>Ga0210383_10005136_pt1 | contig 11532 bp, 7 predicted proteins | sample IncBWC14OmetaG_FD_160072 | JGI IMG/M metagenome (GOLD analysis project Ga0210383, IMG submission 160072) | Forest soil microbial communities from Barre Woods Harvard Forest LTER site, Petersham, Massachusetts, United States - Inc-BW-C-14-O ...
CCATATCATGCGGCATGCCGAACATGGTTCCAGTGCTCAGACGCTTCTCGACGGCCTTCATCACCGCGGGATGACAGTGTCCGGCCATCAATGCGCCGAAACACAGATTGTGATCGAGGTAGTCGTTGCCATCGAGGTCGCGGAAATGGGAGCCGCTGCCTTCTTTGACAAAGATGGGGTAAGGATCGTAGGCGCGGTAGTTGCTGGCTACGCCGAGCGGAATGCGCTTCAGGTTTTTTTTGTGGGATGCGGCGGAGTTGGGCGTGCGACGCTCGAAGGTATCGAGCTCCTTTTGCAATTCGGGGTACATCCGGGTCTCCAGGAATCTCAAGCCGATTGATCGGCCATTAGAATGTGTCCGGGCGACCGCGGCCGCCCGGATCTGAGGCTAGAAATAGAACTTCAAAGCAAACTGCACCAGGCGCGGATCCTGGGCTTGTGTAATTTTACCAAACAAAGTCGGACCGTCGGAGAAGTGTCCGTCGGGATTGTAGAAGTTGGTGTGGTTGAAGATATTGAAGATCTCCGCCCGGAACTGGAAATATTTATCCTCGGTTACCGCTATTTTCTTGTGCACAGCGAAGTCCCAGTCGATCAGCCCGGGACCGCAGCAGATACTGCGCTGGGTGCCGTTGTTGAATTGGCCCAGAGGCGGATCCTGAAAGTCGTTGGGATTGAACCAGAAGTTTCCGTTGGTCTTGGGATTCAATTTGTTAAATGGCGCTACCCGCTGCGGGGCTTCGGTGCCGAGAAAGAAGATGCTGGCTATCAGTTCGTTGTCGTTTTCAGTATCGAGGCGGATGGGAAAACCACTCTGAAATTGTGTGATGCCAGAGATTGCCCAGTCATTCAGCAACTTTCCCGCCGCGCCCTGGTGCTGGGGTATGGGCAACTGCCAATCGTAGCTGATCACGAAGCGCTGATGGGAATTGAACAAACTCAATGCGCGGCTAGCAGCATAGTTGAACGGGTCGAGAGTCTCTTCAAAGGTCGAGCCATCATCCATCGACTTGCTTAACGTATAAGACGCTTGAAACTGCAAACCATGAGAGAAGCGCTTTTCGAGCATCGCTTCGAATGCGTTGTATGCGGAATTCGCGATTGTGTCTTCGGCGAAGATGGAGCTAAATACCGGGATTCCATCCGCCGGACAGTTCGCGCCGGTAACCGGATTGCAGGTCGGCGAAGAGTAAGGACGTAAGCCTACGAACTGCAAGGTCTGCCCCGTGCCGTTTACGACTTGTCCGCTGGGCATATGGAACTGGAAGCCTTGCGGAACCGTCACGCTCCACTGCGTGTCCTGCAGGAAGGGGCCACACTGCGTCGGCGTTCCGAACGAGGTGACGTTATTCGGATTCAAGTTGTAGAGGTTATACATGTCCAGGCAGGTCTGGGGGCTTGATGGATTTATGTCGTGCGAAGCCAGCAAGCGATGCCCTTCGGACCCTACATATCCAACCTGCAACATTATGTCTCTGGTGAGCTGGCGTTGAATGGTGAGATTGTATTGCGAAGTGTACTGCGTACGCAGGTGCGGCTCGAACTCGCCGTAGAGAAGCAGCGGGCGGAACAAGGAGTAGTCGACGGGTTGGCCGGGCGTCGGAGTGATGATTCCGCTAAACGGATTCGGCGCGGGGGTTCCTCCAGCCTGGTAAACGAAAGGCGTGTTAAAGAACGTATCGTACAGAGACGAACTGCCGCCAAACGGAGGCTCAGCGCCGAATTGCGCCAACACCAATTCTTCCATCGGGTTATAAAACAGTCCCCAACCGGCGCGAATGCTGGTATCGCCATTTGCGCCGAAAAGCTTTCTCAGAAAACCGCTGCTGGGATTTGGGCTGTAGGCGATACCAATGCGCGGGGCCCACGCTTTGTAATAAGTGCTCGTCATCGCCGGCGGAACGCCCTTGTCGCCGGGGACGACGAGACCCGTGGGCGTCACGCCGACCGCATTGCAACTGGAACTCGTGACCCCGAAGTAAGCTTGGCTTAGCGGCGACAACGCGCAGGGATAAACCGTGGAATTCTGTCCCGGACGGAAGGTCTCGACCGTTCCCGTGATGTCGGTGAGCGGAGTATTCAACTCCCAGCGAAGGCCGTAGTTGAGAGTCAGATTCGACTTGATCTTCCAGCTATCCTGAAAGAAAGGATAGACCGCTGTGGCGCGAATATCCTCGCGCTGTCCGGAGCCTTGGACATATGTGTCGGACAATCCCAGAAGGAATTCGGCATAGTTGTCGCCATCCCCAGGGAAGATTGCGTTTGGTCCCGAGTTATCGAAGGTAAATTCGCCGTTGACGTTGAAATAATAGTACTGATCAAACCGCGCGCGGCGGATGTCGGCGCCGAACTTGAAAGTGTGAGCGCCCTTTACCCAAGTCAAGTTGTCTGCCCACTGAAAACTGTTGCCCGTCTGGGGAAGGAAACCCTCGAAGTTATTGCCGAACGACGCTCCGCCGCTAATGTTGACGTATGGCACTCCGGTGAGGTTCGCCGGCAAGCCGGGAGTGATTCCGCCCTTTCCCGCAGGAATGCCGGAACCGGCAAGCAGCGTATTGATCGGCGCCGAATCAGATGTGCCAGTGAAGCAATAAGTCGACGCTGCCCCGGTGCACGAATCAGTTACAAGGTTGTTCGTCTGCGGCTTCAGGAAGCCCTGCTGCCCCTGGCGCATGTATGTGAAACGGAAATCGTTCACCAGAGAATTGCTGATGGTCCAAGTATGGCTGATATTCCATTGCTGGAATCGATTGTCATTGAAGTTGCCGAAGCCGGGAACGGTCGCACCTGCCGCCTCGAATTCGTTGTAAGGCTGCAGTTGCCGGATATCGTTGAAATAATAATAGACGCTGAGATTCTGATGGCTGGTTAGCTTCTGATCAAAGCGTACGGTGAACTGATCGCCATTATCGGTTCCCACCGGCACGGATTGGTTCAGACCCGGTGAGACATTCGATGTAGGGATAAACTGCTGCATCAGATTAAGCGCAACCGGATCCTGGCAAGCTACCGGAATCACGCCGGTCGGGAAAATCGAGGCCCAATCCACGCCGGCCGCCGGCGCGGTGCCTCCCTGTTGTGCGATGGCGGTGGGACAACTCGTGCCTCCATTCGACCGGCCATTAAGAGCGTCAGCTACGAACTGGTTGGTAATTCCTCCGCCACCCGCGAAGCCGCCAACTCCGGAGAAGTCTCCGCCCCTCTGCGCCGTGGTCGGAACGTTTAGCAACTCGCCGGGTGCTCCCTGCCGGATACGGCGTCCTTCATAAGACACGAAGAAAAAGCTGCTGTCCTTCTTTATAGGACCGCCGATGGTCCCGCCAAACTGGTTCTGATTCCACTGAGGCTTCACTGTGTTGAAGTAACCTTGGGCGTCCAGAACCGTGTTGCGGAAATATTCGAAGAGGTCGCCGTGAAAGTTGTTGGTTCCTGACTTGGTGATGACGTTTACCACGGAACCGGAATTGCGTCCGTACTCCGCATCGAAGGTATTGGTGATGACGCGGAATTCTTCGACGCTGTCTGGCGAAGGCTGAACCGTAGGCAGATTCACGAATTGATCGTTGGCATCGCCGCCGTTGACGCTGAAGTTGTTGGCGCGGGTACGCCCGCCGTTTACCGACACCGAACCCGTATCTTGCGATCCGTAGAACAGACTGCCATTGCCGTTTCCGAGCTGTGCTTGCACGCCGGGCTGTAGTTGCAGAAATTGATAGGTGTCGCGAGTATTCAGTGGCAATTCATTGACCGAGCGATTGTTAATAACCGCTCCCAGCTGGGTGCTGGTGGTGTCGACCTGCGGAGCCTCGGACGTGACCTCGACAACTTCTTGCGACGCACCTACCTGCAGCACCGAGTTAAGTGTGACAACCTGGTTGACGTTGACGAGTACGCCGGTTTGCACATTCTTTTTGAAACCGGCGAGCTCGAATTCAACCCGATAACTTCCCGGGACAACTTCAACAAAATTGAAGTCGCCACTTTCGTTGCTCTGGGTATTGCGGCTGGCCCCTGTGGCTTCGTTGACCACTGTGATCTTTACACCGGAAAGAACGGCACCGGTCGGATCAGCGATGCGCCCTAGAATCCGGCCGCTGGTGCTCTGGGAGAACGCGGCAGTGGAAAGAAGAATGGTGAGAAAACCGAGCACAGCCAGCCGCTGGGCTGGCGCACGACGCGCCGTCGACGGATGCATGGGGCCTCCAAACTTGCCGCTGGAAGTTTAGCAACAACGCTTGCGCGAAAATCAAACCTTGCTATAATTGCGCAAGGTTAGAGAACCCGCCGCACGCTGTCAAGCAAAAAATGGGGCTGTGATCAGACTCGAAAGAGACATGGGGAGCGCAGTTTTGGAAATGAAGCCCGCCAACCCAAAACCCTACTTGAAAATCGGCGACGTGGCGCGATTGGTAGGCGTATCTCCTTCGGTGATCCGCTCGTGGGAGAGTCTTGGCGTTACCCGGCCGCATCGCACCGTCAGCAAATACCGGTTGTATACCCCTGAGGATGTTAAGTTGCTCAAGCGCGCGCGCTTTCTGCGCAAGGTGCGCGGCTTGAATGCGCCCGCCATCGCGCAGTTGCTCAAACGCGAAGGCCTGGTGCGCCCGTCCGCGAACGGCAGTAGCCGCGTCGTTGGTGTACATCTTCGTCAGATGCGACTGCGGCGCGGGCTGTCGCTGGCCCGCGTGGCAAGGCAAGTTGGTATCTCCGTAGGATTCCTCAGCGCCTTGGAACGTTCTCATATGAGCGCCTCGGTGAGCACTCTACGCAAGCTGGCGCGATTCTACAAGACCAACATCCTTGATTTTTTCGATGCGGCCGAATCGAATAGCCGATTGGTTCCGTCCGACAAACGCAAAGTTCTCGAAGCCGGACCGGGCGTGCGGATGGAGTTGCTGGCGTGGGGCAATACGGTAATGGAGCCTCATCTGTTTCGCATCGCTCCGCGTGCGGGCAGCGGAGAATCCTACACCCACGAAGGCGAGGAATTTTTGCACGTCCTGCAGGGGCAGTTGCATATTTCCGTGGCAGAAACGGAGTACCGCCTCAAACCCGGGGACAGTTTTTATTTTGAAAGCGCCACGCCGCATCGCTGGTTCAACCCGGGCCGCACCGAAGCACGAGTGTTATGGATTAATACGCCGCCAACGTTTTAGCGAGCGGGGACGACAATACTTATGGATTGCCGAGAATTATTGGTGAACCGACGCTTTCTGTTTGTGCTGATGACAACAAGTGTTCTCCTGCTTGGTTCTTGCACCAAGAAAACGCCGACGCTCAATTTGCTGGTCTGGGAAGGCTACGCCGACCCTTCGTTCGTGCGCGAGTTTGAGGAACAAAACCACTGCAAGGTTACGGTCTCGTATATGGGATCGAGCGACGAACTGGTCGCCAAGCTGCGCGGCGGGAGCGCGGGCAACTACGACGTCATCTCGCCTTCGAGCGACGTTGCAACCTCGATCGCAGGGGCCGGTTTGGCTGCGCCGCTCGACGTCTCGAAGTTCCCCAGTTACAGCCAACTATCGCCTCAGCTCACTTCCCTGCCACTGGTTCGCATCAAGGGGCAAGTCTTTGGCGTGCCGTTTATGTGGGGACCAAATCCCCTCCTTTATGACACGACCGCATTTCCGCAACCGCCCGACAGCTGGAATGTGTTGTGGGATCCGAAATATCGCGGCAAGGTTTCCGTGTGGGACGAACTCTCCACGATGTACATGGCGGCGCAGGTTCTCGGTTACGACAAGCCCGATCCTACGCAGCTTTACAACCTGAATGATCAGCAACTGGAAGCGGTCAAGAAAAAGTTGCTGGAGTTGAAGCCGAACATCCGGAAGATGTGGTCGACGGGCGGCGAACTCACCAACCTCTTTCAAAACCACGAGATCGTGCTGGCGATGGGCTGGCCTTTGATGACCAACCAGCTTCGCAAGCTTAACTTCCCGATCGGCGAGACCATTCCAAAAGAAAACACCACCGGCTGGATCGACCATTTAATGGTTACGGCGGGCAGCGAGAACAAAGAGCTGGCATACAAGTTTCTCGAGTACATGATTGAGGCGCAGACCCAGAAGAAGGTCGCGGATGTGACCGGCTATACGCCGGCGAATCCGCAAGCGGCGCAATTCATGTCGCCGGAGCAGGTCAAGAGCCTGCACCTCGACGACGTGGATAATTACCAGAGGCATATTTATTTCTGGCAGGACGTGCCTCGCCGCGCGAAGTACGTTGAAGTCTGGAACGAAGTAAAAGCAGCGCAATAGATTTGATTTTGTAGCGTCCGCGTTGTGCCGGCTGTCACGAGGGCATTTTCTCCTCGACCGGGAGGGCGGAGCTACTTGACACAATGGCCACCATCAGCGAACCCGTCATTCGTTCCGCCAAATCTGGCGTACGAGCATTGCTTGACATCCGCAACGTAGCCAAGTCTTTTGGAACGAATCCTGTTCTTCGCGACATCTCTTTGCAAATTGCGGAAGGCGAGTTTCTAACCATTCTCGGCGAAAGCGGCTCGGGCAAAACGACGCTATTGCGGATCATTGCTGGATTCGAGAGCGCAAATTCCGGTGAAATTCTGATGGAGGGCGAACGGCTCGACCTTCTGCCTCCGTACCGCCGCCGCGTCAATACGGTCTTCCAACACTACGCGCTGTTCCCGCATTTGACGGTCCAAGAGAACGTGGGCTACGGTCTGCGCGTCGCTAAGCTGCCGAAGGACGAAATTGCAACGCGAGTGTCGGAGGCGCTGGCCATGGTCAAAATGAGCGCGTTCGCTAATTCCAAGCCGGGCAAAATCAGCGGCGGACAGCAGCAACGCATCGCACTGGCCCGCGCTCTGGTAAATCGGCCTCGCCTATTGTTGCTCGACGAGCCACTCTCTGCACTCGACGCGAATCTTCGCCGACAAATGCAAGTGGAGCTGAAATCGTTACAGCGCGAGGTCGGTATTTCGTTTGTCTTCGTGACTCATGATCAGGAGGAAGCCATGGTCATGTCGGACCGCATTGCGTTGTTGCGCATGGGCGAATTGGAGCAAGTCGCTTCGCCGCGCGAGATCTACAGCCGTCCCGCCACAGCATATACGGCACAGTTTATCGGCCATACCAATCTACTTCGCGGCGAAATCAAAGCTGGAGTTGCTCGATGCAATTCGCTCTCGTGGCGAGTCGGGCTGCCCGAAGGCCCTGCTTTGTTCTCGCTGCGTCCGGAGAATATTCGAATCGTAAATTCGGAAACAGGCCCTGACATCGACGTGGTCAGTTTTCGCGGCAGGATTCGGCATCAGGCGTTCCATGGCGCCACCGAATTGCTGCAGGTCCTCTGCGACGATGGGCTCACGTTATCGGTGAGGGCCGCGACTCGCGAAACTCGGCAGGGGGAATTGCATCTGGAATTCTCGCCCGCAGACGCGGTACTGGTTCGCGAATCTCCGGAGAGAGGTTAAGCGAAAGATGTTTTCCCGCGCATATCGCGCCGCGATCACGCTGCCGCCGCTGCTATGGGTGGCTGTGTTTCTGCTCGTCCCCTATGCGCTGCTTCTTTGTTACAGCTTTTGGTCGGTCTCGACGTCGCAGACCATCGTCCACTCCTGGACCCTGGATAACTACCGTGAACTCTTTCGTGTGAACGTTTATTTGCAAACTCTTTTTCGCTCGATGTGGGTTGCTGCACGAGTCATGATCTTTTCCCTACTGCTGGGATATCCGTTGGCCTACTACTTGTCATTCTATGCGGGTGCGCGGAAAGACCTCTTCTATCAACTGGTGATAATTCCGCTGTGGGTCAGCTACCTGGTACGAGCGTATGCCTGGAAGACGATCCTGGGCAGCGACGGTGTGCTTAACACTTTGTTGCAGTACGTCCACCTGACAAAACATCCTCTGGAGTTTCTGCTTTACAGTCCTTTCGCCGTCGTGCTCACGCTTACGCACATCTACACCCCGTTTGCGGTATTGCCGATCTACGCGGCGCTCGAACACATTCCGCGCAATCTGGTGGAGGCCTCGCATGATCTGGGAGCGTCTCCGTCACAAACTTTCTGGAGAGTGATTTTTCCGCTCTCGATTCCTGGAGTGCTGGCGGGAGCGACTTTCGCGTTTGTGCTCAGCCTCGGCGATTTTCTCGCCCCGCTGCTGCTGGGCGGTCCTAGTGGAATCATGATTTCAAACATCGTGGTCAGTTTGTTCGGCGCAGCTTACAACTGGCCATTGGGAGCGGCGATTTCACTCTGCATGCTGCTGCTCGTCGTCAGCCTGCTCACTTTCTCAGAGAAGCTGGAGAAGAAATGGAGCTTCCGATGAGCGCCCGCCGCGCATCACGCTGGCTGCCGTGGCATGCGATCGCTGTGTTTGCGTTTCTCTATCTGCCGATCGTGACCCTGATTGTCTACTCCTTCAACGGCGCGGGCGTGGGCGGATTTCCCCCGCGCAACCTGACTTTGGATTGGTATCGCATGTTGTTTGCCGACGATGCCATCTGGGAATCGGTCTTGAACAGCCTGATCGTCGCATTTGCGGCTATGGCGATTTCGTTGACGTTTGGCATCCCCGCGGCGCTGGCTCTCGATCGCGCAAACTTTCCGGGCAAAGCTCTCTTTCGGCGCCTTGTACTCCTGCCGCTGATTCTTCCTGGAATCATCACCGGACTTTCGCTGTCGATCTTGTTTCACGACAGTCACGTGAAGCTCAGCATGCTGACGATTGTGCTCGGCCATGGCACGGCCTTGATCTCGGTCGCCACGACCGAAGTCTTCGCGGGCTTGCAGAAACTGGATCGTGCGCAGGAAGAAGCCTCGCTTGATCTCGGCGCAAATTATTGGCAAACGTTTTGGCGTGTGACCATCCCCAACCTCCGTTTATCGATTATTGGCGCAGCATTACTGATTTTCACTCTATCGATGGATGAAATCGCAGTCAGCTTCTTTCTGATCGGGCGCGATAATACGCTGCCTCTTGAAATCTGGGGACGACTACGCCGAGGAATCACGCCGGAGATCAATGCTATCTCGACGATCATCTTCATTTTTTCTCTGATGGCGATCGTGAGTTGGTACCGGCTTCGGATGAATGCGGAAAAACGAGGCCTTGCTATGTAGTGGAAGACAGGCGAAGACGCCCGGTTTCCACCAGTTGTTCGGAGCGAATGCCATTATGACTACAAATCGCAGGAGCTTTATTAAATTCGTCGTCGCGGGATCGGTGGCCGCTGGCTGTCCGGTCGATCTTTCTTTACTAGCAGCCGAAACGCCCCAGCCGGAAGTCGACGGAGAAGACAATCGCATTTGCCACCAGGTAAGAGATGGAAAAGTCTTTGCCCGTCCGCCGGTCTCGGCACGCCATGACGTCGTGATCGTCGGCGGCGGAGTCAGCGGAATGACTGCAGCGTACCTCTCGCGCACTCGCGATTTCCTCCTGCTCGAAAAGGAACCGCACTGGGGCGGCAACGCTTATCTGATGGACTATCAGGGAAATGCCTATGCCACCGGATCGGCGTTCCTGGGCAAGAGCGAGTACGCCTACAGCTTCGCCAAAGAAATCGGCCTGGAACCTCTGCCCATCAATGATCGGGACAGCACCATCATCAAGGGCGAATGGATTGCCAACACATGGGTCGAAGGGCTCGATAAATTGCCTTATCCCACATCCGTTCGCGAAGGCTTCAAGAAATTCAAGAAGGATGCAATGGCGATCGACCTGAAGAAACGCGAAAAGGAACTCTACAACGTTCCTTTTTCCGATTTCATGAAGGGCTATCCTGCGGAGGTAAAGCAGTGGTGGGATAACTACGGCCCCTCCAACTGGGGCGCGACGACCGAGGACACGGCTGCGGCGGTTGGCATCGACGACATGCAGACCATTGGCGCAGACGCTGTTCCGGATTTTTACACCTGGCCCGGCGGCCTGGGCGCGATTACCAAGAAGCTGGCCGAGATCATGCAGCCGAAGTTTCCAGACCGCATGCAATTGGGGGCGACCACAGTTGCTGTCGTCCCCGACAGCAACGAAGTCCAGGTCACCTACTTGCAAGGCACCGAACTAAAGACCGTGGCCGCGAAAACGGTCATCATGGCGAGCCCGAAGTTTATTACCCGGCGCATCGTGCAAGGCCTCTCAGAAAAACAGAGCGACGCCATGCACCAGATCCGCTACATTCCTTACGCCGTCGTGAATCTGATCTTCGACAAGCCAATATTCAACAAGAGTTACGACACTTGGTGCCCGGGAAATGCGTTTACCGATTTCATTGTGGCTGATTGGACTATTCGAAACCAGCCGGGCTACAAACAGAAATTCAACATCCTCACCTGCTACACGCCCATGAGCGAGGACGATCGCGGCTACCTGCTTACCGAATCGGGAGCACGAAAAAAAGCAGTCAGCGTGCTCACCGACTTCCAGAAGCTTCTACCGGGCTTCAATGCCGATCCCATCGAAGTGCACATTTACCGGCGTGGCCATCCTCTTTATATGTCCACCCCGGGTCTATTCACGAAAGTACAGCCCGTGGTGCGAGAGCCGATGGACCGGGTGTTCTTCGCCAACACAGATTCCGAAGGCGCCGAATCGACTACCAGCAAAGCCATCATCGCCGCGAGGCGCGCGGTGAAAGAGGCCGAGAACCGATTGGCGGGCACGCCCAAAACCGTTTCGGGTTGAGCTTTTACCACAGAGTCACAGAGACACGGAGAAAATCCCACGGGTTTTCTTTACTGTGGCTCTGTGTCTCTGTGGTGAACGCCGCGAACCCATAGTAAAGTGATAGTAGGTAGTGATCAGGAAGGAAGCCTCATTTTGAGTACCAGCATTCGCAACATCGCCATTATTGCCCACGTCGACCACGGCAAGACCACGCTGGTCGACGCCATGCTGCAGCAAAGCGGCACCTTTCGTTCGAACGAACACATCATCGAACGAGTGATGGATTCGAACGATCTCGAGCGCGAGCGCGGCATCACCATTCTGGCGAAGAACACGGCTATCTTTTACCACGATGTAAAGGTGAACATTGTGGACACGCCCGGCCATAGCGATTTTGGCGGAGAAGTCGAGCGCGCTCTGAAGATGGTCGACGGCGTAATGCTGCTGGTTGACGCCAGCGAAGGCCCGCTTCCGCAGACGCGTTACGTGCTCAGCAAGGCGCTCGAAGCTCACCTCGCGCCCATCCTCGTCATTAATAAAATCGACCGTCAAGACGCTCGCCCTCAGGAAGTGTTGAACGAGGTTTACGATTTGTTCATCGATCTTGACGCGAAAGAAGAGCAACTCGATTTTCCCGTCTTATACACGAATGCCAAAGCCGGGACCGCCTCGCGCGACATAAAAGGAGGCGGCGTAAACTTGCAGCCGCTGTTCGAGACGATCGTCGAGACTATTCCCGAACCAAAAGGTGATGCCACCGGACCGCTGCAAATCCTGGTGGCAAACTTGGATTACAGCGACTACCTGGGCCGTTTGGCGATTGCGCGTGTCTTCAATGGAACCATGCGCACCGGCGAAGACGTTGCCATCGCCAAGCTGGATGGTTCACTCCACAAGA
>Ga0210383_10005137_pt1 | contig 11531 bp, 8 predicted proteins | sample IncBWC14OmetaG_FD_160072 | JGI IMG/M metagenome (GOLD analysis project Ga0210383, IMG submission 160072) | Forest soil microbial communities from Barre Woods Harvard Forest LTER site, Petersham, Massachusetts, United States - Inc-BW-C-14-O ...
GGACCGGCTGGTTACTGTGACGGCGGTGAAAATTCCCGCCGAGCTTGAGGATCGAAAAGTGCGGCAGCAACTGTTGGATGAATTCAACATCGAGATTGCGGGCGGCATCGGAAAAACCAAAGGACACATCTGGCGAGTCGGACTGATGGGTTATTCGTCGCAAAATACGAATGTGCTGCTGTTCCTGGCGGCGCTGGAGAAAGTACTGCTCGATCAGGGGCGGCGAGTGCCGGCTGGGGCGGGCGTGGCGGCGGCAATTCGCAGTTATCAAGGGGCGGCACAGCCGGCAGTGGTTGGCGCACGAAAGTAAAGGTAGAGAATTTTACATGGCGAAAACTCTTTATCCCTCGATACCGAACGCCGGCGCGATGAGAGATTTCATCGGCGCGTTCGATGTGCCTTCGAAAGTGACGGACTACGTATATAAGTGCCGGTTTTCGCATTGCTGGAACGGAATCGCGACGCGCCATGCGGATACGATGGATTGCAAATTCCTTGTGGATGGCCGAGGCGTAGTGCTGGGGTTGGCGCACCCGGGATTCGTGGAATTTCGCGTGCGCGCGGGTAGAAATCTATCCGACAGAGAGGCGAGTTACATTGCCGCTGAGTACCTGCGAGGAAGGCTGGAGCAGGAAGACGAGCACGCGCTTTACGACGTTCCCGCCGCCGAAGTGACCCGCATAATTGAGAAGCTTGGAATTCTTTAATCGAGAAGGCTTCTATTTAGTGGAAGAATCTTTCTTGGCGAGTGAACGGATGTAGTTCACAAGATTCCACATGGCTTCCGGTTTACCGCGATCGCCTTCGGAAGGCATTTCACCTTTGCCATTCTTTATGATGTAAAAGAGTTCGCCGTCGGTGCGGTCTTTCAAGGCCGCGGGATCGCGGTAATCGGCTAGCTTAACTTTCATATCCGCTGCCAAGTCGCCTTTGCCATCGCCGTCTTTCCCATGACAGACCTGACAGTCGATGTCGTACATTTTTTTTCCCTGCGCGATCGATGCGGGGGTGGGTTTTACGGGATTGGCGAGCTTCGCGGCTTCCGGCGGGATTTTATATTCTCCGGCGGGAGTGCCCGCAGCAGGTTTCGACTCTTGCGCGGAGACCAACGTAGGGGCCGCGAGCAGCATCGATAAAACGCAAACAGCTCTTAGCATGGGAACCTCCCGCGAAACAGGCAAGCGAAGCCGTTGCGCGCATTCTACTCCCGGAGAGTGTAAGCGGAAAGGCGTGTTTTTACGGTGTGCAGGAAAGATGACGCAGCAATTCAGGCGTCGGAGAGGGAGCCCCCGGAGCTTGAGCCGTCATTTAACTCGCCAACTTCAAAGATTTCGCCGCAATCGAGGCATTCGACATACTGTGTGTCGTCATCTTTAGCGATGAGCTGGGTGCGTTTGTGCTGACAAACTGGCTCGGGCATCAAAGGGCCACTAAATAGCTGGATGGATTATACATCTTAGCCGATTTGAATTGGAGAGCGCGGCCGGGTGCAAAGATCCTTAGCGGGTGCGCTTAGGGCAAAACATCCTTTCAAAAAGGACTGACTGGAGGCAGCCAGGCGATGCCAGGGTTGACAAACGTGAGGAATGACACTATCAGTCTGGTTACGAACTGTGGAGAAATGTAAGTGACAGTCGAACTGAACACTTCGCAGAAGCGCCTGGGAACGGCATTGTTCTACGGGATTCTGATTGTGCTGGCCTATCTGGTTTTCCTTGTGTTCCAGCCGTTCCTGGCGGCTCTTGCATGGGCGGTCGTATTGGTTGTGGTGGCGTATCCAGTCTATGCGCGTCTGGCAAAGCGATGGGGGCGCACGCTGGCTGCGACGGTGAGCACGTTGGGTGTGACGTTGATCATTATCGTGCCCACACTGCTTGTGACGGGCGCTTTCATCCGGCAAGGCGTCGAAGCGGTGCAACTAGTTCAACAGCAAATACAGAGCGGACATTTTTCCTGGGTGAACGATTTGTGGCTGCGGATTCAAGAGCGTTTTCCTGATGCAAATCCGGGCGACCTGACGACGGTGGTCCACCGATATGCGGACGCCGGCGCAGGCTATCTAGCCGGACGAGTGGGCACGGTGCTGCGCAACACGGCGATATTCCTATTCCACCTCACCGTTGTGATTCTGGCTATGTTCTATCTTTTTCGGGATGGCGACGCCATTGTTGCGCGCTTGCGTGAAGTCCTGCCGTTTGAAAAAGCGCATCGTGATCGAATGATCGATGAAACGCGAGAATTGATTTTTGCCAGCGTAACGTCGAGTTTGGTGGCGGCGGTGGCGCACGGGGTGCTGGGCGGGTTGGCGTTTGGATTGACTGGAATTCACGCGCCGATATTCTGGGGCGTGATGATGGGATTTTTCTCGCTGGTCCCACTGGTGGGTTCGGCGCTGATATGGGTGCCGGCGGCGGTCAGTTTGATGGTAAACGGACACATTGGCTTGGGGATCGTTTTAATGATTTTTTGTAGCGTGATTGTGGGACTGGTGGACAACATTATTCGCCCTTGGATGATTAGCGGCCGCGCGCAGATGGGCGGTTTGGTGGTGTTCATCAGCGTTTTAGGAGGAATCAGCGTGTTCGGCATGTTGGGAGTGGTGCTCGGGCCGATCGTGGTTGCTGCCGGAGCGAGCATGCTGGACCTTTACGCGCCGGGCGCTGTTGTTAGAAACACAAAATCCAAAGCGGGTGGGAACAAATTGGGCGGCGTGTTAGAGTAGCGGCCTTCGGAAGCAGGATGAAGAAAAATTCCAATTCAAAACACGCGAGCTTGCCGCCGGAAAAATTGAGGTGGCATTGCGATCCGGCACGAATACCGTTTGAGACGACGGCGGAAGTGGAGCCGTCCACGGGAGACACGGGGCAGGACCGGGCGTTGCGAGCGCTGCGCATGGGAGTGGAACTTACGGCGCCGGGCTACAACCTTTTCGTCTGTGGGCTTTCCGGGACGAGCCGCGGCGGGATGATCGTACGGCTCATCGAAGAGATGCACCCCAAGAGCGAGGTCGCTCCGGACCGCTGCTACGTGAACAATTTCAAAAATAATGACCGGCCGCGCCTCCTGACGCTAACTCGCGGACAAGCCAACGCGTTTAAGAAGGAAGTGGAAACCGGAATTGACTTTTTGCGCCGGCGCATTCCGCAAGTGTTCGAGGGAGAGCCGTTCCAACGGCAGAAGACTCGCATTGTAGAGCGTTTCACTTTGCGGGAAAAAGAATTGATGGACGATTTCACGCGGCGGATCGCGCGCGAGCAGTTTGCGCTAGGACGTATGCAGGTGGGCGCCGTAGCGCTGCCTGAAATTTTTCCAGTGATTGAAGGCGCAATGGTGCCCATCGAGGAAATCCCCAAGCTGGTGCAGGACGGCAAGCTGGAGAGTCCGGCGGCGGAAGAGCTGGAACGCAAGTACGATCAGTTCCGTCAAGAATTCACAGTGGTGTATCGGAAGACGCTTTCGCTTTCGCGCGAGCTTGCCAGCGAAATGAGTTACCTGGAGCAAGAGGCGGCGTCTGTGCTGGTGGATGGCGTGATTGAGGAGCTTAAGGAAAAATATCCGAGCACGCAGATTTCGGAATATCTGGAGGAAGTGCGGCACCACATTTTGGATAATCTGGAACCATTCAAAGAACGAGAAGGCGAAGAGGAACAGCCCCCGTCGGAAGGCGGCGGGGGTCCTCGCCCGGAACGCACGGACCGCGATCCGTTTCGCGTGTATGGCGTGAATGTGATTCTGGCTCACGGCGAGGGCGAGAAATGTCCGGTGGTCTTTGAGACCATTCCGACCTACGCAAATCTTTTCGGGACGATTCATCGCAGCTATGACACGCGCGGCGGATGGAGTTCGGATTTTATGGACCTGCGTGGCGGTTCGTTGCTACGCGCTGACGGCGGCTACCTGGTGATGTACGCACTGGATGCGCTCACCGAAACAGGAGTTTGGCGAACGCTGAAACGAACGCTCAATCACGGAAAACTGGAAATTCAACCGGTGGACGTATTTTTCCCGTTCAGCACTGCGGCGCTGAAGCCGGAACCGATCGATACACACGTGAAGATTATTTTGATCGGCGACCGCGACATGTACGAGCTGCTTTACGATTTCGAAGAGGATTTCCGCAAGATTTTCAAAGTGCGGGTGGAATTCGACGAAGAAATGAATTGGAGCGATGAGATCATCCGCGAGTACGCGGGGCGGTTGCGCGCGATTTGCAACGAAGAAGGGCTTTGCCCGTTCGACCGCACGGCGTTCGCGTCCCTTCTGGAGCACGGAGTGCGGCTGGCGGGGCGGCGAGGAAAAATTACCGCGCGGTTTTTCGATATTGCGGACCTGGCGCGAGAAGCCTGCTATGTGACGCGGAATGAAAAACAGACAGTGGTGACCGCGGAGCACGTTCGCAAAGCGCTGGACGCAAAAGTGGAGCGGCACAATCTGACGGAAACGAAAATCCGAGAAATGATCGATCAGAATTTACTGTTCATCGACACTACCGGAACGCGCGTGGGTCAGGTGAACGGATTGAGCGTGATTGAAATCGGCGGCTATCCGTTCGGCAAGCCTGTGCGCATCACGGCGACGGCGTCACTTGGTAAAGCGGGGATTGTCAATATCGAACGCGAGTCGAATTTGAGCGGGCGTTTTCACGACAAGGGCGTGCAAATCATTTCCGGCTATTTGCGGCGCACGTTCGCCCAGGATAAACCGCTCTCGCTATCGGCGAGCCTCTGCTTCGAACAATCCTATTCGGGAGTTGACGGAGACAGCGCAAGTTCGGCGGAAGTGTATGCTTTGCTCTCCGCGCTTTCCGAACTTCCGATCAGGCAGGAACTGGCGGTGACGGGCTCGGTGAATCAGCACGGCGACATTCAACCCATTGGCGGCGTAAATCAGAAAATCGAAGGATTTTACGACGTGTGCAAATTGAAAGGACTGACCGGAAGGCAGGGTGCGCTGATTCCTGCGGAGAATGTGGACGATTTAATGTTGCGCGATGAAGTAATCGAGGCGGTAAGAAAAGGGCAATTTCATATTTATCCGGTGGGAACGGTGGAGCAAGGGATCGAAATCCTTACGGGTGTGGATGCCGGCAAAAGAAATTCGAGCGGAAAGTATGGGGTCGGGAGCGTTTTTGCGAAAGTGAATTCGCGGCTGCACGAGATGGCCCAGGCCATGCGGAAATTCCACTAACGATACATCTCGCTGTCCGATAAACAATTGGGGATCAGATTTCGGAATTCTCCGCGGTTAAATCAAGCGCTTCATTTCAAGCACAACTTCCTGAGTTTTTCCATTTCGTTCGATCAAGAGTTTGTATTTGTGGCCAACTTGGCAAAAAAGATTGCGCAAAGCAGGGAGCGTCATATCCGCGGCGGCCTCGGTATCGACTCCAGCAATGATGTCCCCCTCGTGAATACCGTTCGAAGCAGCGGAGGTTCCCGGCTGCACCCGCACGATTTCGAAGGTCTTGAGATTTGAACCCTTGGCGACGATGGAGAGGCCGCTCATGTCCTCTTCGGCGAATTTGTTGAATCCCAAGTTTGGTTCGATGATTATGCGTTGATGGGGAAGATCAAAAATCACGGTGAAGCGGCGAAGGAAATCGGCGCCGATTGCGCCCGCCACGGTTGCGTCACCGCCCTTTGCGAGATTCGACTGAGAAAAAGCGGCTACGGGCTCCTGTACCGTATAGGGCCCGATCTGAAAAGTTTTCAAGCGGCCGAGAAAAATCTTGGAGCCTGCATCGATTTGCGGGTAGGACACGGCGATAGTTTTGAAACGCCAAGAGGAGAAGCGGTGAGCCTCTGTGTAAGCCTTCGAAAACACGATGGCGGCGTCGAGTGCGGTGTTCACTTCAAAACCAGCTTCCAGCGGTCTACGACCGGAAACTTCAAACTTCGCATGAATCACGGGAGCCGTCCCAAGGAAGGTCGCGGGAAAGCTCTTCCCGGTACCGGAATATTTGAAGGTGGCGGGATCGTAAAGCTGCACGGTTTGCCTAAGATAATCGACCACGATAACCAAACGATTGAAAAAGTCCGCTCCCAGAGTTCCCTGGTAGAGCAGGCCGGTCTGCGAGCCAAAGTCATTCTTGTCGGCTACGACGAGTGCGCTCATGGGCAGCTGTACGCCGGGGAGAGTGAGCAGGCAATTTCGTATCGTGGAATCCGAGGCGCCCGTGGAGTTTGAGACGGTGGGCGCGTAACCCGGATCCACTGATGTTGCAGCCGCGCCGGAATTTAGTTCGAATAGCAGGGACTTGGCCTGATCGATTCTAACGGGGATAAAAATAAGATTGCCAATGAAAACAGCGGGGTTTTGTGCGGCGTTTCCGCCGTAAGCAAATCGAGCAGGTGCTGAATTTTCTTGTGCTGGCGGCGCAGGCGATTGCCCGGGGAGCGTAGTTTGAAATACAAAGACGAGAGTCGCGATGAAGATCAGAAGGGCAAAAGGAACAGTTCGCCGGCGCATTCAGTCTCCTCGTGGTCGATGAACAATCTGCGGCCGGAAATAACGGCTACTGGATGTAGTAATCAAAGTAGATTCCGCCGGAATCTTTCCACCATCCATTGGCGCTTGCTTTTAGATGGCGATTGATCAAGCCGGGTTTTATGAGGCGCAACATTTCCGCGGTCGGAGGATTGTTCTGGTTGGATTGTTTCGCCGATTCCATTTGCTCGACGAAGCGCGCAATGATTTTATCCCACGGGATTTTCCCGATATCCGCACCACCAAGTCCGGAAAGCTTTTCAGGGAAGAGTTGGCGCAAGCGCACGAATTCTGGATTGGAAAGAACTGAATCTTGAGAGGCCATCGAAGGGGTTTTACCGTTAATCCGTGCGACGGCATCACGGACCATCGCTTTCCGCGGACCGGTAATGATGAATTGTGGTGTTACGGCGAGATAGTAGGAGCTGCGGCGTTGCTGTCCGCTTTCCGGATCGCGATAGGGAAACGACAAGTCCAGGTAAGTGGTGTCTCCCGAAGTGTCTTCCGCGGCAATGAATTTTGCGAGAGCAGCCCGCAGGAGCCTGAGCACGTCCGGCTGCTTTTGAATGGCGACAGCATACATTTGTTGCGATTCCCCATCTTCGGCGAATGAGATGCGACTGCCAAATTCTCCAGTGAAAAGCTGTAGGGCGTCAGATACAGACATTCCCAAGAAGCCCTGGGCCATGGCCTCCGCGCCGAGCAGGCCCGCGGACTGCTGCGGAGTCATCGCTCCCACCGCGGCTTCGCGGACAATTTGATACAGCGCCGAAAAATTAAACTTGGAAATGCTGAAATACGGACCGGCGTCGACAACCGCCTGAGTCTGGAAGGTGGCAGCGCTGGAGCCGGCAACGTCGAAGAGGCTCCCAGCGGAAGTATCGCCGAGTATTGCGCCATGAGCGCGAGTTGCTTCGCCGGAAAAGCTTATAGCCCCGCCGACTGCGTGAATTTTCTCCCAATGGACGCTACGGATAAATCGCGCGACGGGCTGATCCCTTTGATCGGCGGGCAGCCATTTATCCGGATCGGGGAAATGAATGAAATATTCCAAGGCGGCATCCTGCCCGATGTATGGACGGACAGCCAAGTATTCCGGAATGTCGATGACGGATGATGCGGATTTTGTGGGCGAGCTAAAGCGCGTCACGAGATCCTGTATGCAATCTTTCTGGGTAGCAACTAGAAAGAAGTTTCCAGCCAGCGTGCTATAGGTGGTGCTTGTGGTCGCGGCGGCATCGTTCGCCGTTTCGGTCCTGACTTCGATAGTGCTACCGCCAAAAGTATAAGTGGAAACTTGCGGCTTGGTTTTGCTGCTTGCTTGCGCAAGAGCTTTCAATTTTTGAACCAGACCGGCTTTGCCGGTAACGTTGTACACGAAAAACGCGCTGGCCAGATGCGATGCATCCGGCGTCTTAGCGGAAGATTGTGGATTTGCGATAAAGCCGAAGGCGGCGGGATTATCGAGCAACGAGATCAGATCGGAGAACTGCAAGGCCGGGGCGGCGGGACTAGTCTTTTTCTGCCATTCCAGGAAACGCTTCGCAAGAGTCTGACGAACAGGATCGAAATCGGGATCTTCGAGGAGCTGCAACACATGGTTTTTCTTGTCCGCGTTACCCAGAAATGATTTGCCGCGCCATTGCATGTAGAAGAGCGTGTTTTGCGGTAATCGCTCGGAAATCGGAGGGGCTTGCGCAAACAAAGGCCCTGCGGCAAAAACGAAAAGCAGAATCGTTGTCGCGACTACGCGGCAACTCGTGTGACGGTCGAGTGTTAAATTGCTGCGCCGGCCACTACGCCACGGTCTTTTCGTTTTCACGCGCTTGTCCCCCGTATTTTTCGATTGTCCGAACAATGCCCGGAGAGTCGAGTTGATAAGCTCTCGAACCTATTTTCCCGGCGGCGAGCTCGAAGACGAACCCGCAGGCGTGGCTGGCGGAGCAGAACGCGCTGACTTTGGAGTGCTCAAGTAGCCCTTGGCTTGATCCTTAGTGAGATCGAACACAACGATTTCGTAAGGTGCGCGAGCTCCGCGGACATAAAACTGTATGGGTTCGCCGACAGTCTTGTCTTTCTTCTCGATGCTCTTGTCATCGGCCACGACGTTGAGCGTGTATTTGTAATGTTTGGTGTCAATCTTCCGAAGGGAAACCTGAATCGGACCGACGTGCTCGGGCCCCTTGGTGTTTTTATTGAGGTTGAATTCGAAGATGTCGCGTTCGCCCAGGCGTTTCAGCTCTTCTACTTCGTCATGATTGCGCGCGATCAGGCCGCTCTGTACGCCCAGGTCGCCGATGGTGCTTTGCAGCTTGCCCTTGGTGCTTTCCAGGTCTGCTTTGGTGGCATCGGCTTCGGATTTGGTTCCGCTGAGTTCGGTGGCTACTTGGCCAAATTTCGTGGAGGTGTCGGCTTGTACCGCGCCGATTTGCTGATGAAGTTCCGCGTCGCTCTTTTGCTGGTCTTTCTTGATGGATTGAGCGAGGCTGCGGGCGCGCGCGAGCTCATCCTGAGTCAACCCGAGTTTTTGCGAAGTGACGTCGAGCTGGCCTTTCAAGTCGGCAACGCGTGAATTCGTCTTGTCGATTTGTGCAGCCAACGCTTGCGTTTTGCGGTCCGCATCGTCCAAACCCTTATGAAAATTCTGGCGCGCGGCGTAACCGGCGTAAAGCAAGTAGCCAACCAGCGCAAAAGCAACGACGAAAAGCAACGTTACCCAGCGCGGCAGACCTGCTTCGGTCACCTGGGTCACTTCAACAGGCGTGTTCGGATTCGAACTCATCGAGCCTCCTTGGATCAGAGCGGTCCCCGCCGCTCCCTATATAAGACGGAATTATGGCTGACGCTCAAGCGGAAGTCTATGCCCGGCGCGAGCCTTTGTTTCTTTCTCGCGAAGGCCAATCTGCCTGCACAGTGGTAGTTAAACCGCCTCGAGGGGTGAATTCTCCAGTGACGCGGAACCATGCGGGGCGCACAGCCGCCACAAAGTCGCGCAACATGCGGTTCACCGCATTCTCGTAGAATATTCCGAGATCGCGGTAAGCGAGCAGATACATCTTGAGAGACTTCAGTTCGAGGCAGAGCTTTTTCGGCTGGTATTGAATTGTAATCGTGCCGTAGTCGGGCAAGCCGGTTTTGGGACAAACGGAGGTGTACTCCGGAAAACGAATGGTGATTTCGTAGCCGGGGAAATGATTGGGCCAGGTTTCTAATTCCGGAAGCTTGGCATCAATCCCGGCCCGCGCGTGTGCGGCTGTGTAGTCGGGCATCCGATGTTCCTTTCGAGAAACATTCTACACGCGCGGGAGCGAGGAACGGAATTTCTGCAACTTGCTCCAGGTGGCAGTTTTATGTATTCTGCGAACGAAAACAGGAGAGATTTCGGCCGATGATATGCCCGCAGTGCCGCAGCGCCAACGTTTTTCGATCTCACCGCGACGGCCTGATCGATTACGTCCTTACAGCATCCAGCTTGCGGCCATGGCGTTGCCACACATGCGATAACCGCTTTTATGCCTGGAAGGTGGCCGTAGCATTCGAGCGATTCGCCCATTGCCCAAAGTGCGGGAACTTCGACTTGCAGCACATCTCCGGCGAGCGAGTGGATGGGGGAACTTTGTTCAACTTGAAACGGAGACTGCGATTTCCCGCTTATCGCTGCGACCCTTGCCGCGAGAGATTTTTCAGCGTAAGGCTCTTCAGGCGCATACGGCCTTCGATGATCACGGATGGAGTTGAACGGCCCGTCGCCGGATAGGTGGTTACCGTGTTGCGGCCGCGTACGAACTCCGGATCCTCAACTTCAAAAAATAAACCAAAGAGTTTTTCGTCAGTGTGTGTCACCGGTTTGGAATCTGAGGACTGACATCGCGGCCGCGTAATCGTACTTAGCGCTGGCTTGCGTAATTTCGGCCTGCGTCATATTTAATTGTGCCTGACTGAGCTCGATGATGGAGCTGAGGCCTAGCTTGTATCGCTGCTGGGATAGGTCGAGCGCCAGGGCGGCCTGATTCAGAAGTTGTTGAGCTACAGCCATGCGCTGAAATGCTGAATTGGCGTCGAGCCACGCCTTGCGAACATCGCGAGTAACGCGATTTTGCAAGTCGCGAAGATATTGCTCTTGCGCGTGGGCCTGCGCGGTTGCTTCGGCATGCAAGGCATTAAATTGGCGTCCATTGAAGATGGGGATGTTGACGTTAAATCCTGCCGCTGCATAACGGCTTCCGAGAGCAGCTTCGTGCACGGGAGTTAGTCCTGCCACTGCAATCGTTGAAATTGTTGGAAACCAAAGATCGCGCTCGCCGATCGCATAACTCTGCGCTGAATTAACAGTCATGCGTCCGCCGACTAATTCCGGTCGATTTTGCAAAGCCTGCGAGATTAACTGCGCAACGTCAGCAGGGGGCGCAGTAGGCGCAGATTCGTCCGAGAGGGTGAATGATTTTTGATCCGAATATCCCAGGGCCGTGGATAAATCTGCGTAAGAAGCTTGCAAATTATTTTGGGCCTGAATGAGAAGTAGCTGAGCTTGAGCTAAATTCACATTTGCGAAACTCACATCGAGTCCCGATTTCAGTTTATTTTTTTCCAACTCGGTGATTTGGTCGGAAACGAGCTGGCGATCTTTGACTGTCTCCTCCGCTACTTTCAAAACAGCCTGAGACTTCAGAACGGCGTAATAGGCCTGATCGACGGCTACCAGGACGTCGGCGCGCGAGGTGACGACGTTTTCTTGCTGCGCTTGCGCGCGCAGGTTAGCGCTCTTCACGAACTCGTGGGTACGTCCGAAGTCGGTGACAAGCTGGCTCACGGTGAGGCCATTCGCGTAGCGGTCGAAAATAATCGAGTTGCTCAAGGAACCGGCGGCCACGCGGCTGTTGGTTTCGGATTCGACTCCGGTAAGGCTCCCGAACACCTGAGGGTAGTATGCCGAGCGAGCCTGTGTGACTTGGGCCTTAGCAGCATTCGCTTGATATTGCGCAGCCTGGATTTGCGGATGATTTTCGATCGCAATTTTCTCCGCATCTGCGAGCGTGAGGCTCCCA
>Ga0210383_10005138_pt1 | contig 11531 bp, 11 predicted proteins | sample IncBWC14OmetaG_FD_160072 | JGI IMG/M metagenome (GOLD analysis project Ga0210383, IMG submission 160072) | Forest soil microbial communities from Barre Woods Harvard Forest LTER site, Petersham, Massachusetts, United States - Inc-BW-C-14-O ...
CGACCAGCGCGGGCGCTGCGGTGCTGCCGACGCCCGGGTGGTTCTCCACGATCGCCGGCTGACCCCACGCCGCCGCCAGCCTCCTGGCAAGAGCCCGGGCGATGACATCGACGCCCCCGCCGGCCCCGAATGGATCGATGATCCGTACCGGGCGGTCCGGAAAGGCCTGGTCGCGGACCACGGACGTCGAGGGCATCGGCGCTTAAGCTCGACTCGGCCAGGCGAGACCGTGATGCCGCCGGCATCGCAAGACAGGGGCCGGGCACCATGGCCTCCGGGGTGGGAATCGTCAAAGCGCAACCAGAGATCTGTTCGTGGCATCGGACGCCGTCGCTGGCCGGTAATGCCCGTCGTTCAGTACCTCACTCCCTCAGCCCCAATTGTCCACGCCGCGGTGCCGGCGTCAACGGCGCTGCGCGGCTTCCTCGCCGGTAACAGATCGCGGCGCTCCAGCGGTAACCGCAGCCCACCGCGCCGGGGAGGGCCGAGGTCACGTGCCGGTGCTGGTGTTCGTGAGGAGTGTTCAGGAAGTTTTGCCGACCGGCTCAACGTGTCGGGAGGCGGTTGGTGACGAGGGGGAAGCGGAGTGCAGTGATGTGAAGGCGCGCCACGCCCGGACAGCCGTGCGCGACGCGGGGCGTTCTCGCCCTGCACGCGCGCGGCCCAGCCCGGCCGCGCGTTCCGGGCGATGTGCAAACAATCGGCCCTATTGGTACGTGCCAATACCCCAACGCGGAGCCTCACGATCGAGGCGACGTACGACCTAGGCTGCGCGCGTAAGTTCTGACACATGAGCAGAGGCACCCGCCAACCCCCCGCCCGGCTCTCGCGTTCCTGCGCTAGGGCGCGGTAATTGTCTGTTCCCTGCGCGCCGACGCGGCCGCGTGCCAGCATAGGGCGCAGCCCCGGTGTGGCCAGGGCACTTGGCCATCTGCGGTTTCGGGAGCAGGAAGCCGGGGTCAATGCGATGAACAACCGAGAGAACTCAGTTATCCGTATGGTCCGGCACAGCACCGTGGCACATAATGTCCCTGACCAATATGGATAGTCACGATCGCGGGGACAACTATGACGGCTGAGAACTCGCCGGAGCGCAGTGTGGCTAGGATGCTTGCGGTTACATTCCTGCCAAAGAAGCTCGTAGTCTGGCTCACGGTCCTGGGTTTCTTTTTCGGCGTTATGACCGCGACCGTGCCCACGAATTGGGAGGTCCTGCCCGGTGTGCTGACACTGGTCATGTTCGGGTGGGCTCTCGTGGCTGCCCTAGTCGGCAGCTTGAAGCAGAAAGGGCATCGCAGGGAACGCCTGTGGCGGACGTTGACCGTGACCGCCGGCATCGCGATCATCTCTATTGCGCTCCGGGAGCTGAGCAGATTCCTTGCCTTCATGGCCGCTGGCGGAAACGAGAAGGTGGATTATGGCCTTTTCACGGGAACGACGGGCCCGACCAGCGGTATCCCGACCGGGCTAATACTTTTGTCGGTCGTGATCCTTATCTGGATCCCTGACGCCTGCTTCCGGATCCGGCTTGACATGAGTGGTGCGGGTGACGCACAACGCGTCTTGCTGGGATTGCTGATAACGACGTCGTGCATCCTGACAGGCGCCGCCTTCCTGCTGCTTCATTTCGATGGCGGCCCGCTCCGCAATGTGAGCATCGGGACGCTTGTTGTAGGAGTCATCGGGGTGGTGCTTCTGGTGGCTCCCCCGTACCGATCATTGGCGAAGGCTTGCTGGCAGAGAGGGATCGTCGGTGTCTTTTCCCTGAGCAACCATGCTCGTCATTGGCGCAACATGGCGATGGAGTTGGAAGAAGCCATGGGAAGCATCGCCTTGTCCGGGACAACGCCGCCTCGCGCGCCGCGGCCGTAAGGCCTCCTGTTAGCGGCTGACGGCATACGTGCCGTGACCCGCGACGTAACGGGCAAGAGAGGTATTCGGGACGCCAGGTGCAGGTTCATCGCCTGGGCCGACCAGGCAATTGCACAATCGACCCGCTCTACCGGTACGTGCCAATACCCCAACACGTCGTCTTACGATCGAAGCAACCTACGAACTCTAGCGCCAGCCGCGCGGCGGGTTGCCCCGGCGGTGCCTGATGGGACCGCGCGGGCGGAAGGACAAGAGTCGGTGTCCGGGCCGAGCCCGGGCACCGGCTCTTACGCGTTCATAACGTTCCCGCGTGCCCGAACCGTGCGCTGGCCCTGCGCGTTGCTTCAGTGAAGGACCGTCACGCACCACCGGGGGCCGGAGGAGTGACCTCGTGACCGACCCCGGAGAGTACGCGCGCGAACTGAGCGGACACGTTCACGGCCCGCATGATGACCAGGCCACGGTCGGCGCTGCCGGCCTGGCCGCCGAGACGATCCGGTATCTGTGCTACGCCACCACGCACGGCGGGTTGAGCGAGCCGGCCACCGTCTATGCTGTCGCCGGCGACCTGTCGGCCGCCGCCGGGCGGCTTCCCCAGCTCCTTGCTCAGCTTGCCGTCTGGATCGCCGGCGAGGCGAACGCCGGCCGTCTCGCCGGCGACCGCCCCGCCGGGAGACTGGGCCGCGATGCCCGTGCCATCTTCGGCGAGGCAGCCGCCCACGCCGCCAGCCTCGCCGCCGCCCTGGCCGGTGCCCACAACCTCACCGCCACCCTCCGGGCCGGTGAGCGTGCCCCGGAGGAAAGCGCCGCGCCGTAGCCCTCGAAGTAGCAGCGCCTGACGGCACCGCTACCCGAGACCAGCAGCCGGAGCCAATAGCTCACATGCAAGGTCCGGGGCTGCGCCCCGGACCTATGAGCGCCTCCGTCGGATGGGCATGCGAGAACGGAAGGTACTTGCCGCCATAGCGGCAAGGCCGACGCCGAGGCGCAAAACCAGCCATCCGGCACAGGCAATCTGCCGCGCGCTCCGTAGGGGGCAGGGACTTCGCGGGTGCTGGCGGGTCTTCGCTTTCGCCTGTTCCTGTCAACCTGCGGGCGGGGACGCGGCGTGTTCTCATAGGGAGACGCCGAGCTAGGTGGAGCGCAATGGCCGACATCGACGAGCGGTTCGCCGCCTACGTGCGTGACCGGGGTGAGCATCACCTGCGCGCGGCGGTGCTGCTCACCGGTGACTGGCACGCGGCCGAGGACTTGGTCCAGGAGAGCCTGGTCAAGCTCTACCGGGCCTGGCCGAAGCTGCGGGCGGACGGCGACCCGGACGCCTACCTGCGGCGGATCATGGTGAACACGCGCCGGTCGTGGTGGCGCGCCCGGTGGCGCCGCGAGGCGCCAGCCGGCGAGCTGCCCGAGACCGTGATGGCGGACTTCGCCGACGGGCAGGCGTTCGCCGCGCAGGTGCGCCAGGCGCTCCAGGCGCTGCCGCGGCAGCAGCGAGCCGTGCTGGTGCTGCGGTACTACGCCGACCTGCCGGAAGCCGAGGTCGCGGACCTGCTCGGCTGCTCACCCGGAACAGTCAAGACGCATGCGCATCGCGGCTTGCGGGCGCTGCGCGACAATCTCGGGGAGGACCGCCATGAACGACACGGAAACTGAGGCGCGCCGCCTGCTCGCGGCGGCCACCGAGGACATGCCGCCGGGGGCCGGCCTGCTAGACGGGTTCGCCGCGGCGCGGCGTCGGGACCGGGCACGACGGACGCGGAGGCGCGCCGTGCTGTCGGCCGGGATCGCGGTGGCAGCGGCCTCGGTGACGGCGGTCACGCTGACCATCGGTTCCGCCCCGCCCGCGCTGGCCACGGTCACCAGCGCGCTGACCCGCACACTGACGCAGAGCTATCACCTCACCGAACAAGACAGCTCCTACTACATCGTGAACGGCCGGATCAGATACCCCGCTCACTTCACCTGCACGAGCGAGGCAGACCCGGTGCGGCATCTCGGGGCGTCTTCCTGCTCGGACGGCCTGCGCAGCCGCGAGGTGGGCGGCTACTCGTACCAGTACGTCCCCGATCCCGTGGACCACCCCGGCAGGCACTGGCAGCGGATGCCGACCGCATCCCCTGGTCAGCTGGCCGCCATCAACGGCTTCATCGCCGCCACGCCACAGCAGATGCTGGCCGAGATCAAGAAGGCCGGCAAGGTCACCGTAGCCGGGCCAGCCTCGGGACCCGGGTGGACCGGCACACGGTACGCGTTCACCATAAGCCCAGGGGCGCCGATCAAACTCAGCGGCACCGTGAACGTGGACCAGCAAGGACAAGCCCGGGCACTCATCCTGACCATCCGGCAAACCAGCGCTGTCAGGGTGTTCGTGATGACGCAGGCCCTGACGTTCAGCGACTTCGGGGCGCCGGTGACGGTCACTCCGCCGCCAGCGGACCAGACATTGCCCTGGCCCTGATCAGCCCGCCGGCGAGCACCAGGCCGGCGGCGTCCAGAAGGCAGCGGTAAGTGATCACCTGAAGGTGATGCCCTGCCGCGCAACCGGGGTCGGTCGATGAATCCTAAAACGATAGGCCCACCCATCCGTTCCGGTCGGCTTCACGGTGAATGGACCAGGGCCGCACTCCCTCAAGAGCGCTTACTCGTTGCCGTACTTCGCTGATGTGGGCTTGAGCGCGACGAAGCTTAACCCACCAGGGGGTATCAGGATCGTCCCAACGTTGGTCCACGCTACCCTTTCCGGCGCGGGGGTAGTTCTAGCCGCGCCTGAGCGCTTCGGTGAAGGTGCGCCATGCCTCGGCGCTGAACGCCAGAGTTCCGCCGTCCCGGTCGGTGGTGTCCCTGACGAGGATCACGCCGTTGCCGCTGGCCGTCTCTATGCACGAGCCGCCGTTGGCGTCTGAGTAGCTGGACTTGCGCCAGCTGTCCATATCTGGCCTACTTCCTCGATCATGGCCGCGCTGTCGGATGCGCGGTAGCTCTCAGACAAGATCGTATTGAACAGGCGCGTAAGCCTGGTAACCGTTTCTTCCTCGGTGAAGACGTAGCCTCCGGCCACGTGTTCGGCGTATGCCGCGCTGTCGGTAACGATCAGCTCAGAAGCGTTGGCGGGATGCGCGACGGCCGGGAGAACCTGAAGTGTCACGTTCGGCATGGCGGCGACCGCCGCCAGGTGGCCCATCTGTTCCGCCATGACCTCAGCCGACCCGACTAGCCGGTACAGCGAGAGCTGGTCGACCAGGAACCATGCCGACGGCGGATCGTCGCGCCCCAGCACGCGCCGCTGGCGTGCCATCCGCGCCGCCAGCCGGGCAGTCGCCATCTCGCCGGTGGCTCCTGGTGAGGTTTGCAGCAGGGCGCGCGCGTACGCCTCGGTCTGCAGGAGGCCATGCATGATCCCGGGCATCCATGCGCGCAGGTCTACGGCCTTGTCCTCGTATTCGGGCCAGTCGCGGAAGCCAGGGGGTGTCCACGTTCGGGACTCTTCGTAGAACTCGGTGAACCAGCCCTTCCGCTCCGGGAAGGCGTCATCGCACGCCAGCGCGATTGCCTGAGTGGGAGGCCGTTTGCCATTTTCGATTCTTGACAGGTGCCCGGCGTCGATGCCCGTGCGACGAGACAGCTCTGGAAGTGCCCAACCGTGAGCCAGTCGTTCCTTCTTGAGCTGCCTGCCGAAATGTGACACGGGGTTCGCTATTTTGCCAGCCATGAAGCCAGTTTGGCACACCGCTACCGGTTGCATAGGCATGACGGCACGCTGTGCACAACGCAACCCAACCCGTGACCGGTCAGGGTGAGCAAGTCAAAGCCGCAACCGAGTGCCGGAAGGCGGAGCCGCGAAAATGACATGGGAACAGCTCGCCGAACTCGACAACGTACCCGACCAACCCGACGACCCCCCGCCGCTGTATGAGGAGATCACGTGCACGCTTATCGACCGGATCACGGGCGGCGAGATCGAACCGGGCACGCTGCTGCCGTCGTCTGGCATGCTGGGGACCGAGTTCGGCGTATCGGCGGCTACCGCCCGGCGGGGGCTCAGGCTCCTTGCCGATGTCGGGTTCGCGAGGCGCGTACCTGGATCCGGGTATCAAGCGCTCAGGCCAGAGCGGACGTGACCCAAGTGACAGCCAAAACGATGCCGGACGGAACCGTGATCAACAGGCAGCCGGCCGAACTGGAGACCTGGGAAGTGATCGCCACCTACCGGCTGGCCTGGAATCTCGCCCAGTATGCCCCAGCTAAGCCGCTGGACAAGGCACTGAGCAACTGGCTGGCGGTGGCCCGGCAGGTGCTAGAAGCGCGTGGCGAGTGGCGGCCGGAAGCGCTGCCACCGCGAAGCATGTGATGGCAGTAAACAAGCCCCGCACTCTCGACCGAGGCGTGACGGCGGCTCCGTGACCTCCCTACTCGGTGTCGTGGCCGACGGGGCGGTTGCCTTCGTTGCGCTGGGTGTGCCAGCTGTGGAGCATGTCGGGTGTCCAGGCGGGGCGGCCGTCGCTAGTGCGGGTTTCGCCGGGGATAGGGCGGCGGGTGCGGGCGCGGCGGAAGGTATCGGGCTTGTCGTAGCCGAGGTACCCGGCTGCGGCAGCGATCCCGGTGATCAGGCCGCCCCCGCCCGCGTCCTGCCCCGTAGGGTCGCCGTTCTGGGCCGCGGGGGTGTCCCAGGGTGGGACACCGGACAGTGTTTCCGCTGGCGGGGGTGCCTGCTGTCCGGGTGGGACAGGGACAGGGACAGCGGCGAGGGCGGGCACCGGGCTGGCGGGGATGGTGACGAGGGAGGCGCCGGCCAGCTTGCGGCCCTCGGCCAGCACGCGGGGCGTGATCCACGGTGCCGGGCGCATGTCAGTGAACCAGTCGGGCGGCGGGGGTCCGGAGAGGGCGTAGCGGCGACGCTCCGGGGCGGGCAGCCAGGCGATCTGGGCGTGGTGGATGAGGCTGGATGCTTCGCCGATGCCCACGACGCCGCGTCCCTTGATGCGGGCGTCCCATTCGATCGGCGGTGCGTAGCCGAAGGTCATCCGCCACAGCGAGGCGGTGTAGGCGCCGGTGATGATCCGGTAGCCGTAGCTGGCGCGGCTGTCGGAGTCGGCGAACAGCCGCAGGTTCGGCTGGTGCACGGCGACCAGCAGGCGGTGCCCGGCGACCCGGCCCTGCCATTCGATCTGCCTGCGCTGGTCCAGCGCGGGCAGCGGCCCGGTAGTCCCGGTGCGGTGGTGGATGCGGGCGGCCATCCCGGCGAAGGTGCCGAACTCGTCGATGACCAGCATCCGCTGCGGGAACGCGGCGGGCCAGGCGGCGTGGCTGCCGACGGCGATGTTGACGCCGAGCATGGACAGGAAGAACTCTTCCAGCGCCCACATCATGGCTTCGATGTCGGTGTGGACGCGGATGCCGGGCACGTTGGTGAGGACGTCGGCGCCGGTTTTGCGGTCGATGTAGGAGCGGCGTTTGGGGTCGATGATGTCGATCAGCCAGCCGTGCGCGCGGGCGTGCGCGGCGGCCAGCGCCGCGGTGGCTGTTTTGCCGCCGCCGGTGCTGGCCGCGATGAACAGGTGCGGCTCCTCGTTTTCCAGGTCGGCGATCCATTTCCGGCCGCCGGGCAGGGTGGCCAGGTGGATGCGGTGCGCGGGCTGGGTGTATCCGTCGAATAGGGCGCGGGCGGCCGGGGCGGGCGGGTGCCGCCAGGTGGCGGTGTGCGGCGCGAAGGCGCCGGTGAGGTTGCCGCCGAGGTGGCGGCGGATGACCTCGTCGATGTTCTTCTGCTTGGCGGCGTCGGGGTTCCACGCCGCCGGGTATGTCAGCGTGACCACGGCATCAGGATTAGTGGTGAAGCCGCGCGGGACGTGCAGCCATCGGGCGGGGCTGGCGTCGGGGTCGGTGCCGAGGTAGCCGGACAGCTGGAGGTAGACCGGGCGGACCACCGCCCGCAGGTGGCGCAGCTGCCGCCAGCGGGGGGCCAGCGCCGCCGCCCCGACAATAGCCGCCGCGCCGAGCACGGCAGCGGTGATCAGCGGCCGGGCATAGAAGCCGATCGCAGTGGCGACGGCGGTCCATCGGATGATGGCGCGCTGCCAGCCGGGCAGGTAGGACAGCCGGCCAGGCTGGCTGGTGGTGAACCAGCCGGGTACCCCGCCGACCGGATGGGTGCCGCGTGATAGGAACGTGGCGTCGGTGCGCCGCCGGCCGAGCGGCGCGCCGGTGGCGAACCGGACGGCCAGGAGCAGGATCCGCCCGGTGGCGCGGGCCAGCCGCAGCGTGACGGTGCCGCGGCGGCGCGGGCCGAGCAGGTGGCGCGGGTAGGCGGTGCGGTGGAACGCTTGCCCGGCCAGCAGCCGCACCGCTGCCCAGAATGCGGCCAGCACGACGGCCGCTGAGATCACGCCCCCGATGGCGTGAAGCACGAGCCGCACAGTAGCGGACCCGCCGCCCGTCCCGCCAGGGGCGCGCGCGCCCCGCACCCGGACCGGGCCCGGCGTCCGCCTCCTGTTCGGGGCGGCTCTCGCCGGCCGGGCCGTGACCAGTGGAGACTCGCCTGTCCCGAGGGTGGGACAGGAGGAAGTCAGGACGAGGACGGGCAGACAGCCGGACACCGAGCCGTGAAGTGAGGGGTTAGAGGGTACGGAGGGAAAAGGGGGGCGCGTGCGCGGTGCTAACGGTTTGCTTACGGCTGGCGGGCGGCGGGGGCAGCGCCACGCGGTGCAGGCAGAATCGGCAGCGAAGCGCGCCGGGGGGCGGGCACGCCGGGGCACCCGACCACGGCGACAGGAACAGGCAGCGATGACGGCGACAGCCACCGGCCCGGCAGTGATCCAGATCCAGCAGCGTGACACGGTCGGGCTGGTGTTGTGCGGTGAGCACGGTGGCGTGCCGTATGACCTGCTGGCCGCCGCGCTCGGCGTGGCCCCGGCGCGGCTGCGCGGCATCACCGCGCGCTGGCGCAAAGCCGGGTACGCGGCCACCGGCCAGCTTGCCCCCGGGCCGGCCTGGTGCTGGCTAACAGCGGCGGGCATGACCGCCACCGGGCTGGGCTACCGGCCCGGCCCGCCCCGCCTGGCCCGCGTGCAGCACGTCCGCGCGCTGCTCGCTGTCCGGCTGGCGCTGCAGGCCGGGCCGGACTGGCGGCAGCACCGGCCCTGGTGGCAGTCCGAGCGCCGCATCCGCCGCAAAGGCCCGTATGCGGGCCGGCACCTGCCCGACGCGGAAGTCTGGTGGCCCGCCGTCCCCGGCGGGCACGCCGGGCAGGTGTGGGCCATCGAAACTGAGCTGACCGCGAAGACCGCCGCCCGCACCGCCGCCGTGCTGGCCGGGCTGGCCGCCGCCGGGTATGACCGTGTGCTGTATTTCACCGCCCCGGCCGCCCGGCCCGCCGTGGCCCGCGCCGCCGTCGGCCATCCCGCCGCCCCGATCACCATCTGCGATCTTCCCCCGGCCGCCTTTACTCCCGGCGCATAACCCGGAAAGTAACCCCCAGGAATGTGCTGGCAAAGCATTGCGGAAAGCAAAGCACGGAGGCAGGTGAAGTAAGTGACTGAAAATAAAGACCGGCTCTCTGACCAGGATAAACAGCGCAGTAATCCGGGCGGGATAATCGACTCGGCACGGGTAATCAGTTACAATTTGAGTGAGGGGGAAAGGCCCGGCGGAATGAAAGTCCGGTACAAGATCCAGATTGTGTCCGGGCCGCGCGCTAAGGAAATAGACGCCCGCCAGGCGCAGGTGATCAGGGAGGTACTCGAATGGTCACTCAAGCACAGACAGCCCCGGTGACGGCCGCCCCGGCCGAGCCGGTGCCCGTCGCGGTCTACTGCCGCACGTCCACCCTCGGCTTGCAGGACCCCGTCGCGTCCGTCCGCCGCCAGCTCCGCTCCTGCCAGGACTGGCTACCCCAAGGGTGGTTCATTGCCGCCGTGTTCAGCGATGTGGAATCGGGCGGCACCGACCTGGAGGCGCGCGGCCACGGTGACGGCTGGCGGGTCCTGGCCGATGCCGGGCTGCCGCGCGACGGCGGCATCGCCGACCTGCTTACGGAGGCGGCCAGCCCGGTGCCCCGGTTCGCCGCCGTCGTGTGCGAGGACATCGAGCGCTCAGCCCGGGACATGCTGTCGGCGCTGCGGCTGGAAAAGCAGCTGTCCGCGCAGGGCATTCCGTTGTTCGCCACCGACGAGCCGGCCGACATCGCCGGGATGAACGCCACCACCGTGCTCGTGCGCCGGGTTAAGCAGGGCGTCGCGGAGTGGTACCGCATCCAGCTCAAGGAAAAAGTGTGGAAGGGGCTGGTGGAGCATTCCATGGACGGGTGGAACACCGGCCCCGCCCCGCACGGCTACGCCGCTGACCGGGTCCCGCACCCCAACCCGGTCAAGGCCGCCCAGGGCCGCACCAAGACCCGGCTCATCAGCGACCCCGCGACCGCCCCTACCGTCGAAGCGATCTTCACGTGGCGGACGGTGGACAAGCTGGGGCTGCCGACTATCGCCGCCCGGCTCAATGCCAGCCCGGCCCTGTTCCCGGCCCCGGCCGGGTCAGAGGGGTGGGCGGCCAGCAGCGTCGACGCTATCTTGCGCAACCCCAAGTACACCGGGCACATGGTGTTCGGCCGTCACCGCAGCCGGGGCGGGCGGCGCGTTAAGGCAGACCCTGCCGAATGGCTGTGGACCCCCGGGCCGGTGCACCCCGTCATCATCGACCGCGCCACCTGGGAAGCTGCCCAGGGCATCGGGGCAGAGCACGGCACCAGCCGCGACCTGGCCGCGCCGCCGGCCAGCGCCCCGTATTACCTGTACCGGTCTCGGGTCCGGTGCAAGACTTGCACCAAGCGGATGACCGGCACCGCCAACGGACCCGGCCGCGCGTATGTCTACTACCGGTGCCCGCACCAGCCCGGCAACCCCCGCCACACCGCCGCCGCCCCCGGCCACCCCCGCACCGTGCAGGCCCCCGAACACCGCCTCGACGCCATGGCCGCGAAATTCTTCTTCGACCGCATCTTCGGCCCTGGCCGCGCCGCGTTCCTCGCCGCGCAGCTGCCCGCCACCGACGCCGAAGCCGCCGCCCGCCGGGACACCGAAGCCGCCGCGCTGCGCGCCACCATCAACAAGCTGGACGGCCAGCAGAACGCGCAGATCACTGCGCTCGGCGAACTGACCGCCGACCCCGGCGACCCGGCCGCCGCCGCGATGCGCGCCCGCATCCGCGAACGCTTCACCCAGCTCCACACCCAGCGCACCGAAGCCGAAGCCAAGCTCGCCACGCTGGAAGCCGCAACCCCTACCGCCATGGACCCTGCCCTGCTCGACGAGATCCCCTACGCCGGCGACGTCCTCCCCGGCCTGCCCCTAGCGCTCAAAACCCGGCTGCTCGCCGCGTTCGACATCACCGTCTTGTGGAACAAGCCCGGCAACCAGGTCACTGTCCGTGCCGTCATCACCGACGCCACCCTCCAAGCCCTGCCAGACATCCTCGACCCCGGCCAGGACGGCTACCACGACACTGCAGCCGCCCCGGCCGATAGCCCATTGACACGAACCCCTCTACTGGTGTCGATTGCGCAATCGACAGGCAGCATGGCATGTTCACCGCTGATAACAGCAAGATGCGGTCGCCCCGCGATTATCGTGGGTACTTGTGCGGCCTCTGAATACGGCCTCTGGACCGAC
>Ga0210383_10005142_pt1 | contig 11524 bp, 7 predicted proteins | sample IncBWC14OmetaG_FD_160072 | JGI IMG/M metagenome (GOLD analysis project Ga0210383, IMG submission 160072) | Forest soil microbial communities from Barre Woods Harvard Forest LTER site, Petersham, Massachusetts, United States - Inc-BW-C-14-O ...
ACCAATCAACTCAGTGGCGATTCTTGGGAGCTGAGATAACTCAGGTCACTTCCCGCTCTCGTTATGCGGCCTCCGATTGATGTTTTGTTCGGGTGAGACGGAAGAACACGACCGGGGTGACGAGGAGTGACAGGACCATGGAGATCAACAGTCCACCGATGACTGAGATGGCCAATGGTTGCAGCATCTGGGAACCGGCCCCGAGAGCAAATGCCAGAGGCAGCATTCCGGTGATGGCGGCCAGCGCCGTCATGAGGATAGGACGGAGTCTGCGGCGTCCTGCGTTCAGCATCGCCTCCTCTGGAGCCATGCCACTGGCTCGAAAGCGTGCCTCCGCGTCCAATAAGAGGATGCCGTTCTTCGCAACGATGCCGATCACCATAATGAGTCCCATGAATGACGCGACACTGAAGGTGGTGCCTGTAATCAGCAGAGCGGCGATCACTCCACCGGTGGACAGCACAGAAGAAACGAGGATGGCGAATGGAGCGTATAGGTTACGGAACTCTGCTAATAGCACTGCGAAGACGAGTACGAGGGCGAACAGAAGGACTTGCGTAAGCTCGGAAAAGGACTTCTGTTGTTCTTCGTAGGTGCCTCCATAGCTGACGCGGACTGTCTTTGGCAGATGGAGGGCATCGACTTCGGTTTGGATCCGCTTGACTGATGTCCCAAGGTCAGCGCCCTCTAAACGACCTGTAACCACGACTTCGCGTTGAAGATTTTCGCGGCGGATCTCCTGCTGCCCAGGAAGCTGCTGCACGGCAGCCAGAGAACGCAGCGAAGAGAGGTGGCCCGTGGAGCTGGCAAAGACGGTGTCCTCGATTGCATCGAGCGAAGACCGGTTCGCAGGCGGCAGGCGGACCCGGATGGTGTAGGCGTGCCCGTTGGTGATGAGCGGAACGGTGGCCGGCATGCCTTCGATGATTGCTGAGCTATCGGTAGAGAGCTCCTCGGCGGTGAAACCAAGCCGTGCCGCGGTGGCGGGGTCGATCTGGAAACTCGTGGCCGGACCGCTGACTGTGTTTTCGAGTCCGTCGAGCACATCGACGACACCCTTCTGCTTCTTAATAGTGTCTGCGACCCTCGTGGCGACGTTTTCGAGGACGTCGGGGTTAGGGTTGAAGAGCTTGATCTGGATTGGTTCGGGCGCGTTGGAGAGATCACCGATCATGTCCTGCAAGACCTGTGTAAACTCAACGTCCAACTGTGGCTCGCTGGACTTGATCTGCGCACGCAGGTCCGCTATGACCTCATCGATGCCACGGTCGCGCTTGCTCTTGAGCTTCACGGTGATGTCGCCTGTATTGGCTTCGGTGACCGCAGCCAAACCCATCTGCAGGCCCGTGCGACGAGAGATGCTCTCCACCTCAGGGGTCTTCTGAAGCATGCGCTCGACGTGCAGGAGGACACGATCGGTCTCTGCCAGGGAGCTGCCAGCGGGCATGATGTAGTCGAGGATGAAGCCGCCTTCGTCCATCTCGGGCAGGAGATCGGAGCCAAGTGCCGCATAACCGCCATAGATCCCTATGGCTAGCAGGCCGCAGATAACGAAGAGCGCAACAGGCTTTTCGAGGGACCGGCGCAGCCACTTCTCGTGGAAGTTGAGAACGCGGAGCATAAGGCCGGTCTCTTCGTGGTGGGCAGGAGGTGAAGGGGCCGCTTCGACTTCATCGCCGTTAGCGCCGCCCAGGAGCAGAGCGCTGAGGGCCGGCGTCCACGTTAGGGCGAGCAGCAGCGAAGCCAGCAACGCGACCGTCATGGTGACAGCGAGCGCGCGGAAGAAGCTGCCGGTGACGCCGGCGACCGAGATGAGCGGCAGGAAAACGACGATGGGAGTAATCGTGGAACCGACCAGCGGCGTCGATATTTCTTTCAGTGCCTTGCGGATCGCGTCGACCTTCCCCTCTCCGGCCTGACGGTGCAGGACGATATTTTCGACGACCACGATTGCGTCGTCGATGACGAGACCTACAGCAGCGGCAAGTCCGCCGAGGGTCATGAGGTTAAAGCTCTCGCCCAGAAAATAGAGGAACACGAAGGTGATGGAGATCGTCGTAGGTATCACCAGGCCGGCGACGAGAGACGATCGCCAATCGCGAAGAAAGACGATGATGATGATGGTCGCCAGGATGAGGCCAATCAGGATCGCGTCGCGGACGCTGCGGATACTGTCGCGGACGAGTTCGGACTGGTCGTAGTAAGGCTTGAGTGTGACTCCAGGTGGCAGAGTCGCTCTCAGATTTTCGACTTCGGCGGCGACCTCGTCTGCGACCTGCACGGTATTGCTGGAGGGTTGCCGGGTGATGTTGAGCAAGACGGCCGGCTTTCCGTCAGCACGGACCATGGTGTAGGTGGGTTCGATCGACTGACTGACAGTGGCAACGTCTGCGATGCGTAACGGCACGCCAGTGGGCGAGTTCTTCACGACGATCTGAGAGAGTTGACCTACATCATGCACCTGGGCACCGATGAGACCAAGCACGAGTTCGTGCTGAGTTTGATAGAGCCCAGGAGAATCGACCAGGTTGGTCAACTGAATGGCGTTCAGAATGTCAGTTACGGTGATGCCGGTGGCGACCAGCTTGCCAGGGTCAGGGGTCACCTCATAGTTGGGAATTTGTTCACTCTGGATGGTGACGGCACTGACACCATCGAGGCGATTGAGGGAGGGCTTGAGATCGTAGGTGGCGATTTCAAACAGTCGCGGCAGCGAGACCGAATCCGAGGTGAGGCTGTAGCCCAGGATTGGAAAGGTCGCGAAGGTGAGGCGGTTCGTTGTGATGATGGCGGTTGCGGGCAACGTTTGCCGAACTTTGGATAGGGCGGCGTCGACGAGTTGCAATGTATGGAACATGTCCACGTTCCAGTCGAAGAAGAGGCTGACCTCGGCGGAGCCGCGGCTCGTATTGGAGCGGACAGTCTGTAAGCCGGGCACCGAGTTGACCGCGTCTTCGATAGGCTTGGTGATGGTGATTTGCATCTGCTCAACGGGCATCACCCCATTGTCGATACCGATAACAACACGGGGAAAGTTCGTGTCGGGGAAGACGGAGATCGGGACCTTTCCTGCAAGGTAGATACCGGCCACGCTCAACAGGATGATGCAGAAGAGAATAGTCGTGGCGTGGCGAGTCACCCAGAAGTCTTCGGATTCGCGCAATGATCTAACAGGCCCCCGCATCAGTCTTTGTCCTTGTCTGTAGCGGCAGACGGTTTATCGCTCTTGGCGTCGCCCGTTGCCGCGTCGTCCTCCGCGCCCGCGGCCGTTATCTTCACCTTTGTACCGTCGTCCATGCCGTAGGCGCCTTTGGTGACCACTTGGTCGCCTGACTGAACGCCGCTTAGGATCTGTGTGTCATGCCCATCTGTGATGCCGGTCTTCACGTCTTTCTGGTGGGCCACGTTGTCGGGGCCGACGACCATCACCGCCGAAGTCCCTGCCTTGGTTGTGATCAATGCCTCGTTCGGCACGGTGACCACGTCGAGAAGGGAGCGCGCGGCAAGAGAGACGTGCACTGGCGTGCCGGGTTTGTACTTGCCTGCCTTGTTGGCGAGGGTCACCCAGACCTCGAGGGTCGTCGAGCCGGGATCCAGTGCGGGACTAATCAAGCTGATCTTGCCGTGGGCCGGTTCGTCCTGACTACCGATCGTAAGCGTCGCGTCGCCACCTACCTTGAGGCCCGCGGTCTGCTCCTGCGAGAGATGGACCTTGGCCAGCAACGAAGATGTATCCATGACGGTCACAATCGGCTGGCCAGTGTTCGCCATCTCGCCAGCAAAGAGCGGCCGGTCCGTGACTACCCCATCGATCGGCGAGCGTATCTCGGAGTAGCTCAACCCCGCCTGTGCGGCTTCGTATTTTCCCTTGGCGGAATCGAGCGCGCCCTCGGCGCTATGGATAGTAGCGGTTTGGCTTACCGTCTTGAGTGAATCGAGATGTTGCTTCGCGATGTCATAGGCGGCCTTCGCTTGGACCAACGCCGCGGCCGCTGTATCGTAATCACGCCGCGGAATTGCACCCTGTTGCAGGAGCGTCTGTCGGGCGTCGGCGATACTTTGCTGCAGATCGAGATTGGCCTTGGCCTGCGCAAGATCGAGTTGGGCCTTTTGCAAGTCTTCGATGACGCCTGCCTTGGTCGTCGTCGCGTAACTGGCGTCGGCCTGCTTCATCGCGCCCTGGCTATCACGCACCGCCGCGGCCAGGTCGGCGTTCTCGAGCACAGCAAGCAACTGGTCCTTTTTGACGCGGCTGCCGCGTTGGACAAAGAACTTCTTGATTGGCGCTGAGATCTTCGGCACGATGGCCGCCTGGCTCTGCGGCACTAGGACGGTCTCTCCCGACACATATTCGGTCAACGGTTTGCGTTCGGCCTTTTCTGCCTGCACGGAAACCTCGGGTGGCACCACTTCCTCGGCCTTCTTACAGGCGGAGAGAAGTGCACTAAGGCACAGTAACGCGACAAGGGGCGCCTTATGGCCGGAAACAATCGGATTTCGACAAGGCTTCTGCATCAGGGCATGTTTCCTGTAAGAGTTTGTAAGTTCGCAAGAGCAACGTAATAACGCACGGCACCCTCGGCGCGGCTGGACTCGGCGCCAACGAGCGAGTTTTGAGCGTCAACAACCTCGAGCACCGCACCCTCTCCGGCGGCGTACCGAAGATTTGTCAGGCGGAGCGACTCCGTCGCAGTCTGGACACTCTGATCAAGTAGCGTCATTTGCGTCTGCGCTACAGACGCCTCTTTGTAAAGCTCGTCGAGGGACGCAATGAGACGCCGCTGCGTCACCGTCAGTTCGGCCCTGGCCTGGGTGCGTCGAATTGTGCTCTGCTTGACGCGATTGTGGGTCGCGAGCCAGTCCCAAACTGGAATGTCCAACGTTGCCCACGCGGAATAGCCAAGATTGCGAGAGCCATCCGGTCCATGGACTGCGAATTCTGGCGCGTCGATTCCGTAGGAGTAGCCCAGACTGAGGTCGGGCGTATAGCCGAATCTCGAGCTTGCGACCTCATAGTCAGCAGCGCGTAACGCTTCGAAGGCGGCCCGCACATCGGGATTGTTCGACTTCGCTGCGGCATCGATCTCCGCCTTTGCGGGCAGTGAAGGCATGTGGTCGAGCGCAGCGGCGAGACTGTATTGCGTCGTTGGGTCGGGAAACAAAAGGACGCCCAGGTCGACACGCGCCCTGTCGGCGGCCAGCGCCGCGTCGTTGAGTTCTCGTCGCCTCTGCTGCTCCTGAAGGTCTGCTCTTACGACATCTGCATGGGCCACTTCGCCCCCGGCTTCGCGTTGTCGCGTAATCGCCCCGAAACGGCTGGCTTCAGCGAGGGCCCGGTCCGCGACCGCGACTTTGGCGTCCGCCGCCAGCACGTTGTAATACTCTTCGACGACCGTTGCTACCAGGCCGCGGCGGGAGACCTCGAGGCGGGCCCGAGCGGCCGCCGCCTCCGCAACGCTACGCATATAGTCGGCCACGCCGGTACCGCCGATGGTCTCGGTGACGATACCCTGGCTCGTATATTCATGGACGGCGTTATTGGCGATAAAGCGAACCGGAGACGTAGATTGACCATTCGAACCTGTCTGATCGAGAACGGTTTGGCCCTGGGTGTAGAGGTACTGGTTGTGATAGACGACACCGGGAAGAAGGGTGGAACGGACGATTCCGCGTTGGGCTTGCGCGACGCCGGCATCAGCCACCGCAGCGCCGTAGGTTGTCTCCACCGCCTGGGCGCGCCGAATTGCTTCGTCAAGCGTAATTGGTGGCGCAGGCGATGGCGTGCTGGACTGGGCCTTCGCCGTAGGGGCACCGTAACCAACAACGACGGCTAGAAAACAGAGGTTTCTGAAGACATCGCATTTGTTTATCAACATAGTAACCAGAGGGACTGAAAGTTTTCGCGAATGGGATCGTCCCCGCATGTGCCGAGCTAGGCGACCGATATAAGAACGCATTTCCCAATCTCTCACGGGATTCTACTTCACTTCGTAGGTAAGGACCTTTGCCATCGCTTTGGACTCTCCCGGCGAGACCGCAAGAAACAGACGATGCATTCCGGGTACAAGCAGGCCCGTCTTTGCACCCGGAGCGGTGGTTACCTTCTCTACTAGTTTGAGATGGTCAGGATCGCGCGTATCGTAGATGCCCATGTAGCCCTCTCCACCAGGAACGTAGAGACGATGCGAATCTGCGTCGTACTGTACCTCGTCCGCGCGAAGCGGCGCTGGCTGCGTACCTACCACGGCACCAGTGTCCGAGTTCATCACGACGACCATCCCTGGCTGTCTGCAGACAACGTATAAACGGTGCTGCGCTTGATCGAAAGCAACCATCGCGTTCTGTTGTGCCGACGGTACGGGCCAGACGTTGAGAACCTTCATAGTCTTGCGATCGACAACGGCGAGCTTATTGGTCTGCGTCAGATTGATGAAAAGGCGTGGATCACCCTCGACGAAGGCCATGGCCTCTACATGGTTGTCAGGGAATGTGAGCAGCGCTTTTCTGTCACCGGTATCGGGGTTGACGGCCTCCAGGTTCGCCGTCTTCATATCCACGTCCTTGCCTCCGGTTACAACATAAAGAGTGTTGGAAGTAGGGTCATACTTCGCAGTGTCAGCCCCCGGGGTCAACGTCACAGTTTTTTCCCTCGTTAAAGTGTCGGCACTCCGAATCGTCGACATCTGCTTCTCGCTGTCGGTAATGAACACGGTCGGCGCACCTTTTCGAACGAGAATGCTGTGGGGGTTGCCGAAACCTCCTACTGTGCGCAGATGCGCAGACGTCTTCAAATCGAAGATCTCCACTGTGCCATGGTCTTCGGCCGCCAGCAAAAGGCGATTGCGGTCATAATCAACCGCAAAATGGTCGAAATCTCCCGTATAGCCCACTAGATCCACCGATTTTATAAGTTTGACGGAAGACTGCGCTTGCCCGACGGACGCGAACGCGGCCAGAGACGAGAGGGAAAAGATGAAAATGCGGCTTCGCATGACGGACTTATTCATAAGAGCTCCTGAAAGACAGAGGATAGCTTGTGAGTTCAGAATGAGGCTGGGTTGAAGCCTGCATGAAAATGTGTTCATCTGATCGTCTTCGCGCCGAAAGAAATTGACGAAATGAAGGGCTTTTCATCTAGGCTTCAGTTACACTTCATGGGCGAAATAGCTAATGGGTACGGCGGTCCTTATGCGGATTCTAGTGATCGAAGACGAGCAAAAAGTATCAGCGCTCATCAAGCGTGGACTCATTTCGGAACGGTACGCGGTGGATGTTGCCGCCGACGGTATTGAGGGACTGGATCTGGTCCAAGCGTATCCCTATGATTTGATGATTCTAGACTTGATGCTTCCCCGTCTCACCGGGGCCGAGGTACTTCAGCGTGTAAGACGAAAAAATACTTTTCTTCCGGTTCTGGTGCTGACGGCCCGTGATTCAATCGAAGACAAAGTTAAACTGTTCGAACTTGGTGCAGATGATTATCTGACTAAGCCGTTTGCGTTTGCGGAGCTGCTGATGCGAGTGAAGGCCTTGTTGCGTCGCGGACCGGTCAACCGCTCCAGCACACTACGCGTCGGGGAACTAGAGTTGGATCGCTTGACCCAACAGGTACGGCGCGCTGGTCGACGAATTGAACTCACGGCAAAAGAGTACGCATTGCTTGAGTACTTCATGCAAAATGAAGAGCGCGTCCTTTCGCGCAATATGATCATTGAACATGTGTGGGACCAGAGCTTTGACGGTATTACAAACATCGTTGATGTGTACGTGCGCCATCTGAGAAGCAAGGTAGACGACGGAAATCTGTTCAAAATGATTCGCACCGTGCGCGGAACGGGCTACACCATCCGAAGTGAGAATGAGACATGAAGCGCAACTCGCTTCGCGCGCGCGTGACCACATTCTACGTGGGAATGCTTGCGGTCGCTTTGCTTGTTTTCAGCGCAGCCGTATATTTCGGAGTGAAGGCATTCCTCACGAGATCACTTGAGCGAATGCTGAGCAATAACGCACATAGCATCGTAAGCGACTACCTGGTTCCGCTCGATCAAAAAGGCGAGCCTTGGTTGGTTACGGAGATGACTGAATCATATCCTCCGGGCTACAGCGAAGCTTTCGTTCGGGTATCAAAGGGACCGAGAATCCTTTATCAATCCGGAGATATGCGGGACCCCTTTGTGAGCACGTCGAAGGTACCTCTGCCCTGGAATCAAAAATGGTTCAACACGTTTCATCGCGAAACCGCGACGAGCGGACAACGGATAGTGTTGTACACGGTCCCGTATCAAGCTCCGGACGGATCGATCATATTTGTCGAGACTGGGTCGACGATCGAACCCATTCGACATGTGCTCCGCAGCCTTCTGTTGATACTGTGCCTCGCGACGCCTATCATTTTGGTCGCCGCCGCTATCGGTGGATATCTGCTAATGTCGCGGCCGTTGCGGCCCGTCGTCGTGCTGACCGAGCAGGCGGAGCATGTGGGTCGTAAAGAGCTTGGAGAAAGGCTTCCCATCATTCCAACAGGAGATGAATTGGAGCGCCTCTCGCTTGCGTTGAACCGCATGATCGAACGGCTTGAAACAGCTCTGACTCATAATCATCGTTTCTCGGCCGACGCATCACATGAACTGCGCACCCCTTTGACGATCATTCGTGGTGAGCTTGAATCCCTGATACAGATGCCGTCTCTTCCCACTGTCGTCATGGAGGGTATCGGTAGCGCGCTTGAGGAAAGTAACCGCATGGCCAAGATCGTAAATAGCCTGATGACGATCTCACGGCTGGACTGTGGAGGGGAGCAGATCGAACACGCCCCTGTGGACCTTGTCGAAGTCGTCGCAGTAACCCTCGACCACATGAGCTTACTGGCGGAGGAAAAACACATATCCCTACGCTTTGATGCTGGTGCACCGATTTACGTGACGGGAGATTCGATGCGATTGAAGCAAATCGTGGTCAACCTCATCGACAATGCGATCAAATACACCCCAGATGGCGGTGATGTAGGTGTCTCCGTTACAGCAGAACAAAAGAAAGCAATATTGAAAGTGAGCGACACCGGCATCGGAATACCAGCGGTGTCCCTTCCTTTAGTCTTCAACCGCTTTTACCGGGCTGACCAAGCCCGATCGCGAGAATCCGGAGGTACGGGGCTCGGCCTTTCAATCGTCAAAGCCATTTGCGATGTTCATGAAGGAGAAGCCTTCGTGGAGAGTATCGACGGAAGAGGCACAACCTTCCGAATAGAACTTCCGTTGCTCTCATTAACCGCAACGCAAGTCGTTCAACTGAGAGCCGCGACTTTCGTCGAAATATCACCGAACGGCGCCGCCAAGTCCCCGGGCACAAAGAAAGCGGTTTCAACCAGAACTTCGTGAACGGTTGTGCTTAAGCCGCCTTAGAAACATTCTTGACCTGGAACTTTGCCAAGAGGATTCCCGGACCCTGGCCGACTCGCCGGTTCCTATCATCCGCTCATGCGTACCATAGAGCAGAGGCGATGTACGATGGCGCAGCTTTCCAAATGGTTCCACAAGCGACTCGAGATCGCGTCCGCGATTCTCAAGGTTGCATTGACGGTGTCGCTGACCACTCCGCTGGCTGCTCAGGGCATAGTGCCTGATCCCGCTCCAATCTCACATGGGCCCGAGGTCACGATTCAGGTCGACATGACCAAACCCGTCGGCGTGTACAAGCCCATCTACCGCTGGTTCGGTTACGACGAAGCGAACTATACGACCATGCCTCACGGCAAAGAGCTCTTGGGCGAGTTACATGACCTAAGTCCGGTGCCCGTCTACATCCGCACACATCATCTGCTAACCTCGGGCGACGGCAAAGCGGAGCTGAAGTTCAGTTCGACGAACGTCTACTCGGAAGACGCAAACGGCAAACCGATCTATGACTTTAAGATTCTCGACGGCATCTTCGACGCGTATCAGGCGGCCGGGGTCAGGCCAGTGGTCGAGCTTGGGTTTATGCCCAGGGCCCTGGCTGCGGACCTTCCGAACCGGCATGAGCCGTACCAGGTTCACTTTCCGCAATCGACGGTCTCCGGTAAGAGCAACAATCCGCCGAAGGACTATGCCAGATGGGGAGAGCTTGCGCGCGCCGTCACCGCCCACCTGGTCGAGCGATACGGCAAGAATGAGGTTTTGCAATGGTATTTCGAAGTCTGGAATGAGCCGGACATCGATTACTGGCACGCCACGCCGCAGGAGTATTGGAAGCTGTATGACTACGCTGTAGCGGGCGTGAGGGCGGCGCTTCCCGGTGCAAAGGTCGGCGGACCGGCTTCGACCGGGCCGGGAAATACGAAAGCATATTCGTTTCTTCAGAACTTCCTCGAACATGTGAACTCAGACAGGAGCGCCGCGGATGGCAAACCCATCCCGATTGACTTCATCTCCTTTCACTGCAAGGGCTCGCCGAGAATCGACGCCGGCAAGGTCACCATGGGCATTCACAGCGAGCTCCATGACGCCGATCGGGGCTTCGCGCTGATCACCTCGTATCCGCGGTTCAGAAAGCTGCCTATCATTCTCAGCGAAGCGGATCCCGAGGGCTGTGCCGCCTGCTCCGCGAAGATGAACCCTGCGAACAACTATCGCAACGGCACGCTCTACCCCGCGTACACCGCGGCCGCGTTCAAAGCCTTATTCGAGCTTCAGGATCGCCACGCGGTCAACCTGCTGGCGATGCTGAGTTGGTCGTTCGAATTTGAGGATAAGGATTACTTTGAAGGCTTTCGCTCGCTGACCACGAACGGCATTGATAAGCCGGTTCTGAACGTCTTCCGCATGTTCGGTCTCATGTCCGGCAATCGCGTCGGCACGATCAGTTCCGGTAGGGTCCCCTTGGAGACGCTGATCAGCACCGGTGTTCGGCAGATGCCGGATGTCGATGCATTCGCTACGTACGGCGATCATGAAGCGGCCGTACTGGTGTGGAATTATCACGATGTGGATGATGCTGCCGAGCCAGCCACCGCCACGGTGACGATCACAGGAATTCCGGCGGGCATACACAGGGTATTGCTGGAGCACTACCGGATCGATGAGGCCCATAGCAATGCCTACACTGCGTGGCTCGCGATGGGTTCGCCGCAGCATCCCACAACGAGTCAATACGCCGACCTGAAGGCCGCAGGCCAACTGCAGCTTCTTACGTCGCCCCAGTGGGTCGATACAACAAACGGTCGGATGTCGATCGCAACGAGCATACCGCGGCAAGCCATATCCCTGATGCACTTGGCCTGGTAGGTTGCTGAACAGAGTAAGGGCTGCTGGCGTGCCTTTGAACTGGCAAGCACTGGAAGAACAAAGTTCCAGAAACGCCCATATCACCGGAAGAGATTTTCGCTTCACGCAAAATCGCCAACGCGCTCATCGAGAATGAACGCGGAGCACATGGCCGTATACTCGCCATCTCGTACAGTTGGGAGCCATGAACTACGTCACAAGCACTTCAACGGATAGCCGGTTACACGGCAACTTGGATTTGCGGGATCAACGCGGCAGCC
>Ga0210383_10005144_pt1 | contig 11519 bp, 10 predicted proteins | sample IncBWC14OmetaG_FD_160072 | JGI IMG/M metagenome (GOLD analysis project Ga0210383, IMG submission 160072) | Forest soil microbial communities from Barre Woods Harvard Forest LTER site, Petersham, Massachusetts, United States - Inc-BW-C-14-O ...
CGTAGAAACGATGAGTGCTCTAGATTGGCTAGCCATCAGCTGCAAGTATGTTTGTGACAATGTTGAATGACGAACTGAGAATCAAACCGATTCCCCGCCAGCCGGACTGAAGAACGCTCGTGTCCTCGTGATCTCGACACCAGACGATTGCGCAAACACAAGAGCGCTCGGTTTTTGGGCACGAACTGTTACCATAGCTGCGCCATCTATGTCACAGGCTTCTTGGGCAACTTTTGATGCGAAAGCCTCAAGAGTAAGAAAGGATGAGTCTTCGATGGTCTGGATACGCGTTCCGGTCAGGGGATGATAACGGTGCTTGAGTTTAGGGCGCACTTTGGTAAATTTATTGTGAATCCCTTGCCAATTCGGTTTGGACCAAGTTGGGGTATGGAATGTGACATTGGAAATAACGACCTGTTTCGACACCCGTTCGGGGGGGTTGAGTCCGATGATAGTGTTGAGGCGAAGGTTCTTTATGAATGTCTGGTCGGGCCCTGCTACCACGTCCATTCCTTCTCTTTTCCTCGAGATGCTGACGCCTAAACTTTCAGCCATCAGGAACTGGTTGAGGGCCTCAGCAACTACCCTTGCGGCCACTGCTCGATCTTTCGACAGCGATAGATTTGCGACGGATTCGGCAAGCTTATACAAGTCGTCAAAGCATGCGCCATCAATTATTCTGGTAATCTCTTTGCTGAGTCCTCCGTAATCGATGGAATGTTCAACGTCGTCGGATTTACCGGCTTCGATGAGTGAGGTCTCAAGAAAGACAGATATTTTTACGGGTTGAGCGCGGGCTTTGCCCCATCGATCCGGGCCTACAGTTGCCTTTGCGCTCAGGTCAAGGATGAGAATGGTGTCAGAAGTTGTCGACGACATAGAGACCACCGCGAGTACGATCGAGCTATTCAAGTTATGACCAAGAACAACGATCAACTCAGTGTTTAGAAGAAAACAGTAGAATAGTGGATACCTTGCCAGTAGTTGGGGTTGAGCTTAATAAATCTATCTTCCGGTGAATGGGTACACGTGACCAGCTCCTATGCAACTTGACGCACTACACCTGGACACACCGAGTCGACAATAACTGGTTGTCTTTTGTTATAACCCCGGTTTCATTCGATAGATTTTTCGTGTCTTGGATAAATTAATGGACTTATATTTGGTGTGTAATATACATGCTCTCAGGGTCACAGGTCAACCCTAAGGAAACACTGACTCTTGGCATAGTTTCAGATTTCTAGGGCTTTATCATGTAGTCTTCTTCCTGCTCAGAGAGGTACTAGTAGTGCATCCATGGGTCCACTGTTAACACGAATGTTTCACAACCTATGTCTCGCTAACTTTCCTGCTGCAACGTAAAGGGTTGCTTGCAAATTGACGCTGAGTACCAACGTGCGACTGCGCTTGTTGATGCCTTCTTTTAATATCTCATACCATTTCGCTATCTCACTTTAATCTAGGCCCAGCATGCCGCATTGCCCGATTTGCCCGATAAGCAACCCTCTACCCTGCCCAACTCGATCAAGCATCCCCTGTAGCAGCCTGTAGCCTGCAGGGATCAAGAAATTTCATAATGGCCTCCACATCGACGCTAACCCTGGAACCCGAAACGCCGTACAGATTGGACACAGAAACATCCATCCTGATCGCTCATCTGATCCTTGATGATATCGAGGAAATCAATGGCCCATGCAAGGGAAAATCTTGCCACATTGCCCCATCCACGGACGAAGAATATGCCTTTCAAGTTCAGGCCGAAAGTCTGCAGACACTTCTCGTACTTCTCGAAGACTCTCTATTTGCACAAAGTGTCGATGAGGCTCTTTGCTCTGACCAGCATCACTTGAATGCGGTGAGAGTGGTCGAACAGGGGGCAGAGGATGATCACCGAGCTGCACTTGCACTATCCCAAGGACAACCCATACCAGAAAAGTCTGCATCTCAACGACTGCTCGAAGATCCCGCGTTTTCTCTTCCATCGTAAGTCACGTACTCTGATATCCGTATCAGCTTTCTAACAAAGAAATTTCGAAAGAGTCCAATCTGCACCATCGGAAGAAGAAACCGACGGAGAAAGTCAATTAGCTTCATCATCTTTTGAACCTGGATCGACAGCTTCACGGGGGTAAGTGGACTCACCTTTTGCGCCGTCATGGGTTAATCATTTAGTTTCTTGTAGAGTCGAATGCGTAATCTGTGCAGATGACATCAAATCGGCGGGTGACAATTATAAATATCATGCTCCCTGCGACCATTATTACTGTCGTGACTGTCTCGTGAACTTGGTGGAGGCATGCACCCGCGACGAGTCTCTGTTTCCCCTCCTTTGCTGCAAACAGGCTCTCCCTACCAAGGAGGTCACCCCTTTCCTGGTTTCGAACATACGTGTTCTGTTCCTCAACAAATCAGCCGAATATGGTACCCCTTCCCTAAGCCGCGTCTACTGTCCGAACCCCACATGCTCCACTTTTCTCGGTTCTTCAGATGATCCTACCCCCGACATTTGTTGCCCCAATTGCGCAACTGCCGTTTGCCTAACATGCAAGCAGAGAGCACATCTTGGAGAGAGTTGTGCCGAGAATGCCATGACACTCGAGGTCAAGGCCCTCGCACGTTCAGAGCACTGGCAAACATGCCCTGGGTGCAATGCCATCGTTGAATTAGTTCAAGGTTGTTATCATATGACTTGCCGATGTCGGACAGAGTTCTGCTACGTTTGCGCGGCCCGTTGGAAAAACTGCACCTGCTAGTGGGATGAAAATCAGTTGCTTGGTAACGCTGGACGACAGGACGAAACGAGTTGGACGTTGAGGCTCAGGCAGCCGAACAGCATATATTCCGGGAGCGTGGAGGTATTACGGCTGGCAGAGCTTCACCTCAACCACGATTGTGCCAATCATTCATGGAGACATCTGCCTGGTGGAGGAGGCAGGTGTGAAGAATTTGGATATTACTTGCGCAATTTTCGATTGGTATGGCATTGAATGAAACAGCGAACTCCGAGGACCTATATAGTAGGCGACATTTTGAAGCCAATTTGCGCCGCCATACAACATGATTCTTGATTGAAAGTTTGAACAATTCTGATGTCTATATTCATACGTGCCTGTATTTTCGGGGTAGAAGAGAATCCAGGAACTCGGAAATAGCAAAGATATCACGATTACTTACGCACAGCAAGAAACAATTACATTACATAATATTCCACCGTTGCTGAGCTACAGAAATGGTGGGTGGAAGATGGACTCAATCAATCTGGAGACCATGCTCACTCAGCGCTTCAAATATAAAACTGCCTTTCAAGAGGTGGGATTATCATCGGGATGACATTTCAAGATAACAAGAAGCAAAATGATACATACAAGTCCACGACGTGTATGTGATTACAACCGCCTCAAGGCGCCAATAAATCGTGAGATTTACACCTGATTGACAGGCTCATACCCACCACGACTGCTGCCCGCCCTTCCCAACCCAAGGCCCATAAACAATGTCTTCCTAATCCCTTTCCTCCCCGACACACTCCCAACCCCATGGTCATCATCCTCGTCCTCCCTCTCTCTCCTTCTCTTCGCCTCTTTAAATCCCTCTAGTGGCACATCATACAATTTCTCATACTCCACACCCAATTCCCTCCCCGCCGTCCAGAAATCCTTACAGTTTCCATAAACCCCAAGATCAAATGGGTTACTCGCCTTCCCTGCCCTCGCCAATCCATCGACGGCCTTGCCCTTTGTGAACCGATCGAGCCCAAGCAGGTTCATCAAAAACCCACTGCCACACCCGGCGCAGACCCCCGCATGCTGATGATTCACAGAACCTGAGGCCGAGTCACCTACGAGAGCAGTATCTTCCGTATCGACAGAGGAATGCCGATGTTGGTGGTGGTGTCCCATTTGTCCGCTGAGACTCGCGCCCCCACGCCCACCCATGAATCCATACCGGCCGAGATTGGATACCTCGAGCGTGGTCATCTGGCGTGCTATTTGCCAGAATTGGCCGGCAAGGAGAACGATTGTCCAGGAAAGCTGAAGAGTGGCCCATGTTGCAACGGAGACAAGGAATGAGTCGTACGCGGTGATGCCGCAAAGTTCGCCTGGGAGTGGACATGAAGGGGATAGGTCGGCGGGATTTGTGGATATGGTGATTGAGGAGAAATCTGTTTTGGGTGATGGTTAGTGGGGTGAATATTGGAATCGACAGGAGGCATACAAGCGTATGTGAGATAGTCGAACAATAGGATTCCTATCACGAGAGTGGCTACGAATAGTACGAATTGCCGATGGTTGTTGGCACCAACTATAAATCAGTCAATCAATCAGTTGAGATATATTGGCTTCCAGTGAGGTGTTGGGGACGTACCGCAATTCCAAACCCAAGGACAGTGACTGATGCAGAGGTCATGATTGGGTTCAAAAATGAAGAGGACGAGGAGCAATAACTCACTGGTCACTCCGAGCTATGCAACGATCGCATACACGACAGTGCTTTGAACGGAGGGGTTTTCGGGCCTGGTGTCGAACCATTCAGCCCAGTGTCAAGGAGAACCACGAGAAATGACATACCATGCACTGTATGCAGAATGTCTGACCATTCAGGTGGCCCTCTGATGCAAGGTCTTCGATAATCTGTAGCAACCTCATCAGCAAGGTAACTAGTCAAGAAAACATGAATGAAAAAGCTGACCGATTTAAGCTCCCCGTCGCTAGCGGGTTTGGGACATGTTCCCGGATCCAGTGTGACGGCACGGAAGAAGTTGTAAGCACACAGACCGACCGTCAATGCGAATGAGAGATGTGTGAAGGCGTGTGATTGTGTCTCTGGCAAAATAAACTGGTCAGGCGACTATAAATCGACCGTAGAAACATGGCGATGACATACGGTGAACTAGGCGGGTAAACCAACAGTACAAAACCCAGATCATGGATCCGCAGATGATGCCAGCGAAGTACGGTGTTTGGTTGACGCTGTCGGTGTAAGTGGATTTGTTTAGGAGCACCCGGGTTACGATCTAAGTGGCATGTGTTAGTTGGCAATTTGAGACGAGAGATGCAGACTGACATGGTGCATGCCAAAGAACTCTGCCATCGCGAGTAGAACGCCCGTGTACCAAGGCAAGATCGTGAGAGTCATAAACATTAAATAGAAAAACAGTGTCGGGAGGAAGAATATCGCGACTTTTGTATTACGCTATAATTTTGAATGTTGTTAGCGCGAATACCAAGATTATGAAAGTGGGAAACCGACATCACTGAGAGGTTTTGTCTTCTTAATGCCATACTCATTCATCCCACCTTCCTCCAACGCTCGTTTCCAAGCACCCAGGCTCTTAAGCTCAACGGCCATGTCCCTCGGTGTCCTGTCCTCCCCGTCCTTCGCAGTCAGATCCCCACCCTTCTCCACTAACCTCCGTATACTGACTCTATTTCCCCTCACAACAGCCCAATGCAACGGCGTCAACCCCGCGTCGTCCTTTGTATTCGGATTCGCTCCATGTCTCAGTAGCAAATCCACCGACAGTGCATCTCCTTGATATGCCGCCCACATGAGCGAGGTATGCCCCTGCGAATCACGCGAGTCAACATTGATGGGTTGGTGCAAAAGATACAATAGTGGCATGATCGACGACGAGTGAGTCACAAGGTGCAGTGAATTGTACCCTTGTGAATCGCTGATTGTGGGATCGGCGTTGTGGGCTACCAGGAGCTGGATCACATAGAGATACCCATTACGGGCTGCCCATTGCATGGGCGTTGCGACGAGGTCTCCCCCGAGCGCATCGACCTCGGCTCCTTGTTCCAATAGATATCGGCACGCCGCTACTTGGGCGTTTATAGCCGCCCAATGGAGCGGGGTTATGTTCTGGTCGTCACGGTCGGTCGCTTTTGCTCTACCAGACTCGATGAGCTCCCGAATAAGACTTACGTCGCCTCTCTGGGCGGCAACAAAGATACTAGCCTGATACAAGTCAGTAGTTTTTGGAGTACAAGCAGTCAACACTCCTTACTTCTGCCTCTTTATCGGTTTGTTCTAGAGCTTGTGTAAAGGATAGACTTGTCGCCATTGCAGACGCTGGGGTGACCAGCGATGTTGAGGGTTCGGATTTCGCAGTGACTATTGTAGTAGGATCCTCCATCGTGGGTGGGGGTTAAGCGTTGATGTTTCTAAACTTGTTGTAAGCAGCTTTCGAAGCGCTCGTCTCTTCGAGTTGTTTCCGCAGGAGTTGCCTTTCAATTGCAAAGCCTCAAGTCAGCTGACATAATCAGGATACTTTGACACTGCCACAGCCATTTTTAATTATTATTTAAAAAGGATGGAGACTACTTCGAATTCAACTTTTAACCACCTTACTTAAAACGCAAAAAAAAGCCAATTCTAGGAGTATTACTACAACCGTGCAAGTATATATAGCGCGCCTGGAAATAAAGTGGAAACTGGAGATCAAACGTCTTGAGGAAAGCTACGACAAGGACCCAACTGAAAGCATTCGAAGCGACGAAATTGATAGCTGGTCTAAGCACGAACGATTAGCGAGGAAATAACGAGACAGAATGATAGGCGAAAATAGTATGCCTAGCAAACTGATGTGAATTGATACAGTTAAGATAGGAAGGTAACCAAAGGCGAAGTGGTACAGTTGTATTGTGCGCGAAGGGAATGCGAAATCATGTAAATAAAAGGTTATGAAACCGATTCCTCTGTGTCCGGCCCAGAATGTCCCGCACTCACATTCACACTCTGCCACGGGGACCCAGAGCTCGTAGCCGTATTATACGACGTCGTACTCCGACTCACCGATGGATGACTGCCCCCCGTCCCCGTAGTTCCCGAGCTCCCGGTTCTCGTGCTTCCGGACCTCGTCCTAACATTTCTCCTCTCCCCTCTCTCCTCGGCGGACTCCCCTACCTCACCCATCTCGTCGATGAACCCATGCGCGATGCTAAAACTATTTGACCGACTCAGCGACTCACTCCCCGTATGATCCAGCGTATTTGCCCTCGTTGGCGGGTGACTCTGGATGCTTCTCGATGAAGCCATCCTGTCGTGGCCCCAATTGCTACCCGCTACACTTCCGACTTCCCTGGAACCCATTGATTCGATAGTGGGCATGCGCCTTATGATATTGTTTAGGATGCGGACATTCTCCTCTGGGGGATACGGTCGTCCGAATTCATCATAGCCTAAAGCTGGGGCAGGGAGACTGGGCGTTTTGTATTGGTTACCAAAGTCAGGGGCTGTAGAGGATGAGGCAATAGGTAGGGAAGACGTGGATTCATCGGCGAATTCGAGGCCGTCCTCGGTTTCTCGGGTTATTTGGGAGACGAGGGAACGAAACCGGTCAACGAAATTATGAATATCGCGATCGCCCTCTGTGGAGTTTGGGCTTGGGGAATTCTCTATATTAGTGCGTTGTTGTAGATTTGGCGGAAGTCGGTTGTATGCCTCGTCACCCGAGATGTCCTCGGAGGAGGAGTCAGATAACCCAGACATGCGATTGATGCGTGCACTGGTGCTGTTGACTGAGGGCGGACGGCGAAGGGAAGAGGCACGAGAGCTTCGGAGAGAACGACGTTCCGACGTTTGTCTAGAGTTGGCATTGGAGACGATACTGAAATGGGAAACCCGGTGTTGGTGAGAGAGTGGGAGGGTGGAGATTGGAGATAGCGTAGAAACACCGCTGCCTGTCATTTGGGGGGAGACGAGGGAAGGATGATTGGTTGATTCGGAAGGGTTTAAGTGCTGGCGGTGGCGATGGCGGTGTCGACGTCGGGATTTTTGTGAGGGGCGGCGGATGTTGTGATAGGCGGAGGACGCTATATGATAAATTATCTGATAGATATGGTTAGAATACAACATAACGCGGAAGATTGACGAGTTATAACTTACGATAACAGCGAGCGTAGTAACGACACGGATTATTGAGAGTGCCAACCAAGTGCCCCATGCGGAAGGGCGACAATTCGCGCTTGTTACGGACCATATAACGTCGATGTCCAGACGACACCGTCTTCCGAGTGTTACTTCAGGATCGGGAGAGTGTCTCCAGACAAACACAAACGCAAGGCTCACAACAGCGGGACCGAACAGGAAAAACGAGGACAAGTAATGCAATGTGGTACGAATAATCAGGAGAGAGCGAATGGGATAGTGACATAACAACAAAAAAGGTCCGAAGATCGAAAGGATGGTGGCGGATAGAAGGAGTGCGATTGAGAGGGTGGTACTCGTGCCTAGAGCCAGTGATACCATTTGCCCATTCGTGGATGAGTAGACTGCATAAGCCAGGAAATACCGGACAGTGTTATATATTGCCCATGTGCCTAAAACAAGAAACACGGTTATACAGCCATTCCAACAAAGGATTAAAAAGACCCACCCATTACTACTTCCAAGGATGCCTTTATCAATCTTAGCCGCCGAAGTCGCCGTCTAATCCTCTTCTCCCAACGACCCTTCATCTCTGTCATAGTAGTTGGATCGCCATCCAATTTGAGCCTCATATCCTGACCAGGATGCGGCTCATTGGGGTATGGCGGTTGACTGTTTAAAAGATCGAGATAGGTTAGCGACTCTGACGCGGCAGAGTGAAGGAGTGGCTGGGTTGGATAGGAATAGTCGGAGGCTATAGTTCGTAGAGTTCCAGTAGAGACCGTAGATATATTGCGTGCGTGAGGAGCCAACCCCAAGGAGGACTCGGATGGGTCGGGTGTAAAAATCGCATTATGAAGATATAACGCAGCCATCAGGATAATGAGGGAGATTCATCCAGTGTGCTAGGAGTTCCGTTACAGTTTTGTTTCCAAGCGATTGATCAATAATGAATGTCCCTGGATTGGAAGATTAACAGTTGATAGATATTCGGGCAGGAAGAAGAAAGAACGGTACGGGTAGGACGGCTGCCTGTGCACAGTTAGTGGGAGTGATAAAAAGAACAGCCGCTATTCGGAAAACCTGTACCATGCTGTAAAATAGGGACGGGTTGGTCGTGTTTGTTATCAACCTCGAATGTATCAATATCACCAAATAGGTTTGCAGAACTCTCATCTGCCAGACTTTTACCGAAACTACAGCTCTGAGGCCACACATTCAAAACCACGCTGTCAAAATGCTGGATTTATCACCCCTACCGCCACCGGTTACAGTAACCTTGTGCTCTGATTCATTAAATTCAGTGGACCCCTGGCCCAGGCCCAGACCCCACGTCACTCGGACCTTTTACCTATATAGTCATCCCGAAGTTGATCAACCTGCGCCTCTGTTGTCATGCGCCTCCGACATCGACTTCAATGACAGATATCTGTATCAATACTCGGCCAAGACATCCCACCTTAGTATACCACATTTTCGGTGCTGCAACTATGGGGGTAGAATGGCATTACATGCCTTATGTTAATCCCGGCATGATCATCCAATTTAACTGTTCGAGGACCTGATCTTCTTTCGAGCTTCCAAAATTGGATCTTGGAGTTGGATGCGGCCGCGGCTGGTGCGTTTCCATTTCGCGATTACAGCTAGTCAATAAGACATTTCGCCAGGCGTCAGGACATTGATGTCGCCTAAGTCAATAGATTACGTACTTCATGCAAGAAACTTTGGGTCCGATAACCCTAAACGAGGTGCAATGACACTGATGATTGGTGCCTACTATTCAATTTCATAACCACAGATGGCACTCCATTTACCTCCTCTTGGACCTATTTCAAATTATGATCACACCCATCTGCTTTTTCCCCCGTCGTTCTTTCTCCTAAAGGAGGTCACCTTATGGAATAGGCACCCCAAATACGCGCATCCCCTTGTTTCCCGTCACTGTTCCGAATACACGACGCTTTACCGGACCAATCACCACGAGGCTGGAAGGTGCCTGCGATGCCTTGTTGTCCCGCCTCCGAAATCTTGACAATAGTTCGGTCGTAGATCGAGCAACCAAAAGTAGGACGCAGCCGAAAGCCCAATGGATCGAGCCACTTTGCTTCCCAGCTGGCCAGCATGTGCGAACGCGAGATGCCCGAGTATGGTCTTCTGTTCTGCTATATAACCCATTTCAGCTGACTTGTTGATATCAGACTTTACTTATAACAGATCTCGCACTCCACACACGTCACAGAACTGAATTAGTGTCCCCAACCAATCTGCGGCTGCTACTCTTCAGCTCAATAAGATCCGTGATCCAGGGTCTCGTCGATATGCTTAAGAAGTTCACCAATTTTGGACGTCGAGGAATAGTATTTGTCCACTGCTCTTCTTATTTCTTCCGCCGTTCTTCCGACCTCGCGGGAGGGAGGTTTTGTAATTCTGCTTGACTCCAAAAACATGCTTCTTGCTGATATACTCGCCTCTCTCGGCTGTCAAATTTGACAAACCTTGTCCACATGCACATCACAATACTGAACCTGTGCAGGTGCCCCACAAGTCGTTGAACGTAACGGTTCTCAGTCTATTACGACCGCCCAGTTCAAGTCCCTTCATGAATGAATAGTCGGAGGATTGCGTTGCTTGACATCATCATGACACGAAATTCCTGGATATCGTCTCTTCGTCAGGATTCTTTTCTGCTATGGGGCTGGTCTTATTTTTCGGCCCCAGAGGCTCAGACCTTGACTGGCGCTTATGCCGCTGCTTACCGCTGCGATGACCTGCCCTTCTAATTCCATTCACCCCCTCGTTTTCCGGAGCACTTCTTTGTAGCCTGTTCAAAATACCTCGCCAAAGCTAATATTCTCAAAGTCACCACCAATACTAATACTAACGGGACGTGCTTAGGGCTGGGTTTTTTTCTTATCAGGTTGATTGAGAAGGTCCCAGGTAGGAGCCTGTGTCTTCATCCTTGTTGAATGGGGAACTGGAAGCCTTAATATCCCTTCTCAGGTTCAAGTTTCCGGGGTGTGGAGTGTAGGAAGGTCAGCAGAGGTGCTTCTGATTATGCGCAATACCATAATGTGACTAGGTTTGCAAACCCAGCGAAAGCGGCGGCAGTAAGTGTTGCTGAGACAAGAAGCAGCTGGGCGTCGAATTAGGAGGGTGACCGAGAATACTTCACTATATGTAACGGCCGATCTGCACTGAGGCCCGGCCGGGTAAGAACTTGAACGTGTAGCAGCAATGTTGTGGATAGTAAGCCTCACATTATATAACCAGGGGTTGCCGTTTGCGGCAACTTAGACCTTTCGTGTTTTTGGTGTGCTCATCAAGTGTGAACTTGAAGGTTGCCAGATAATTTTACATTCCAAGGCTACAATTACAATGTACCTAAAATTTGTCTTAGATGCCCATCCTGCGCATGTGGATGATGTTATCAACTATGTCCCGGCATTTATTGTTACCATCTGTTTGTGAGTAATCTATTGACCACTATAGAGCTTTGCAGGCAGGCTATGTGCACTACAAAACTGCCTGGGAACACTATGGAGACTACAGGGCATTATGGAGAGCTGCATGCAGCTATGTTCACAATAAAGCCCTACAGCTGCTACACTGGCATGGCTTTGGCAGGATGCTACTGCCCAGAATACTTT
>Ga0210383_10005145_pt1 | contig 11516 bp, 10 predicted proteins | sample IncBWC14OmetaG_FD_160072 | JGI IMG/M metagenome (GOLD analysis project Ga0210383, IMG submission 160072) | Forest soil microbial communities from Barre Woods Harvard Forest LTER site, Petersham, Massachusetts, United States - Inc-BW-C-14-O ...
ACTCTTTGCCAGTGATCTGTTCAAGTCGTTGGATGTTGATCTGTTATGCTTGTCATCACGTAAATCACTAGTGGACGCCAGTGAACACTTTGCTCGAGCAGCCTTTCCGAAATTCGGAGTAGCTCCGAGTCGAATCAGTCGGACGTTATAAGTAGCAGAAGACTCACGAACAAGGGATTACTATTACTAACCATACATCCCTTTTTCCTCCTCCGTCCGCGCCTTGGTCTGTGCCCTTAAGACTACGTATCCTTAAGAAGACTGGCACGAGCCTGAGTCTTATGGGATCGCCACGTGACTTGTTGCTGAGATAGCCGCCCCGATCTAAATTGCCAAAACGGGCTCCTCGAACTACTTCTTTTCATTGAATTTAACGGTGACTATGTCTAGTGATCTCCAACCCCCAGCTGTAGCCAAACCAGCCGCAAACCTCGTAAACATTTCACCTGATGCTCCTTTCCTGAGGTTCCCACCCTTTCCTCAAGTCCCCGAGGGTGTTACCATCGTCCCGTTCGATAAATTCCAGGAACATGGGATTCAGGTGTTTACAGAAGATGGAGATGATGAACTCGATGGACTGGGAATTCCCACTGTCGAATTACGCGTAAAACACGACACTGATGTCTGTAAAACTAATGCGAAACGAAAGAAGAAAAAGAAGGTCGAGGTGGTTGGCGTCAAAAGTACATCTGTTCGGAAAGAATGGTGGGAGCAGTGGCAAGAAGGGGAAGATTTGAGGCTGACCAGCAGCATTAATCCGTACGTTCCGCTCCATCTTCCTCTTTTCCTACTGCGTCGTGAGTTGCTGAAAATCATCACGAACAATGGAGATGGTATCTGCCAGATCGATATGTTCGAGCTGCCTCCTTTATTCACATCTACGTTGTTATATGCCTGGTCTAACTGTTTGTCCCCTGTAGAAACATGCCGCGGATTGATAGGTTATTCCAGGCGGCCTACGATTTCAGCGCCGGCCGGACCTGGCCTCCAACGATAACTGGCGTTCGATCATTATGGGATCAAGTACGTTTCTACTTCTCTACAGCTCTGAGGGGACGTTGTGTTGCGTGAATAATTGTAGAACTGCTCTATAACATAGTTGTTAGAACCCACTCTCCAGTAACGACCGATCACTCTATTTTGTTATCTTTCTGATATTCTTCTCTGTTATTGATCATATTTCGGAACAGTTTCGCCTTTTCGTCGGCCTTCTAGCGAATACGCCCATCTGGCACCGAGCGGGCACCGGCAAGTCCCCTCAAGATGATGAAGATTCCCTCTCCGACGACGATATCGACCAAGGCCCAGAGAGGAATTCGAGAGGAGGATCAAAGACCAACCTCGTTCTAGAACAGGGGGTCAAGGACCCCAGTCAACAGAAGTATCTTCCCCGGCGCCGTCCCAGACCTCCGTATGCGAACTATGGAGAGGAGCCCCCTGAGGTTGATGGCGACGAGGCAATCAAGAAACTCTTGGATGAAGAAGCGATGAGGAAGGAGGAGAAGTTGACCGCTTTTTTAAATGATCCAGAAATAACGATGAAAATCTTCTTGTCTTCGTACATGAGAAAACAAGGATTGATTTGGTCAGTCTGCGAATGTACTTGATTCCCAACTTATTCTCCGATAGCTGACTAGTCTTTTTTTACACAGGTCGGATCGCAATCTCGTCGCAATCCCCCGCCTTGTATCCTTCTTCATCAACTTTCTCCTTCGCAACCGCGTCCTTCCCGAAACGACCCACGAACGCGGTCTGCGTCGCGCCCTTGAAGTGGTAGAAATGGCTCGCAAGGAGTTGCCTCTCACGGCCAAAATCGCTAAAGTCATGCCTGACAACTTCAGCTTGGCCTGTCAGGAATGTTGGGGGATCAAGGCTGACGGATACAAAAGGCTCATCCCCGAAGAAGAGGCCGTAAACGAAGAGACGGATGAACCACACGCGAAAAGGCCCAAAATCGATGATCCTGACTCTGGCATACTGAAATCAGCAGTCGAAGAGTTCGAAGCTGAATTGAAGGCGGCGAACGTTGAGGTGATCAAGACGGGTCCAGATATCGTCATGGCTGATGCGGTGAAAGATATCCTAGCGGATACTACGATCGCTGATAATGATGGTGGGTGGGGCTCTACCACTTCCGGCGCATGGGGATCGTCCGCAGATTACGACCCATCCTCATTCACACCCCTCGAGTCTGACCCATGGGCCACCCCAACCTTCGATTGGGCCCCACCCGAGCAGCATTCATTAGTCTCCCTCTTGGGTCCGACAACCCTCCCCATTACGCATACGACTGGTGTGGTGGAGTGGTCGCTGAGGAAGATCAGAATGATGATCCCGCCTCCGGCTGTCCTGCCCAAGGTTCCGACTGCTGGCGACGGAGAGGAGGAGGCTGATCCTGATGGCGTCGAGGTGGAGCTCCAGAGGAGATTTGCGAAGGTTGTGTTGGAGCCCTGGCTTGGGTGGGATAGTGCAGACGAGCCGGTCCTTTCCAGGCCTCGGATTTTAGAGACCTCGAGGGGCCCTGTTGTTCTGGATAGTGATAAGGAGGCGAGGCACGAGAATGGAGGCGCTGGGACCGGGATGGAAAGGATAGGGATGCCGCACGACCCGCTCAAGGACAATATCACCATTCTCGTCGAGCCAGATGTGCTTAGCTCTTTGAGCATGTGAATGGGTCTTGGCGCGACCTGGGTACAACTCGCTCGCCAACGTGATGACGGGCAGCGCGTGAAGCGGAAGAAAAAGAAAGGGAAAGGAAAGGCCAAGGAAGTGGTGAGCTATTGGTATACGGATGAGCTGATGATGATCTTCCCGAGTTACTATACTGCGTAGGAAAGGTGGAGTGCATTCTTGGCGTGATTCTTTCAATTTAATTCTTGTCTGCTTTCTTGTCGATCTGCCGCTAGCCATCTCAACCAGTTTTGTAATATTACCATCACTATGCACTGCCTAACATTCCTTTACCTTGATGTACATCTAAACACAAATCCCGTTACAGTTTCAATCAATTTTAAACAACGAGCGCATCATGGAGAAAAATCTTCACGATAGTCATTCATCGGTAGGATGGTCATTCTCAGCATTAAAGGGACGACCAAAACGTTGACAGCAATAATATATTGCAATGTTGTCAAAGGTTAGACATTAACCCCTGGCTCCAATTCGCCCAGGAGCATCGTCCCATCTTTGCTCCCTGTAAGAACTGTGATAATGCGGGATTCATCAGCAAAGACCAAAGCTTCAACTCAATGGCACATACTGATAGGTTCTCGTGGGTGAAAATCTACGGCGGTGACGGTTCCTTTGTGGCCTGGGAGCTAATCACGCCAATGAGTTTCGCATCCGACAGGATATCACCGTGCATACCTTGTATAATATCCTCCCGCTCTCAACGTCCCAGATACACACCATCCTATCAGCACCTCCCACAGCAACGCGCTGTCCTCCGTCATCTTTGCTCCACGCAGCTCTCAATAGTGTATTTTCGAATCCAGCAGGGGCGCCTTGTAGTATACGGTGTATCCGCGAGGGCGAAGGCGAGAATGGTCGGACGTCATGGATGAGCGTTTGGGAAGAGAAAGACGGAGAGAGGAGGTATGCGCCGTTTGGGGAGAGCGAGAGGGAAGTTGGGGTATCAGTATGGCCGAACAGGCTGTATACTTGTTCGCCTTTACGGAGGTCGTAGACCTGATATGAAGCAGAAATCAAGATGAGAAACCAGCGAAACCAAGGAGGGGACAAACATGAATTTCGTTATCCAACGCGCCGATGTAAACATTTGTTCCGTCGGCACTCCAACACACTGACGTGACGGGGCAACCAATATCAAAAGAAGTAACGGCTTGTTTCCCACCGTCCTCGCCTCCCTCCCATACCTTAACTGTACCATCATCGGATCCAGTCACAACAAGCTCTACCCCAGCACCACCCGCCATTGTCCGATCAACTGTGTTGATGATCTCGCGATGTGCGCGTATCTTGCGGATTCGTTGGCCAGTTGCCACGTCAGTCATACAGAGTGTGTGGTCGGCGGAGACGGTGTAGAGTGTGGAGGAGAAGAGGGACCATTGGAGGTCGAGGATGGGAGCCTTGGAAATGCTGGAGAGCAGACCGTAGTTTGTGTTGGGTGGATATGTGCGCCAGAAGGCTAGTCGTTGAGGTTAATATCAAGAATGAAGTGGATATTTATAGACGTACAAACGCTACGGTCGGCTGAACATGCCGCAACGTTCTGCCCAGTTGGATCGAATCTGCAGCTAAAGATTTCACCCTGTTTGATACACATAAATTAATGGACGAATTCACAGTAAAATGAAAGCGCACAGAGTGGGCTCCAGCAAGACTGATGATGGGTGCTTCGAGACTGCTTGTTCGTTTTACAGTTCGGATGAGACCTTTTTGTCGCTCATCGTTCGACGAAGAGATGGCGATTTGGTTGGACGGTGGAGTAGAAGAGCGAACTCTTTTTATAAGGATGCCTGCTGGTGGCGGGGAAGCGCCTCGTTTGGACATTTTAGTGGCTGTAAAGAAGTTCGAAGTTTTTCTTGGTTTGAAGTTTGACTGGCACGTGCAGAAGCTTTTGACAAATAACCATCAACAGTTAAAGATAATTCCTTTTTGTAATGTAATACATGTACGGAAGGGTCTGGTTATAGTACAGAGTGAACCGAGAGAATTGCGCAGGCGTCCGATAAATGGATATAGTTAGATAAAGGCAAATCAAGCAACATATGCAAACAGGTCCTTCTGGCGATCCACACGTTCAATATATTCTTTTTCCAGCAAAGTTTCTATTGCCTGGAAGGTGGTGCGTGTGATTAAGAACGTATCACGAGGGATAATTTATCGGCTAACCTTCTTGATATCTGGGATCTTTGGCGCGAACCGCTGCGAAATCTGTGAGATGACTTCTTGGATTAGTGCTTGATTCTTCATGGTCTTGCGTGCCTTCATAATGCTGGAATGGATAGGTTAGCACATAATCATCTGGTTGGCGTAGGTGACGTACCGGACGATTGTCGCTTGTATCACGTACTTACGATCCTCATCGACAGCTTTGAGAACATCAGTGGATTCAGCCTTCACATCGGCCTTGATGGGTAAATTCAGGTTAACGCGGATCTTCTTCGACTTGAAATCTGCAAGATAACTATTAGGTTGGAAATTCTGAATTAAAGGGAGTTCCGGGACGAACTCGTATTTATATCATATTGGTCCTTCTCGTCATTGATGAGGATCTTCGCTTTCACCAATAACACGAGAACCTGCGATAGAATGTCTTTTGTAATGGCGGTGGCGGTGACCAATTCTTCCAGCGAGAGCTTATCATTTCGGTTGTACTGCAAGAGAACAGCCATTTGATAAGAACTCGTCATCAAGAAGTATTTCTGATTGAGATAATTTGTGCGTAGTTCATTCTTAGAGTAGTTCCACAGCCATGTCAATTTGCGACCCGAGTGCTTTGTCTGGTAGTACTTCTGGAATCGATCGTACGTCGGAACAATTTCTGTGGGGATTACAAAGTCGTGGTTTGGAGGATTCAGGGGCCAGAAGTTTGTTCCCAAGACCATGATACTGAAGTTGATGTCCATGTCATCGTGATTCTGCGACATACGTTCCTTGAATGAGTCCGTGAGATCTTTGCTGAGACTCATATCTTCAAAATGGGAGATAATCAGTACCAATGGTAGTGAAGTTCAAAGATAACAACATGCCTGTGAACATTCGTTGGAGTTTGTTGGTGTACTCGAATCCGCACGCCTCCTTCAATTTGGAAATCATGCTTGCCTCACTCTCATCAGATGCGGACACGCCGTGAATAAGTCGTTTCGAAAGTTTGGTGGTGTAGAAAGTCTGGAACACATCTTTGTCTTCAAGATACTTGAACAAAACCATCTGTGATCCAATTCTGAGACAGGAACTATGGAATGTTTTGAGAAACATACAACACGATTCAAAGCGCTTTCGAGATCGTCCTCCTCCGCCATCTTGTTGTTTTTCCGCAGAAGCATATCAACATGCTTAGCTATTAGTTCTGGCGATTTTGTGGACGATGTTGCCGTGGCGGCGTTGCGGTTGACGAATTCTCGACATGCCTTGTCGAGACTCGCTGCAAATCCGGCCTCTCCCTTGAAGCTCCTCGTAACAGTGTCCAAATTCTTCTGGTGAATTTCCAACAAAGCGTCAACATATGCCTTTGGTTCCAATGCATCAACATTGGCACCACCCTCGCCAACCAGCTTTGAGATCGCCAACAACCCCGTTTGCTTAACATGACTCTCGAATTTCTTTCGCAAAGGTTCCAAGCCTTCGGGGATACGTGAAAGCAGAGCATACATGCGCTGCAAATCCTCGTCCTGATCAAAGTCAAGCAGACTTTGAAAGCTTTTCCACATCATTTCGGAGTGCTCGCGAATGAGAACGTGTTCGCATTTACTGATGAGTTCTTTGCGTGTTTTCGTGTGCAAGTATCTCTCAATACGGTCCTCCTCCTCTCTGAGGCGATCTTCCACCTTCTTCAAGTAATCCGAGACAGTGCTTTCAGTGAGAAAAGAGTCAGATTCTTGTTTATAATATTGTTCTGTGGCGTCGATAAAGGCCGCCTCGAAGTGGTCCTTGTAGACATCGAGACATTCCTTGTTGGGATCGGCGTTATCAAGACCTAGGGAAACGAAGGAGTCCACGACCTTCTTAACGAGACCTTGATCGATTACGTCGCCATTCCGTTGTAGTGCTATGAGGCGAAGTACAGCAACAACAAGCTTCGCATGATCTTTCTGTATATGGAGGAAGAATTGCGCTTTCCATTGTGCAAGAGCAAGCTGAAAAGATACCAAATCTCAAATGACGCCATACACGGAGCATAGCGGCGAAGCATACCGTGTATACTGGATACACGCTCTTCTTGCCCTCATCTCTCTCACGTTTCACCCAGTACCGATTAAGGTATGTGAAGAGTCGGTTTAGGTAGTTTGCACCAATAGTATAGCGGTCCCATTCGGAGGCATAATATCTCAGGAGATCTTCATCTTGAAGCGATTTGGATTTCTAAAAAGATCCCAATAGCAAAAATGACTCGATTTTGGAGGATAGACACATACTGACTTTTACGATTGCCTTGAAGTGCGTGACACAATATGTAGTGAGTTTATTGTACAAATCCGAGCCCACCAGGTTCGCGCCCGCTAAAAGAGTTCAGGTTATACGATGAATTGTCACATGACAACCTCACCTCTATTACCCTCCGGTTTTCCGTGCATTTTAGTTGAAGTGCAATAGTTATAAGCCACTGTATACAAAGCCGTATACTTTGCAAACGAAATACCAGTCTCGAGCCTAGTCATGATATGATCGACGCCTTCATTCAGAAAAGCCCAAGTGGTATCTAGATCCGCTGTTCGTGGCGGCATGGGATAGACAGCAGTAGCGGTAGAAGTAGTTGAAGACGACATGGTCACAGTTGTGGAGAATGTAGCTGATTCAAAGTTCAAGCCTCAGTCATTGGCATCGGTCCCGGATAGTCACGTTACCAGAGTCACAACGGTGATGAAATCCCGATCTGAGTCCGTCGCGGTCTTGACCCTGGAAACGTCCCCCATCACTACTCCTTGACTCCAGCTCACTTGAAGCTACATTGTAAAGACTCGGACGACATTGTGAGTTCATTCGGTGGTCGTTTCTGACTGTTGCGGCTTGGTCGTGGGGTACTAGACTCGGCAGGAACACTGCATCACTTCTGCGAGCACTTACCCAGACTCCTGCCTCTCGACAATCTCGTAAACGTGCAGCCTGTCCATTCTATTCGGCAAACTTGCGATCTCACCTATTCTGAAGCACGGATGACCTTGCCCACGCCTTCCCTCTCGTCTCTAATCACCACTGCGCCGGATGCAGATCATACGCAACCGCTGCAACCTCAACCTGTTTCTCATCCAACGACCCTGACGGACCGCGTAGTTACACCTCCCGCCCCTCCATGTGCCCCTATAGTGGCGACCGCCCTACCAGTCGACTGCCCTCGCTAAATCCACACCAAGGATGACCTGGAAGCAGACCGGGCGGGCTCGACAAACAAGATTGAACAAACTGCATCTGCTCCTGCTACTCCCACGTCCCAATCCACTACACCTCGTGGAGAACCCACGCCGATCGACGGCACTAACAGTCTCCCCACTGGCTTGGGAATGGGGGATGATCGCTCCATCGATGGTCTGTCTCTGCCCTCTTTTTCTCTTTCGTCTCAGTTCTGCTATGCATAATTGTTTACGATTCCTTGGCATCATTGACTGATCAATTATACTAGGTGAAGGACATTGATGAGATCATTAAACAGCAGCGTGAAGGTGTCCGACCCTCGCCTCTCGACAACCCTGACTTTACCTGCACATCTCAACAACCTCGGGGTTTCATTGATTTGATCAGTTTGGGGAGGTGAAAAACATCGACGAGGCCATATGGCTGCGTGAAGCTGTGCGACTCTCTCCTCATGACGGCTCTAACTTGCCTACGCATCTCAACGACCTCGGGGTTTCGTTCATGTGTCGATTTGAGCGGTTTTGGGAGGTGAAGGACATCGATGAGGCTATCATGCAACACCACGAAGCTGCCCGACTTGTACCCCGGACAACTTTGACTTACCTATGTATCTCAACAACTTCGGGAATTCGTTGCTGGTTCGATTTGAGCGGTTTGGGGAGGTGAAGGACATCGACGAGGCAATCATGCAACAGAGCCAGGCTGTGCAACTCGTACCCCTCGACAGCCCTAACTTGCCTACGGGTCTCAACAACCTTGGGAATTCGTTGCTGGTTCGATTTGAGCAGTTTGGGGAGGTGAAGGATGTCGATGAGGCCGTTAAACGGTAACGCGAAGCTGTCCGACACATGCCCCTCGACAGTCCTGACTTGCCTATATATCTCCACGGCTTGGGGTTGATGAGTCGATTTGAGCGGTTTGGGAAGGTGAAGGACATCGACAAGGCCACCATACAACACCAAGAAGCTGTCCCACTCGCAGCTGTTGGCAGCTCTGACTTATCTATGTATCTTCTCTTATAATGAGGTCAAAGATATTACCATGGCCATTGATGCCATTGCTCTGAAACAGATGATGAGAGGAGAGGACAACTCAGTTTGTGGTCTTGGGTTGACCATTTATCAATTTCTAACTCCATTGACTCTGCCTCAATCCAGACTTGTTGCATAGACTTTTAATGAATCACTCACTTTCACAACCAACCCCTTTCCACTGGTATCCATTCTATGTGCCAGTCTCCTGACTGCATCCATTTGTACATAAGCTCTGCTTCTGCTACAGCCACACTCAGTGGAAGGAGGGAGACTTCAGCCAAGAGGCCTTCACATGTGTTCAAATGTCTGTGACTCCACCACTACAGCTGAGTAGGCATTTCACCTGGCTCTATACTCAACATACATATTGTAGGGTATTGAAAAGGGGCAGGGGTGGTACCCTTGGAATTGAATACCACATGAGATGTCTGCCAACAACTTTATGGTTCTGCATTCAAGTGAGTTCAATTTCAACCATTTCAAAAACTTTGTAACTTTAAGCAAAGAAAAAGATCAAATCCTGTTCTAATCCACATAAACCAAGCAAGAATTGAGCATGCTATCATCTATGATGATTCTACACTGTGCAACTAAATTCTGACTGAATCCAAAAAATTCCTTCATAGATACTGCAAAGAACTGCAATAGTGTTTGACCTATGCATAGTTTGAATCAGTTGGATCATATTATCACATTTGCCTCTGCAATTGAGCTCTGAGGACAATTTGACATTCTGCAAAAGTATACTAGAGATTAGCAGGACAGTTAGTGTGGGGATTGCCAGTGTGTGACTGATAGCATACTGCAATTCACTAGAGATCAGTCAGATATGGTCAGGTATTGCTAGTGAGTGCTAATAACACACATCAACTAGCTGGAGAATCATGACACCATCAGTCCAGGGATTGCTTGTGTGCAAGGATTAACTTACATCAACAAGCTGGAGATTGGGCATGACATGGTCAGCCAAGGGATTGTGCAAGCACTGACAATATACCTCAATTAGCTATTGATTAAATCATGGTCAGCACAGAAATTTCTGGTGTGAGAGCACTAACAACCTACAGAAACCTGGGGGTGGGTGTGACACCATCAGCATGGGCATCACTCACATGCAAGGACTAACAACATACAGCAATTCCCTGGGATCAGGAACAACACATTCAGCACAGGCACCATTTGTGCATGAGCACTATTGACATACAGCAATCCCCTGGGTGATCAAGGATGTCATAGTCAGCACAGGGATTTCTCACAGGATAGCAATAGCAACATACAGCAAGCTGCTGTAGATCAGGTTTGACCCAGTCAGGACAGGGATTGCTGGTACACACACAATAATGACATACAACAAGCTGAGGATTAGGAATGATGCTGTTAGTACAAGAATTGGTCATGCACAAGCACTAATGACATACATCATGCTGGAAATTGGGTACAACATGGTCAGGATGAAGATTGCTTACATGTTAGCATGAGGACTACCCAGTCATAGGCACTAGTAACATACCTGAAGATTGGGCATACAGACAGCAAGGGGGTTGCTTGCATGTGTGGGTACATCAGGTCCCTGTAGATCAGGTGATTCATAGTTAGTATGAAGATCACTCGTGCATGAGCACTAATGGCACACATCAAGTTGCTGGGGATCAGGTGTGACATCATCAGCACAGAGATTGCTAGGGCACAAGCACTAACAACACACATCTAGTGACTGGAAATCAGACATGACACAGTCAGCAGATACAGTGGAGCCATAGATGCAAGTTTATAAGAGGCTCATACAGAACCAGAAGCTTCAATCCAATGTACTAGTACAAATGTATTTTGCTGGTAAGCAACCCATTCCGGCTATTCAAAATGAATCATTTAGTCTGCCGCCCATTACAAAGAATTCAAGTTACTCCCCTTGAAAGACAACCAGTCAATGTATGTATTCTTCTCCGCAAAGATTCTTTCAACATTCTATCACCGTAATCATGAATAGTTAGTAGTTGCGAGACCGAGTGAACTTGGAGATAATCAGTACCACAATCATCTCAACCTGGGACGCACAAAATTATACCATACCGTCATCAAGACACTGACTGCTTCAGAAGAGTACAAATTTACGTACAAACTGTCGGCCATAATTCAAGATATCTCGTGCTTTAAGACAAATTGAAAAATTCACTAGTGACCGAGAATCTGGTGAAGTCTTGAGTGACGAGACCAGGCAAAAGGCAGCGAGGCCGCTACAAGGGATAACCACGAACCTGTACCCCAGTGGAACAATATGGACATGTCTTCGGGGCAGGTGTAAGACACTTGCGCCACGTTTGGGTGCCTGCTAACAAAGGAAAAGAAGTTTCAACCGTGAAATCAGTTGAAACTCTGATGAGAGATCGCAAACCGTTTATGACGGTGCACAGCAACTTGATCCTCGAATTCCTTCCCATGGCTGGGTGA
>Ga0210383_10005146_pt1 | contig 11516 bp, 11 predicted proteins | sample IncBWC14OmetaG_FD_160072 | JGI IMG/M metagenome (GOLD analysis project Ga0210383, IMG submission 160072) | Forest soil microbial communities from Barre Woods Harvard Forest LTER site, Petersham, Massachusetts, United States - Inc-BW-C-14-O ...
TCGCAAAGGACACAGCCTATACCCGAGTCACGGGTGTCGGCGCCATCCTGCGGCGCTACTCGCTCGACGAGTTGCCGCAGCTTGTTAACGTGTTGCTCGGCCAGATGTCTATCGTCGGACCTCGACCGTTGCCCGCCTCGGTAGAGCAGGTCGGGCACGACGTGAGCCGCCGACTGCTGGTGCGGCCTGGGATGACAGGGCTGTGGCAGGTAAGCGGTCGCTCGGACCTACCGTTTGACGAGTCAATCCGGCTTGACCTCTACTACGTCGAGAACTGGTCACCCGCTTTCGACGTCATGATTTTGTGGAAGACCGCTCGCGCTGTCCTGCGAGGTAGCGGTGCCTATTGATGCGTCGGACGTTGACGTCTTGATTCCCGCTTACAACTATGGTCGTTACCTCGAAGCCTGCATCGAGTCGGTCTTCAACCAGACGGCGACCGTGGGAACCGTGACGGTGATCGATGACGGTTCAACCGACGACACACCAGAGGTGCTCGCACAGCTAGCCGTCAGGTTTCCGATCGAGATTGTGCGCCGAGAAAACCGTGGCCTCGTGCCGACGTTGCGCGATCTCATTGGCCTAACGACGAGGCCATTCTTTGTCACACTCGACGCCGACGACGCGCTTGCACCAACCTTCGTCGAAAAATGCATCTCAACCTTGAGAAGCGATGAGTCGCTCGCGTACTGCTACACCAAGATGCGGCGGTCGGGAGATGCAAGTGGGCTCGCGTTCGTCGAGCCATTCGACGCACGCAGACTTATCTGCTCCGGCAACTTCATTGGCGGCCGCGCGGCGATGACTCGACGCAGCTCCTACGAACGCACTCGCGGCTACCGTGATCTGCCGGCACTCGAAGACTGGGACTTGTGGCTCGCGTTTCTCGACGAGGGCCTGCGCGGCGTGTTGATTCCGGAGCCGTTGTACGAATGGCGACAGCACGGGCCGAGCCGAAACACGATGACGGTTAAGCAGGAGCGCCGATTGCGCCGGCGGATTCAGTTCGCGCATCCCCGTCTCCTGGTTCGCTACTACCCCGGCTATCTGCCAGTTGCGGGCGCAAACCTCGTTCGGCGATTCAGGTGACCCACTACCACCGTCCGCTCTCCAGCTCGCCGACTCCGGTCGCATTGGCGGGTGCCGAGGTTCGTACCGGCGTCTCCGTTGTCCTGGTGAGTTTCCGCACGCCCACACTTCTTGCAGCGTGCCTGGAACAACTTCGCGATGAAGCGTGTGTGCGCGAGGTCGTTGTCGTCGACAATGCGTCCGGCGATGGGAGCGCGGAACTCGTCGAACGCACATTTCCGGACGTTAGGCTCATCCGCAATTCGAAAAACGTCGGATTCGCGCGAGCCGTGAATCAAGCACTTGAGCTGTGCACGGGCGCGTACATCCTGCTCCTCAATCCCGACGTAGTGCTTGAGGAGTCCGCTCTCTCTCAGCTTGCCGCACTCCTGGCCGGCGACTCCACGATCGGTGCGGCCGGCCCGGCGATCAGGCACATCACCGGTCGACTGCGCGTGCTATCTGGAGGGCGCCAACCCACCGTGTGGCGGATGTTCACGCACGCCACTTTGTTGAGTCGCTTTAGTCGGCGGGTACCGCTCCTTGAGGGCCTTAACCTGCTCGCGGGTATTCACGACGATCGCCCTCGGGACGTCGAGTGGTTGACCGGCGCATGTGTGATGATCCGCCACGATGCTCTCGATTCCGTCGGACCGTTGTCAGAGCAATGGTTCATGTATGCCGAGGATCTCGAGCTCTGCTTGCGCCTCGGACGCGCCGGTTGGCGACTCGTGCATCTTCCTTCGGCGCACATCGTGCATCACATGGCCGCGAGCACGGACACTCCAACTGCCACGAGCACTGCTTGGGCCGTCGCGCTGCACGACTACTACCGTCGCGACATCTCCAACGGACCTATCGCCCGCATGGCCTGGCGGTTGGTCTTCGCTGCGCAACTCCTGAGTCGATCTCTGTACTACCGCTTGCGCTCTCGAAAAGCCCGGATGTCGTCGGACCGGGGACAGGCCAACTCCTGGCTGCGGGAGGCTCGAGGATTCGCCGCAAGCGCGGTCGACGTCCTACGAGGAATCAGGCCCGTTCACTGAGAGCGGTAGCGCAGACTGATCAAGTTCGAGGCATCGGCGCAGTGCTCGATCGAGATCCGAACCAGGGGGGTGGTCGACGCGATCGATGGGGCGTCGGCGCTGACTGATCCATTGCCTCGCGCAGCGACGCGCGGCGGCGATGTCGTGTTGCAAGGTTCGGGGCCGGTATGGGTGCCGTGGAAAGTTTTCGTTCCGCTCGAGCCGCGACCGGTTCACTTCGGTACGCCAGAGGTCGACCCAGGTGTATCGCGGCGGTTTGCGGTAAAGCAGCCACACGTCGTCTGAACCCGCAAAGGTGAACTCGTTGCTCGCGCGCCTGAAGAAATCGAGGTCTTCGCAGGGCACGTAGTCCTCTCGGTAGCCGCCGGTCGCCTCGAATACGTCTTTTCGCACCATGACGGTGGGATGCACCAACGGCATTTGGGCGTGCTGCAATGCGCTGGCGATTGCCTCGGAATCGGTGAGTGCGCGTCCGAAGCGCCACAACACAGGACCATGCAAGCCAACTGCCTGGCCGCCCACGCCGGCGAGATCGGGGCGGGCATCGAGGATTCCCACTCCGGCGCGAAGTCGATGGGGCAGGGCAAAGTCGTCGGAATCCATCACGGCGATGACGTCGAACTGAGACTCGGCGATAGCAAGATTGCGCGCCGCACTGCGGCCTGCCCGCTCGGGAAGCGTGATAACGCGTACCGACGCGAGAGCTGGATGGTTGCGCAGAATGTCGGCTGTGCGGTCTGTCGAGGCGTCGTCGACGACGATGAGCTCGAACTGAGGGTGGTCTTGTTCGATAATCGATACAGCTGCCGACAGGATCGTGCTTTCAGAGTTCCGTGCCGCCATGACGACAGACACCGGCGATGGCGTCATCGACGCCGCTTCCACCACGGCGACCCGTTGGAGGTAAGGCCGGCTTGCGCGGCGAGCCAGTACTTGTCGATGATCTCGCGGGCAGCGGCGGGGACCGCGATGATGACGTCATCGAGGGCCGTCACGTAGCGGTCGTGGACTGCATTGAGTTGCTTCGCAACCTCGAGAAAGGTCGGCCACTGCTCACGACGATGCGGCGGCGGCGGGGGCCCGAAGAATAGCCGCGCATCGTCGATGAGGATCGCAGCGCCGGAGCCCTGAGCTGATGCGTCGATGCTCGCGAGCTCTGCTAAGACTGGGCATTCGTCCAGTTCGCCGGCCGTGCCGGCCCCACTCCAGTGACCGTCGAGCCAAAACAGCGCGGGTGCTGTCAGCTGGTCGCACACGACGCTGAGGTGCTCGCGCGAGGACCCTTGAAGAATCGTGATGTGCGGGCGATCCTTCAGTCGCGTGGACGCTGCTCGATGCAACTCGGGTGATAGTTCGATGGACCATACGATCGGGAAAAGGTCTCCAAGCAACGCAGTGCTGTCACCGCGGAAGGTGCCCGTCTCCACTGCCGCACCGAGACTCAGCTGATCGCGGAGCAGGCGGGCAAGCGTGATCGGCACGCCGCCACGAACATTTCCCATGCCGTGATCGTACCCATCGTCGGATGCAAGCAGCCTGACCGAAACAGCGGCGCTGGTAGAGTCGCTCCGTTCACGACGGGCACTCGGACGAGGCGACGCATGCGGATTCTGTTCGTGGCTCCGCTGTACGACTACGGAGTGCGCGACCGCGGCTACGGCTTCGAGTACTACAACTTCTACGAACCGCTAGTCGCCATGGGTCACCAGGTTTCGTACTTCGACGTGCTTGGTGCTCCAGCAGGCGATCGCGTCAGTAGCGCGCTGCTCGAGCAAGTAGATCGCGGCAAGCCTCAGTTACTGTTCGCCTGCTTGTTCCGTGATGAGCTCAGGCGCGATGTCGTTCGGCAGATCACCGACGGTGGAACGACAATGACGTACAACTGGTTCTGCGATGACCATTGGCGGTTCGACGGCTTCACCCGCTCATGGGCACCGTGCTTCAACTACGTCTCGACGACCGCGAAGAGCGCACTTCCGAAGTACAAAGAGGCGGGCATTACCAACGTGCTGCGAACTCAATGGGCCGCTGCAACTGACCGATACCGACCGCGCGGTTTGCCGCTGCGTTACGACGTGAGCTTCGTCGGGCAAAAGTATGGCGATCGAGGCAAGGTGCTCGAGCACGTTCGCGGGTCGGGCATAGAGGTGCGTACCTGGGGCACGGGTTGGGCAGTGCGCGATCGCGATCGCTGGCTACTGTCGCGACGCGGCGTTTCGAAGTTGGGCGGCAGCAGCGTTCTTCGCCGTCGCGAAGGGCTAACCCGAGTTACGCAGGACGAGATGGTCGAGATCTTCGAGCAGAGCCGGATCAGTCTCAACCTGACGGAACCTTCGCAGGGCAGTGAGCGGCAGATCAAGGGACGCACCTTTGAGATCCCGGCCTGTCGCGGCCTCCTTCTGAGCGGGCCCGCCGAGGGCATTGAGGAGTACTACGAACCGGAGCGCGAGATCGTCGTCTATGACGATGCGGCCGACATCCCACGCCTGTGCCGCAGCCTGCTCGACGACGACTCGCGCCGCGAGCGCATCCGCGAAGCTGGCTACCGTCGCACTATCGCCGAACACACCTACCAACGCCGATTCAGCGAACTCTTCGTGCAGATGGGCCTCAGCGAGTAAAGCGAAACATCCCGCAGGCGTACTCCTGCGCCGACGCGGTTGCATCGTCACAATCGGGGATGTAGCGCCCGTCGTCGAGAACGGCGTCGAACGATAGAAGCGTGACGTCGGGAAAGTATGCCCGGACTTGGTCAACGCTGTGCACTCGGTGCGCGTTGAAGCACACTCGCGGTCGACCGACGGGCAAGGACATGTACAACGTCCCGCCGGGCGCTAGCACGCGGGCGAGTTCGGCGCACGCCAGTTCGGTGCCCCGTGGTTCGATCGGATCTCCGTAGCGTCCGAGGCCGATGTGTTCGACGACGTGTAGGCAGGACACCGAGGGCAGACTCTCGCTGTCGTACGGCAGTGCGAGAACGCTGCCCTCTTTCTCAGTCACGCCGGGCAGATGGAGAACTGCCGGCCGGATGTCAACAAAGTCGGTCGGAGCTATCGCTGCGAAGAATCCGAGATAGTAGATCGCCGATGCAATGTCGACGTGCCGCGCCGGCATAGCTTGGCGTAGATGCCGGTTGACCCAGGCGCCCTGGTGCAGGTAGTGGGGGTCAACTGGGGTGGTCGACGTGCGGTCGTCGAGCTGTGGGAATGGCTCGATCGGCATGGTGCTGCCAACACGCTCGGCGGCAGCGGCGTAGGCGCGATGTTGCGCATCAAAGTTGGCGAACGCCCGTGCATTGCGAGCAATCCGGCGCGCTGCGCGAGCACCTTGGCGTGCTTGGAGTCGGCCCAACGGAACCCACCAACGGTCGGACCCCTGCATGTGCATCACCTCCGGTGAATCAGCGTAGCCAGTGCAGCACTGAGCCTCTGGCGGGCCCAGCCGCGTTGTGCGCTCGTCGTGCAGACCCACACCCACGACACCGCAGCCAGCACGAGCACGATGCCAACGATGGTCTGATTGACCGCAACGCGCGTCGCGGCGTAACACCCGCCCACCACCGCAGTCGCCGCGAGAATCGTCCAGATAAGTCGGCGTTCGAGCCGGATGCCTTGTCGGTAGGCCACGACGAACGTACCTGCTGCCATGAATGTCCACTCGATCAGCAAGACGAAAGCCAGGACCTCGATGCCTCCGTGGCGAAGCAGGACCAACCCGACGGTCAACCGAATGACTTCTGCGCTCAGACCGAGGCCGACCCAGGTGCGGATCAATCGGGCCGGCAGCATGAATCCCCCCATCGCGTAGGTCAGGCAGCGGGGCAACTCGGCGGTCAGGGCGAGAGCGAGAGACGGTGCGGCCGCAGCAAAGGAGCTGCTGAAGACCGCATCGATCAGCAGTGTTCTGACGGCCGTCACTACCAGGATGAGCGGCACCATCGCGAGCAGTGAGAGCTGAACGGCGCTGTTGATTTGCGCGCGTACCGCTGGGCGGTCGGCCGCTGCCCATGCTGCAGAAAGGCCGGGCGTGACCGCAGTCACGACGCCGGCCCCGAGCTGAGCGAATACCAAACTGCCGAGTAGATACACCGGTTGGTAAAGGCCGTTCGCGGACGTCCCGAGTCTCGTCACCACATCGGAGCGCAAGACAAGATCGACGAGGGCTGTTGCCGAACCCGCGACAAGACTCGCGAGACCGAATCGAAGCAAGAGTTGGTTGACATCTCGCCCCGCAGATCGCGGCGGCCACACCTCTACCGTGATCCAACGTTCGCGTAGCACGATGACGATCGCAGCAACCGCACTTGTGACTGCGACACTCGCGACGCCACCGGCGATGCCGAACGGGACCACAAGCAGCACAACAGCGATCACCATGGCAACAGCCGTCAATGCGCTATTCCATGCCGTGCGCCAAGCGCGGTCGTGCCCTTGCATGATGACCTGGTAGCTCAGGGCAAGCGCGTTCGCTGGAACTGACGCGGCGGCGATGATGATGTAGGCCTTATGGTGCGACGAGCCGAGCAGGCTTTTTGACAGTGGGCCGGCCCAAATTGCAGATACGGCGATCAACACGGCCGATGCCGCAAGTGGCAACGCGATGATGGTGGCGGCGATTCGGCGTCGCGGCTCGGCGTCGCTGCTCGCTCGCGCTTGACCGATCAGCGTGACGCCCGCACCCGACAAACCCAAGGTGGCGAGGCCGGTCAACAACGCGGCGAAGTTCGTCAGCTGGGCGAGAACGCCGACGCCGGAGGTGCCGAGCGCGACGGCGAAGATCTTGCCCCGGGCGAGGCTTCCGGCCAACGTAACAAGAGTGCCGACCCAGTAGCCCGCGGCGCGATGCGCGATCGCCCGACCGCTATCGCCGCCCGGCGGTGCAGCATTCGCCGTCTGGCTTCCGGGACGCTCGTCCGGTTGCACTCGAGGAGCGCCTTTCAGCGGCTAGGTAGTCGGCTCGCCCGTCAAGTGGATGGGCAAACGAACGAACCCACCCATCGTAGGCTTCGGGGGTCACGAACGACTCCATCAAGTGAGGAGCGGCATGTCGCCCTCAGAGCCGGCACGATTTGATGTCTTGGGGGTCGGCATCAGCGCGGTGTCGCTGGCAGGCGCGGCGTCGCAGATCGAGAGCTGGCTTCACGAGGGCGAGCGCCACTATGTGTGCGTAACGAACGTCCACACGGTGATGGAGTGCCAGCGCGATCCTGAGCTCATGCGGATTCACAACGTCTCTGGCATGACGACGCCGGACGGTATGCCCATTGTGTGGTGCGGCAAGTGGGCGGGCGCCGCGGGCATCACCCGCGTCTACGGCCCCGACCTGATGCTCGAGCTGTGTGCGCGGCTCGCCAACTCGGAGCACTCCGCTTTCTTCTACGGCACGACGAACGACACGCTCGAACGGTTGCAGAAGCGTCTGACGAAAGACTTCCCTGGCCTACGTATTGCCGGTACCTACGCGCCGCCATTTCGACCACTGACCCCGACCGAGGATGCGGAGGTCGCAGCCCTCATCAATGCCAGCGGCGCCGACGTCGTATGGGTCGGGCTCGGTGCCCCGAAACAGGAACGTTGGATGGCGGATCATCAAGACTTATTGACAGCCAAGGTGTTGATCGGCGTTGGGGCGGCATTCGACTTTCACGCTGGCACCGTGCGCCAGGCTCCGTTGTGGATGCAAAGGCACGGGCTCGAGTGGCTCTTTCGTTTGTTCCGTGAGCCGCGCCGACTATGGCGGCGTTACCTGCGCACCAATCCGGCGTTCGTCTTCGCGATCCTGCGACATCGCCCGCGCATGCGACCAAGCGCGAGTTGACGCGATCAGCTCACTGCTCGACCGCCGCACGAAACAGCCCGGCAACGGTCGTGGGGTCATAGCGCGCCCGAACCCGTTCGACGTCGGCGCTAGAAGGTCGCGCAGCGTCGCCCTCCCCCAAGACGTCGACGAGACGCCTCGCCATCTCGGCAGCGCTCGTCGGGTCGTCGACGTGCCGCGCGAGGCCGCGTGAGACCTCGGCCAGTGCGCCACAGCGGGTACTGACGACCGGGACGCCGAGGCCGAGCGCCTCGATCACGGGAAGTCCGAATCCCTCGAACAGCGACGGCATGGCAAGCACCGATGCGCGCCGGTACAACGCTCCGAGCTCGGCGTCGCTCACGTAGCCAAGAACGCTCACCCGATTCGCAAGGCCGAGCTCGCCCACCAGGCCAGAAACCACCGGGCCACGGCGGGCTCCGAGCAGGAGTTCAGGGGCCTGCCCGACGATCACCAGCTGCGAGTCGGGTCGCCACACGGCAACGTCAGCGAACGCCCGCACGAGGGTCTCGAGATTCTTGTGCCGATACGAACCCGACACGCACAGCACGACTTCGCGATCGGCTGGCAACCCAGCAGGCAGGGATCCCGGCTCGAGTCGATCGAACGAGACGGCGTCAGGGATCACCTGAATCTTGGCGGCGTACCGATCGCCGTGCACCCGCCTCAGGTCGGCGGCGACGAACTGCGAGATAGCGACGACGACATCGGACCGTCGCATCGTGTGGCGGTGGGCGGCGCGCAGCCACGCACGCTTGCGGGCAGAGAAGTTGTCAGGGAAGTGCTCATGCTGCGCGTCGTGGATCACGGTGACGACGCGACCGCGCAATCCGACTGGCGTGTAGTAGTTCGGCAGCAACCAGCGGTCGACGTCGCGCAACGTCGGAAGCGTGAGGGTCTCGACGACGACCCGGTTGTGCACACCGGGCACTTGTACCGGGCGGGCGACCAGCGGGGCGAGGTCGAATCCCGGCTTCAAAGCCTCGGCCGTGACGACTTCCCAAGGCGCACCAACCGAGCGCAGGCCGTCGAGCAGGTTGTACAAAGCCTGCTCGGCGCCGCCCACCCTGCCCGCCCGCACGAAGCATGCGCTGACCGCGGTAGCCATGGTGACCCCGAGACTACTGCGGCGCGTACGCTGGCTGGCGCACACCGCGGGAGCTCGGGCGAAACCGGGCTGAGAGGGCGGCTGGCCGGGATTTCCGGCAGGGTCGCCGACCGCTTGAACCTGACCGGGTAATGCCGGCGTAGGGAGTGGCAGATGACGACGAGCTTGTCGGCGCACGCTGAGGCACCGATCACCCTCGATCAGCCAGCCGTCAAGGCACTCGGATTCTTCGATCAGGTCGGCCTTTGGGGCAACCTCGGTGTCAGTCTCCTTGGCTTCACCGCCGCCCTCTTCGTGCTGCAACCAAGGGCCGACGCACCTGGGCTTTCGCTCACCGCCGCCCTCCTGGCCACATTCGTCGGCACGGCGCTCGGTGCAGCGGCTGTCGGTCTGGCGGCCATCCCCGGAGCCCGCACTGGCGCGCCGTCGATGGTGTTGCTGCGGGGCCTTTTCGGTGCGCGCCTTTCGTACCTGCCGACCGGCCTCAACATCTTGCAGCTCATCGGCTGGGCCACCTTCGAGATCGTCATCATCGCGTCGGCGGCGCATCAGCTGTGGCCATCGGTTCCGCAGAACGGCTACGTGCTGATCGCGGGTGTCGTCACCACCGCGCTCGCCCTCCGCCCCCTCGGCGTCGTCCGCATACTTCGCAAGTACGTGACGGTCGCCGTCGCGATTGTCGTCATCTATCTGTTCGTGCAGTTGCTGCGGCGTCCACTTCCCGCCGTTCAGCACAGTTCATGGCGCGAGTTCTGGCCAGCCGTCGACACGGCTCTTGCCGTCGCCATCTCGTGGGTACCGGTCGCGGCTGACTACTCGCGTCATTCAAAATCAGGGCGGACGGCGTTCAGTGCCGCGTTCGTCGGCTACACGATCACCCAGACGGCGTGCTACGCACTCGGCATCGTTGCGATCCTGAGCGTGCCGGCCGCGAGCGACGGATCGAACCACGGCGTCTGGGGTGCGTTCATCGCCGTCTTCCTCGGCAAGCTGGCGTTCGCAGTGCTTGCGATCCGCGAGATCGACCAGTCATTTTGCGACGTCTATTCGACCGCGGTCAGCACCCAGAATCTTCGCCCGCACTGGGATCGGCGCATCCTCGCGTTCGTCATCGGCACAGCGGCGACCCTGCTGGCGTTGCTGTTCCACATCAGCAACTACCAGAACTTCTTGTATCTCATCGGCTCGGTCTTCGTGCCCCTGTTCGGAGTGCTGGTCGTCGATTACTTCGTGCTACACGGACATCAACGATGGGACGTCGCCGAACAGGCGCCGTCGCGTTGGTCGATGTTGTTCCCCTGGGTGATCGGGTTCTGCGTGTACCAACTCGTCAACCCGGGTCTGATCCCGCGCTGGGCCGGATTTTGGGCCCGTGTTGCGCGCGACATTCACTTCACTGCGCAGACCTGGATGAGCGCGTCGCTGTTGTCGTTCATCGCAGCTGCGCTGCTCACTCTTTTGGTGCGGGTCGCGGATCGGCGTCCAGCGCACCACACGTTAGGCGCGTCCCGCGGCGTCCGCCCTACAGCTTCGTGACCCGGACCGCTGTGCCATAGGCGCAAATCTCGGTCCAGACGCCGCCCATCTCGGAGGTGTCGAAGCGCATCGCCAGGATCGCGTTTGCACCCCGCTGCGTCGCTTCGTCGATCAGTCTTTGCATGACCTGATTGCGGCTGTCGGTGAGCGCGGTGGTCATGCCGCGCAGTTCGCCGCCGAGGATGGACTTCAGCCCTGCACCCATCTGGCTGAACGCGTTGCGAGACCTGACGGTGAGCCCGAAGATCTCGCCAAGTACTTCATCGACCCGGTACCCGGGTAGGTCGTTCGTCGTGACGATCAGCATGTACGCCAGCCTAGGGCACGTTCACAGTCCCGAGCTCAAGACGGTGACACGATGAACGCCATGTCCGACAACCTGATCGCGGCCCGCGCCCTCGACTCGATGGCCGACGCCGTCGTGGCCGGCGACAACGACGGCCGCGTGTGGCTGTGGAACCTCGGTGCCGAGCGGTTGTTCGGCTGGACGGCGAGGCAGGTTGTCGGCGGCCCGTTTCCCGGGATTCCGGATCAGCAGGCAGAGCGCGAGCGAGATGTCGCGCTTGCACGGGTGATGTCAGGGGAGCACGTGTCGCTCGCGACGAAGCGGCGGAAAGCTGACGGCAGTCTCGTCGACGTCTGGATCGTCTTCAGCCCGATGCGGGCGTGGCTCGACGGGCCGATAGACGGCTGGCTCGCGGTGCTGCGTGACGCGACGCAGCAGCGTGCGGTGCAGCGCGAGCTGCGACGTCGGGCCGAGCTGGTGGGCCGGCTCGCCACGGTCGTCGCCACCCTGAACTCGGATCTCGACCTTGGCACTGTGCTCCAGCGCATCAGCCAGTCGGGACGCGAACTGCTTGCCGCCGATGGTGCCGCCTACGTCATGCTCGAAGGCGACGACCTGGTGATTGCGGCGGTTTCCGAGTTGAGCCCGGAGCTTG
>Ga0210383_10005148_pt1 | contig 11515 bp, 10 predicted proteins | sample IncBWC14OmetaG_FD_160072 | JGI IMG/M metagenome (GOLD analysis project Ga0210383, IMG submission 160072) | Forest soil microbial communities from Barre Woods Harvard Forest LTER site, Petersham, Massachusetts, United States - Inc-BW-C-14-O ...
CCCCTCAGCAAGAGAGGAGCCCACTTCGCAATCACTTCCAGCGGAGACAGCGCGGTTGGCCCGCTCCCGCTCCAGGCGGACGATGCAACCATGACGCTACCAAAGCAGAGGACCGCGGCCCATAGGGGATTGATCTGGCAGGCCATCCGGGTCGGCGTGACGCGGTAAGGTAGCAGTGTGGCAAAGCCGCTCGGAATATGCCGCCGGATGCTCATCGACCGTATCCGGGAATGTGCATCGCCCGTTCCCACCGTTGCATCAGCCAGACGAGAACACCCACCAGGATGCCGTAGGTCGCAAGCAACACGATCATCATCTCCAAGACGTTTTGTGATTCCGACCAGATTTGCTTGATTGCATAGAGCGTTTCCGGCACCGCGATCGCGTAGGCGAGCGTGGTCGTTTTGAGCAAATTGACCAGGTTATTATTCAGTGCTGGCAGGCAGACCCGGATAGCCAGCGGCAGTACGATATGGATGTATGCCTTGATACGCGTATAGCCGAGCGCTTCGGCAGCCTCGACCGTCGTCCGCGGTACCGCCTCGATGCCCGAGCGGAAGATCTCAACGTTGAATGCGCCCGCGAACAGCGACAAGGAGATGACCGCCCACTGAGTATTATTCAGCAGCGGGACTCTCATGCCGCCGCCTTCGATCGACGGCATCAGGGTGCCAAGGCCGAAATAAAAGAAGAATATCTGCACCAGGGGCGGCGTATTCCGGAACACAACGACGAAAGCATTGACCGCCATTCGTGCAATTTTCGACGCTCCGCCCTGGATGAGGGCGCCCGCGGCGCCGATCACAAGGCTCAACAAGATGCTCGTGACGCTCAGAAAGAGCGTCATCTTGAGGCCCCCGACGTAGCGGTTCCAATCGTATGCGTCGTAGAAAACAGAGAAGTTCAGGCCCGTCGAGTCATAGAGCTCCTGGAACCAGTTACGTATCACGTCCATCTGCACGACCCCGAATTTCATTTAGACAGGCACCAACTAGTGTGGCCACTCTGACGTTCCTTTCAGTTTCGCAGCGTTGACCTGTTTCATCCAGCGCGTCGGTTGAAGCCGGCATTCCAGGCTTGCTCGTCTACTTATCCTTGTATTGCTCATGCATGGAGAGCGAGTACTCGGTCGGCGCGATACCCCACTTCTTTTCCTCTTCCACGATGAAACCGATTTTCATCCAGTCCTTGGTTGTGTCTTCGAGCAGTTTCTGGAGGCTGGTATTCCCGAGCGCGACGGCGATCATCCAGGGCGCCGGCAGCACGCCCTTCAAGGGAAGTCCATAGTCAGCCTTCCACTCGTCCTCGAGCAGTTTGCCTTGCAGAAAAGTTTGGTCGTAAAGATAGCCGATGCAGTTGCCCTGCTTCATGGCGAAGAGCGGCTTCTCCGAGCCGTCGAATGCAACAATCTCGACACCGTAAGACCTTGCGACATCCTTGTTGTACCACGCGCCGGAAGTTGCACAGACTGGCTTATCCTTGAGTTCGGCCCAATCCTTGATAACGGCCTTCTTGTTGATCAGGATATTCACGTAGTCGGAATAATAGAGCGGTTCGATGACCTGCACGACCTTGCGACGCTCCGGCCGGTCAGACATCGTTGCGATCAGCAAGTCGATCTTCCCCTGCTGCAGGAATTCGATCCGATTCGAGGCCGCAACTGAGACGAGCTCGAGCTTGACGCCGAGGCGTTTGGCCACGTCGGCGGCAAGATCCGGCTCTATGCCAACGATGTTTCCAGTCGGATCGCGGTATCCGAAGGGCTTGTAGTCCGCTTTGACGCCGACGATCAGCGTTCCACGCTGCTTGATCGCGTCAACCCCATCAGCCGCATGAGCATCTCCGAGCATCACCAAGGTTGCGGCGCTGTAGATCATAAGCCGGAGTAGGTTTTTCATCAGGTAAACCTCCAAGTTTAGAATGCGCGACACATCAGGGCGCTGACTCGTCAGTGAGTCTGCGATGTTCGCGCCATGTTAAGTCCGAAGCGGGATACCGAGAACGGTGAAAGGTCGATAGAGCTTCTACCCTCGGCAACCTTCTCAGCGACAACGTTGCCAATACCTGCCGAATGCTTGAAGCCATGCCCGGAACAGGCAGAGATGACGAACACTCTGTCCTGCTCGGGGTGGCGGTCGATAATGAAGCCTCGGTCAGGCGTCACGGTGTAGAGACAGGCGGCCGCCTGGACGACACGCGGCGTGACACCGGCCATGCGTCCCTGGACGTGGTCCCGATACATCTTGGCTGACTCCGCCGGATCGACAACGCGATCTATGGTGTCCGCTGTGGTGCTGGTCTCGTACTGCTCAGTCGCTACCTTGAGGCGACGATCGCCGGGCAGCGGCGGAAAGCCGTACAGGTAGTCGACGTCCGTCGCGCCGTGCATCCAGATGAAGACGGGTGCGTTGGCCCGATAGGCGCTGGTGCCCTCGAGCTCGAACCAATGGAGAACCTGACGGTTCACAGTGAGTAAGCGGTCGAACGGTGCGCCGAGGAGATGCGCGTTCCAGGCACCGGCCGACACGACTACCTGGCCCGCCTTGTACGTTCCGGCCGTCGTTTCCACCCGAACGCCGGCTCCAGTTTGAGTGATCGACAGGACTTCGACATTCGCTCGGATCACGGCGCCGAGCTGTTTCGCACGCGTCAACTGCGCATGGATGCAACGCTCGGGCAGGACGTATCCCCCGCCAGGCTCATGATAGGCCTTCTCGTTGCCTTCGAGGCCCAGGAATTGCGGAAATCGATGAGCGACCTCCTTGCCATTGAGCACTTCGTGCGTGATGCCGAACGCTCGGGCTGCGTCGGTTGAACGGGCGACGAAATCCGGCTTGCCGTGATGCGATGTCTCGCCGACGCCGGGCGCCATGACGAGGACGCCGCATGCGTTTAGCAGTTGCTCGCCTGTCTCTGCTTCCAGCTCGCGCCAGATCCGATGTGAATCGATCACGAGGGGGACATAGTCGCGCCCCTCTCCGACAGCCTGCCGCGTGATGCGGGTTTCGCCATGACTAGAGCCCATCGTGTGGGGCGGGGTGAATCGGTCGAGGCCAATCACTTTGGCTCCCCGCCTGGCCAGCTGGTACAGCGTCGCGCTGCCCATCGCCCCAAGGCCGATCACCAGAAAATCCGCGTTCTCGCCCATAGAAGCCTCTCGGATGCACATCTTTCAGGAAGCGGCGAAGATTGGCCTGCGGCCGGGCTTAGAAGCAAGAAATATGGCACGAATGAAGTAAAAATGTATATTGGCATGAGATTGTGAGTTCGATACGTCGGATGGCTCGATCGCCATGGTTGCGACGGGCATGGGGGTAGCTGTCACCACGCCGCTCTGTCTCTTGCAGGCCATCGCGCAGGTGGCGTGTGAGTGTGCTTGCGTTGGCGGTCCGGGCTGCAATCATTGCCAACGACAAGGCCGCACCCGAATTTCACCCGCTTCGCCGTCTCTACGCGGCGCGCCTGTCTCGCCTGCATCAAGCTGATCGAAGATGAGTTTGGTCCGTTGTGGTCAAAAAGCCGAACCTCGATTCGCGAGACTGCGAGGTCAGCTTTACCCCGGTGAACCGACAACACCAGCTTGATCCTCAGCCGTCAGAGTTTCCTCATTTGCTTTGCTTGAGCATCGCTTCGAGCTCTTCTTCGAGCGATCGTGGCGAAATGCCGAGCGCGTGAAACCCCGGCAAGTTGTCCGAGGCTGTGGTGTCGATCTGCATAAGCTCGACCTGATTGCGGGTGAGTGGGGCGTGCGGCAAGATTTCAGCGACGCCGGCAACTGCATCCCACAAGGCAAACGGCATCCGCATCAGCACCGGCCGCAAACCCGCGGTACGGGCAATAGTCCGCAACAACTCCTCGTATGAATAGACGCGCGGGCCGGCCAGTTCGTAGATGGGAGACGGCTTTTTGCTCTGCAGCAGAATTTGTGTAATCGCAGCAGCAACGTCATCCGCGTACGTCGGCTGGAGCCTCGTCCTGCCGTCGCCGAATATCGGAACAGCCGGCAGCCTCCGAAGCAGCCTGAGAATTGTCGTGAGAAAGCTGTCGTCCGGCGCAAACATCACCGCTGGCCGGATGATGATCGCGCCAGGAAATGCGGCCTGCACGGCCGCCTCGCCTTCGCCGCGACTGCGAATATAGGGCGAAGACGAGGCCGCGTCGGCGCCGATTCCTGATAGGTGAACTAGCCGTTTGGCCCCGACCCGCCGCGCTACGCTCGCGATCCTGGCGGCGGCTTCGACGTGCACCGAATGGAATGTATCGCTTCCGTGCTCGACGTACAGGCTAATCGCGTTCACCACCCCATCGGCGCCCGCAACGGCGGCTTCTACGGAGCGCTCGTCATGTGCGTCGGCGGCGACCTGTTTGACGTCGTCGCCCTCAGCCCGCCCGGGATGCCGTGAGGCGACGTGCACCGTGGCGCCGGATTCGGACAAATGGCGCACGACGCGACGGCCAACAAAGCCAGTTCCCCCAAACACGGTTACGCAGCTCATTCGCTGATCGATCCAATGATCCTGGGCGACGCTCTTGATTGAGCCGTTAAGCGCCGTGCGGACCGCCTCAGCGGCCTCCGCTGGAGAACTACCAATGCTGACATGATGCCCGATAACATCGATCAAAATTTTCGCCGCGGGACCGACAGTCTGCAACTCTTTCATTGCTTCATCGATCAACGGCTCGGCTTCCGCGTACAGCTTTTGCGCCTGTTCGATGAACGGCTCTGCCCTATTGAGAAGATCGATCAGCGCCTTGCTCGCCGGCAACGATTTCTCAATCTGCCTAAGTTGTGCATCGCTCAGACCGGAAACATGACCAATGAGGTCCATGAGCAAGTGCTTCAACAACATAGTCTACCTTCCCGGGTGACTTTACCGCTGGCCAATTCCTCAGGAATGGCGTGACGAGGCAGTTCACACAAAGGCTCTGAGTCTGCTTTACCCCCGAACCGACATCGTCAGTTAGACCGACCACGTCGAGAAAGTACCAAGGGCGGCCTCAAAAGTCTCTCATTCGATCACCCGATCGGCAAGTGCGAGGAGCTTCGCTGGAATTGCAAGCCCGAGCTCGCCCTCGCGGTCTTGAGGTTGATGACCAACTCGAACCTGGAAGCTTGAATGACCGGTAAGTCGGCTGGCTTCTCGCCATCGCTTCACTGCCTTCCTCGACGCCCTCAGCGCGTCAGATTGACCTTTGCCAGGTCGATGAGTTGGCTCGCCCGGCCGTCGAGCACCGCCTTCATCATGAACATGCCAAAGTGGTAGGCCTGATCGAGCGTCGTCTTGGGCGGCATTGCCAGTTCCTGCCGGGCACTCACCACGTCAACCAAGACCGGCCCTTTGTGCGCCAATCCGGTCTCGAGCGCGGCTTTCAACTCCTGCGGCTTTTCCACCCGAATGCCACGGACGCCCATGGCCTCGGCCATCAAGGCAAAATTCGGGTTCTTGAGATCGCAGCCGGTGTCCAGGAAACCGCTCGCCTTCATTTCCATCTCGACGAAGCCGAGCGTCCCATTGTTGAGGACGACGACCTTGACCGGCAGGCCCATCTGCATCAGCGTGATGAAGTCTCCCATCATCATGCTGAACCCGCCGTCGCCCGACATCGAGATAACCTGGCGCTGAGGATACGCCGCCTGAGCACCGATCGCTTGCAGCATGCCGTTGGCCATCGATCCGTGGTTGAACGAGCCGATGATGCGGCGCCGGCCATTGACCTTCAGGTAACGGGCCGTCCAGATGATCGGGGTTCCCACGTCGCAGGTGAATATGGCATCGTCAGATGCCAGCTCGCTCACCAGCCGCATGACGTATTGGGGGTGAATAATCGTACTGTTCGGGGTGCTCTCCGCCAACGCGTCAAGATCCTTCCGTGCCTTTTTGTAGTCGGCCAGGGCATCGTCGAGATGGCTTGAGTCCGTCTTCTCCTTGATCGCCGGGAGCACTGCTTCCAAGGTGTCCTTGACCGTGCCGAGCAGGCCGAGATGAAGCGAGCAGCGATTGCCGAGCGCCTCGGGCCGTACATCAACTTGGGCTATTTTCGCGCGCTCGGGATAGAACGCCCGGTAGGGAAAGTCGGTACCCAGCAACAGCAGCGCGTCACAGTTCATCATGGCTGCATAGCCTGACGCAAAGCCTACGAGACCGGTCATGCCGACATCATAGGGATTGTCGTATTCGACAAATTCCTTGCCACGAAAGGCATGCACGATGGGCGCTTTCAGCTTGCGAGCCAGCTCGATAAGCTCTGCATGCGCGCCCGCGCAACCCGCGCCGCAGAACAACGTCACTTGGGATGCCTGGTTGAGGAAGCTCGCAAGATGCTCGACATCCGCCGCGCCAGGACGCAGGACCGGCGCGGTGGGCACGATCCATTCCGGTACCTCGGCGTCCAGCTCCATCAACGCGACGTCGCCCGGCAGGACGACAACGGCAACACCGCGCTTGGCGATGGCGACCCTGATGGCGCGCTTGAGTATCTGGGGAAGCAGCTTCGGGTTTGAGACAAGCTCGACGTAATGGCTGCAATCCTTGAACAGGCTTTCCGGATGGGTTGCCTGAAAGTAGTCAATCCCGATTTCGCTGCTCGGGATATGGGCAGCAATCGCCAGGACCGGCACGCCGTTGCGCTGACAGTCAAACAGTCCGTTGATCAGATGCAGGTTGCCCGGGCCGCAGCTTCCAGCGCAAACCGCCAGGCTGCCGGTGAGATGGGCTTCGGCACCCGCCGCGAAGGCCGCGGCCTCTTCATGGCGCATGTGGACCCAGTCAATTGATTTTCTCCGCCGCATCACGTCGGTGAAGCCATTGAGGGAGTCGCCGACGACTCCGTAGACCCGCCTGACACCGGTCTTTTCAAGCGCCTTGACAAGAAATTCAGCGGCCGTCCTGCTCATGCTGTAAATCCTCCGGATGCATTCGTCTCAGTTCGATATGACTTTGCCGCGCGACTACACTGCATAGTTCTTCAGGATGCGCAGGTCGGTGACGGAGTACGACATTCCGAGGCGATAGCCCCGGCCGACCCGGAGAGGCAGGTCGATGGCTTGCATGGGCAGAAGGTCTTTGCCTCTGCGCAACAGATCTGCGCTCTGCGCAATCAGTTCGGGCACTCGCGGCCCTTGGAACTTCGCGAATACTCAATCGATGCAGTGTCTTTATCTTGAACGATCTTGCTCATATTTGTACCGATCTTGCGCACTAGAAATCGCCGCAAAAACGGTCTTTTACTTGCAGACTCTAACATCCAGGTTTCGGAAGTCCGGGTGGCGGGCGGACCTCCTACCACAACTCAATAAAATCAACGGGTGTAGCAAATTCAGCGGATCTAAAAGCCCCGCGGAAACCCCTGCAAACCCCCGCAAGTGTTACACCTCGCCACGCACGCCCTTCAAGGTGCCGCAAGAGCTTGTCTTTGTGATCGATGGCTCACCCTATCAGGACCTCAGGGACATCGTCGACAGTTTCATTGCGCAGACCCAGCCCAACGGCGAGCCGGGCACTCACACCGGAGTTACGGGAGCAACGGGAGCAGGAGCAGCATGAAATATAATTTAATGGCAAGGGTGGCTGTGCTCCCTATGTGGTTGGCAGAGAGAGCCCAATGCCAAATTTCGCAAAAATCCTGTTCCTAACCGCCCCCATTTGGTTGTTGGTGATCGCGAGCGTGGAAATAGCGATCCACCACCACGGTTACTGAAAATTTTTTGGAGGTTCTCGCACGTAGCGAGATATGTCCCGACGATGCGCCACTGGCCGTTGGGATCAGCTGCCAGTGGTTTTCCGTATATGAGAAAGTGTTGATGCCGACCAGCACGATGGGCAGGTTCGATTGGCTGGTCGCGCTCTAGTTCGCAAGCAAAGGCAAAGGCGAGTTTCTGACGCTGGACAAGCGCAGCGCACGGCTCACGGATTGAAGAAGGCCGGTGCAACCAGCAGCAGAGAACGGGGCCACGACGCGGCAGCTGATGGCGATGTTCGGCTGGGACACGCCCGATATGGCGGAGGTCTACACGCGCGCAGAGAAGAAACAGCTCGTCGGCGAAGGCATGATCCCGATCTCGCTGGGCCGAAGCGAGAACACTGACTGCTATACCTTTGAGCCCAGCAGTGTTACACCGCAAGAAAAAGAAGGAAAATCAGTGGTGGGCGCACCAGGACTCGAACCTGGAACCCGCTGATTAAGAGTCCTGCGTAGCGCTGATGAGGCCGGCGGGGGAGCACACCGCCCCCGCCCGACGAAGTCGTCAGCTCGTCCACTGCCAATCTGCCGGCAGCCAGCGGTAGCCGCTCCTCTCGCGCACTACGTGCCCGAAGCCGGGAAAGGGCAGATGGTAGCTACCGACCAGCGTCTTGTCGGCCGCTGCGCGGTCGAGGAAGGCCATGCGCGCCTTAGTTGCCAGTGGCACGTCCATATCGAACCCGAACGGCCATTCCGGATGCAGGAAGCTGACCGTGGAGTTGACCACGACGTCGCCGGTGAGGAGCATTTGTTCGCTGCCGGAACTGATATGCACCGAGATGTGGCCTGGCGTGTGACCGGCTGTGTCGAAGGTGGTAACGCCCGGCGCCACCTCGGCCGCGGCCTTGATCAGGCGCAGCCGGGGGCTGGCCAATTCCAGATTCGCCCGGGTAACCTCTGGCTTCAGAGCGGGCGACAATCTGTTGGCCCATTCGGGGGCGCTCCAGAAGGCGACCTCGGCCTCGCTGGCGACGAATTCGGCCGAGGGAAACAGCAGCGACGCGTTCTCGTGGTCACTGATGCCCCACAGGTGGTCGAAGTGGGCGTGAGTGAACAGAATCATGTCGATATCGTCCGGCGCGTAGCCCGCAGCGGCGAGGTTGCCAATCAACCCGCCGGTCGTTTTCTGGAACTTGTCGACGCCGCAGCCTGCGTCGATCAACACCAGCTTGTCTCCGGTGTTGACGAGGATGGTGTTGATTTGAAGCCCTACCGGACTAGATGGCTGGAACGTGGATGTGAGCAGGCCTCTTGCGTCCTCGGCGCGATCGCCCCAAAGCGTTTCGGCCGGGAACGCGAGCGTGCCGTCGCTGACGACGGTGACCTCGATGGTTCCGAGCTTGAAACGGTAGAAGCCAGGCTGCGCCCGCTTGCCCGCTTGGGGCGCATGAGCCCGGGCGGGTACGGTCGGAGCGAGTGCAGCCGCCCCGGCGGCGGCAGCGCCGGCACGCAAGAGCATTCGGCGGTCAAGCATGTGCATGTCTGTTCTCCATTGCGAGTTGCGTTCTGGTGGCTTTCTTCCAAGGAAGTGGCATCAAATCGACCGGTCGGGTGTTTACCGGACCGTGACGGAGATCGAGACATCGACGTTGCCCCGCATCGCATTCGAGTACGGGCAGATGGCATGAGCAGCCTGGACGAGCCGTTCGGCGGTCTGTCGGTCGATGCCGGCCATGGTCACGGCAAGCGCGGCGGCCAACACGAAGCCTCCTGTTTCATTTCGACCAAGGTCGATCCTGGCGACGACGTCGATATCGTCGTCGGCAAAGCGGTGGCCAGCATCCCGGCTCACATGAAGGATCGCATTCTCAAAGCAAGCTGCATAACCGCCGGCGAAGAGTTGTTCGGGATTGGTCGCATCGCCCCTTCCGCCAAGCGCCCGCGGCAGTGCGAGCTTGAGGTCGAGCAGACCGTCTTCGCTGCGGATCGAACCGTGACGGCCTCCGCTCGCCGTGACTTTTGTGGAATATAGACTGGCCATAGCACATATGCCTTTTGCGATTCGCTAATTTGAGTCAGGTCGTCGGACTTCGCCGCAACTGACCCGCACGAGGACGCGCACCTGCTAAGCGGGCTGCCCAGCGGCTTCCAGGATCAACTGGGTGATGGCGTCGGGTTGGGATATCAGCGACAGATGACTCGCCTTGACTTCGATGGTCTTGGCGCCCATGCGCTTGGCCATGAAGCGTTCGAGATCGGGATTGATCGTGCGGTCCTCGGTTGAGACGGCGTAATAGCTCGGCTTTGAGCGCCATGCCGCGTGCGTGGTCTTACCGGTGAGCAGCGCCTTTTGGAACGGCTGCTGGACTGCATAGAGCACCTTGGCCTTCGCCTCCGGCAGGTCGCCCGCAAAATCGCGCAGGAAAGACTCCTCTGAAAGGCGTCCTTCATCGCCATCGAACAGGATGCCGGCCGTCGCAGGCGGCGTCGGATAGGTCTTAGCGAGGGTCGTGTAATCTTCGCCTGCGTCCGGCGCACGCGCCGCCACATAAACCAGCGCCGAGACGTTCGGATGCACGCCGCCCTCTGTGACGATCATGCCGGAGAAGGAATGGCCGACCAGAACCGTCGGACCATTCTGCCGCGCCAACACCTTCTCGGCCGAAGCGACCGCTTCAGGGAGCGTTGTCAGTGGGTTTTGAACGGCCGTGGCATTGAGCCCCGCTGCCTGCAATCGTGCGATCACCTCGGACCAGCATGAGCCGTCGGCGAACAGCCCGTGCACAAGGACGACGTTACGGGCCTTCGGCGCCGGCTGCGCAACGGCGGCGGTGCCCTGGATAAGAGTACTTGCCGCACCTGCAGCTACCATGCTCACAAATGCGCGTCGATTTATTGGATAGCTGGGGCGAAGATCGTCTTGGCTGCTCATGGAAGTTCTCCTTTGCGTAACGTTGGAGTGAAATACTGGGAGTACACGTTGGCTAATTGGAAATTTGCTGCGGGAATGCCGACAACAATGCTCAGCGTTCGCAACATCGTCATCGATCGCTTGATAGCTAGAGCCCTTCTGGAGGAGGAGGCGTATTGCTACGCGGCGTCACGGGATCGTGTTTCCGCAAGACTCCGAGTCTCGGCGCCGTGATATCTTCAGCGGCCAACAACGCATCGACGTCCGCAGAACGAATGACCGTTCCATGATTTACAAAGGCCTCATGGTTGCTCTCGATCGTTTCGACGTCGTAGAGGTAGTTCACCATAATGCCGAACGATTCCCGGATACCGCGCGGCGCGGTGTTTCCGAGCCAGTTGATCCGCTCGAGCCGGGCGCCGTTGCCGAGGTGAAAGCGCGCTACCGGATCGATGCGTATCGAGGGCTGCCGCGTCAGATAGCGGGCGCAAAACCGCAGCAAGGGCACGCGCAGCTTCTCGCTCTGCGATGGGTCATTCCACCAGCCGTCGCTCTCGAGTTGTAGCAACAGCGCTGTATTGGGATCGCTTTCATCCGCAAGCCGTTTACCGAGCCATTGCCGAAATCCCGGTACTGGCGACAGGGTGGAAAAACGCTTCAGCTGCGGAAACTCCGCCTTGAGCTCCTCGACCACCTGCTTGATCAGGAAATTGCCGAACGCCACGCCGCGCAGGCCGTCCTGACAGTTGGAGATCGAATAGAAGATCGCGGTGTCGGCGCGCGCGGCTCGCTCCCGCGCGGCGGCTTCATCGCTGTCCTGCGACAAGAGCGGCTGCACGGCCGCGGCCAGTCCTTCCACCAGAGCAACCGCGACGAAAATCAGCGGCTCACCTGGAAGTGCGGGATGGAGGAAGCCGAAGCAGC
>Ga0210383_10005149_pt1 | contig 11513 bp, 7 predicted proteins | sample IncBWC14OmetaG_FD_160072 | JGI IMG/M metagenome (GOLD analysis project Ga0210383, IMG submission 160072) | Forest soil microbial communities from Barre Woods Harvard Forest LTER site, Petersham, Massachusetts, United States - Inc-BW-C-14-O ...
CCTGCACGACTGCTCCCTGGCGACGACGGGAGTCGCCGGGCAGTGGAGCGGCAATTTCATGAACTGGGCGACAATGCAGACGATCGATCCCTTCCGCTGGGCATTGACCGGCGGCTATCGCAGCGTCGATACCACCACTCAGACCATCTTGGAAAAAGCATGGGGGTCCGGCCAGGGTTCCGCGGCGTCAAACTTTCCGTATCGGGGAAGCAGTCAAGCTGCCGGCAATACGCTGAGCACTGCCTTGATCCCTAAACTCACGCCCTTCAGTTCCTGGAGTCATTTTGACTTAGGTATCTGGAATAACGGCAACGCGATGGTGTTTTCGGGCGACGGCAACAGCGCCTCGTACCACACGCTCGCCGCTTCAGCCGGGGACTTGAGCAACCTTACTACCGCCAATTCGAATCCAAACCACCCCTACCGCGTCTATATCCGCGTCGACGTCTGCGATGCCACACTCGGCGTTGCATATCTGGAGTCCAACTGCGTGCAGTACGGCAGCAACTACAAGCCTGAGGGTTTGTTGCAGCAATATGCCAACAAAATTCGCTTCAGTGCCTTTGGATATCTCAATCAGAATGGCGACACTCGCCAGGGCGGCGTACTGCGCGCGCCCATGGGCTTCATCGGCCCGAACGTTCCGCAACCGCTCTCCACCACCTTGCTCACCAATCCCAAACCCGAGTGGAGTTCAACCACCGGCATCATGGGTGTGAATCCGGACACCGCGTCGGCTTCCGCCAGCGGCGTGACGCAAAGCGGTGTGATGAATTACCTCAATAAATTCGGTGAGTTCGCACACACCTATAAGACGTTCGACAACGTCAGCGAGCTCTACTACGCGGCGGTACGGTACTTCGAGAACTTAGGCAACGTGCCCGAATGGACCAACGGCGCGAATTCCACCGCCTTGGACGGATTTCCAGCGGTGACCACGTGGGTAGATCCCATCCTGTATACCTGCCAGAAAAACTTCATCTTAGGTATCGGCGACGACCACACCTGGTATGACTACAACGTGGGCGGCAACACCGGCGCCGGTAGTTATTCCCCTACCGGCCTCTCCAGGCCGGTTCCCGCACTGGTGACGGCGGACACCTTCAATCTGGCCGCGACTTGGACCCTGGACCTGCAAACGCTCGAGGGCATGACCCCAAATCCCCATTGGCCGTTCGACACGGATGCAACCTATTTCATCGCTGGCCTGGCCTATGGCGTGCACGTCAACGACATCCGTCCGGACCTCTCGGACACTCAGACGATTTCCACCTACTGGATGGATGTCGCGGAAGGCCAGCACCTTGAGAACCTGAATCCATACTACCTGGCCACCAAGTACGGCGGGTTCAGCACACCGACGATCAACGCGTCAAACGCCACTGCTCCTTTTTACACCGCCGCCAATCCGGCGTACGACATGCTGAACACTCCCATCGCGACGGGACAGTTCGACTCGACCGGTGCCACGGTCAACATGAACGGCAATACGCACTTGCTGCCGGACAACTATTTCAATGCCGGCAGTGCCATCAAGATGGTGGCCGGTTTGAAATCCGCGTTCACCAGCATTGCCAGTTCCATTTCGCAACAGAGCACCTCGTTCTCGTTCTCCCTGCCCAATGTCACGACCGGCGGCACGATGTCCTTCGGAGCGAGTTTCGACTCCAACGGCTGGACCGGCACTGTGACCGGTTACACGCTGACTTTCGACACTCTCGGCAATCCGAGCCAGACCAAGCTTTGGGATACGACGACGACGCTGCAGGCGCAGCTCGCGGGCACTGGCTGGCAAACTGCGCGCCGCGTCGCCACGTGGAATGGCTCCAGCGGCGTGCCGTTCGAGGCGGCGAATCTCACCTCGGCGCAGCAGACTGCGCTTACGCCCACCAGTTACTCGCCGACGCTCACCTGCAGCTCGGCCTCCTGCCCTTACCTCAATTATCTGCGCGGCGACACCACCAACGAAGTCGCCTCGACAGCTACGGGCAGCACCCACTCTCTGCGTACCCGCAAACTGCTGCTGGGCGATATCGTCGACGCCGGTTTGACGCCGGTATCGACTCCGCTCCAGACATTCTCGGACGCCAACAACCCGGGCTACACCGCATTCAAGGCCCAATGGACGACCACCACCCCACGGCCGACCATGGTCTATGCCGGCGCCAACGACGGCATGCTGCACGGTTTCCTCAGCACGACGGGCGTTGAGCAGTTTGCCTACGTACCGAGTGCCGTATACCAAGGGCCCAACGGCACACCGCAGGTGGACGGAATCGTGGAGTTCGGCAATCCGAGCTACGTCCACCATAACTACGTCGATGCCACACCCGCCGCCTTCGATATCGATTTCAACCACACTCAGGGCGCCACCGGAGCACCCGATTGGCACACTGTGTTGATCGGCGGTCTCGGCAAGGGCGGCAGGAGCTTTTACGCCCTCGATATCACTGATCCGGCGAACATGACGTCGGAAGGCACGGTAGCGGGCAAAGTCCTGTGGGAATTCACTGACGCCACGATGGGATACAGCTACGGTACGGCGGTGGTCGTCAAAACCGTCAAGTATGGCTGGGTCGCCATACTGACCTCGGGCTACGACAACCCCGACGGCTACGGATATCTTTATTTCGTCAATCCGAAAACAGGCGCACTGCTGGAGAAAGTCCAAACGCCGAGTACGTCGATCGGACTCACGCAGGCGTCCGCGTTCGTCAAGGATTTCAGCGACGAAACCGCCGATTCAGCATACGTCGGTGACTTGAACGGCCAAATGTGGCGCTTCGATCTGACCGGGACTCCCGCTTCGTATCCGCAACCGGTACTGCTGGCATCGGCGACGGACGCGAGCGGTGTGGCACAACCTATCTCGACTGCACCATTGATCGAAATCCACCCGGTCACGCGCAAGCGCTACGTCTTGTTCGGCACCGGCGTATTGCTCGCGGTCACCGACGTGCCCAATACTCAGATGCAATCCTTCTATGCCATCATCGACGGCACGTCCAGCGGCTTCAGCCCCGTCACCTCTACCATCACGCGCTCGAACCTCACGCCCGTAACCAACGCGCAACTTGGCACCGGCGTGCCCAACCCGATGGTTGCGGGCACGATGGGCTGGTACACCGACTTGGGTGTCGACGCAGCTTCGGGCATCGCGTGGCGCGTGGTGCTGAATCCTCAGGCGTTCAATGGCATCGTGACCTTTGCCACTTCGTTGACGACGGCCACCGATCCCTGCAGCCCGCAGGGTTCAAGCCGGGTATACGCCGTTGACTATGCAACCGTTGACTCGGTGTTGCTGCCGCCCGTTGTTGGAGGGCCCATTCCTTCTTTTGACCAGTACACTGTCGCGGCGATCAACCTCAGGTTCACCGGCGCCAATGGCAATCCCGAGATCGTCGTGGGATTCACGAAGGGAGCTCCTGAAAAGGTATCCGCGAGCCTGACCGGCACGCTCGCAACTCGGATATTGAACTGGCGCGAAATACCAACGGTGGAGTAACGATTACGCGCAATAGTTGCGTCCTGCCGGACGTACCTGAAAAAAAGCCGCGCTTCGAGCGCGGCTTTTTTTATTAGCGCAATTTCGCAATATGTTTACTGCAACTGTGGGCGTTAAAAACGCGGCTTCATTTCAGCGAGCGGCGCTCGCGACGCACGCTGCCACCGCCCTGTTGAAAAACGTCGGCAACTTTGTCCTACAAATTGCGGCGAACATTCGTGAGACAAGTCGCATTTAGTGCGTCTGTGACTTGCATGTCAGCTTCGAGCAAGCCCGTCGCTCTAGTATGGCTGCGTATGAAATCTTCATTGCACGGCTTCACGTTGATCGAGTTTGTCGTCGCTTTGACGGTGGCTGGAATTCTGTTGGCAATCGCCGTGCCTGCGTTCAAAAGCTTTCTCCAAAACGACCGCGATGCGGGTCAGGTCAATTCCTTGGTAATGAGCCTGAACTACGCGAGAAGCGAGGCGGTCAAACGCGCCTCCTCGAATGGCATTACCTTTTGTCCTTCGGTAGACGGCGTTAATTGCGACCTCGCGCCCGGGCCATGGACCGAAGGCTGGATCGTCACATTTCTGGACCCCGTCAACGGCAACCAGGTGTTGCAATCGGTTCCGGCGCTCAACACGGTGGGCGGAACGAATACCCTGAGTACGGTGACCGGGCCGGCCACTGGGATCACTTTCAGCTCGAGTGGGCTCGCTTCGGCGGCGCTGACGCTTCGCGTCTGCGACGCGCGCGGCGCCGCTTTTGCGCGTCAAGTCGAAGTGAATATAACGGGACGCGTGGCAGCCTCACAACAACCCGGGAAATCAGTCGCCGGCGCGGCGCTGGCTTGCCCGTAACTTTATGGCTATTCGAAAACAATCTCTGCAAAAGTCGCGCGCACCAGGGTTCACGCTGGTGGAGGTGCTCGTCTCGCTGGTGATTTTGAGCATCGGACTGCTGGGCATCGGCAAGCTCATGCTCTTTTCATCCCGCGCGAATGACAGCGCCTATTTGCGCAGTCAGGCGACGGACCTGGCCTATCAGATGCTGGACTACATGCGGGCCAACACGGATCCGACCGCACAACCTTCTTATGCAACCCTGCTTGCCAACCCGCCGGTAAATCCCGGCGTGGTGTGCATTGGCGGGGCCCCCTGCAGCAATACCCAGGTTGCGCTGTTCGATGTGTATCAGTGGAAATTGCGTCTCAATGCCACCAGTGGATTGGTCCCGCCCGGCGCGCTGCCGAATGGCCAGGGACAGGTGGATATCACACCGATCGGCTCGCAGACGCAGGTGACGATCACCGTTCAGTGGGACGACACGGTGGCGCAATCAACCTTCGGCAATGCGGCTGCGCCGACCGAATCCATCGTATTGGAGACGATCCTATGAGGCGCGTGCGCGGCTTTTCGCTGGTCGAACTGATGGTCGCGATCACGCTGGCACTGATCGTCACGGCAGGCGTGATTTCTGTCTTCGTCGGATCTCGCTCAACCTACAATGCGACAGCCGGAACCGCGGAGCTGACTGACGGCGGCCGCTTCGCACTGAAATTCATCTCGGACTCGCTGCGCAGCGCAGGCTACCTGTCGTGCACGACCGCGCCGCTGGTGTCGCAGGGGACTCTCAATCCACCGGCGCCGGGTGCGCTCGCTTATAACTTCAACAAACAGCTGGGGGGCTTCGAAGCGAACAACACCGGTGTCGGTAAGGCGTTTGCCGTCGTGGCACCGCCGGTTGCGGCTGACGGCAACAATGCCGACTGGACTGGCGGCCTGGATCCCTTGCTGACGGGATTGCCGCTGCAGAATAGCGATGTCCTGGTGGTTCGTTCAACCGTGCCTAACGCGCAGCCGGCGTACGTGCAAACCATCAATCCGGGCGCCAATCAGTTCACCGTCAGTAACCAAGCATCATTGCAGTCCGGTCAATTGGCGGTTATTTCGGACTGCGCCTTTGGAGTTGTGTTTCAAATCACCGGCGTTGCGCCCGGCACGCCTGCGACCATCACCCACAATGCAGGCGGCGGCACGCCGGGCAATTTTACGACGATATTTCCGCTGGATTTTTCGCCGGGTGCGCTGGTGACGCCGGTCGATACGTTCATCTATTACATCGGCGTGGGCGCCGATGGCGACGGTGCCCTGTTCGTCTACAGCTCAAATGCCACCGGCAATTTTACCCTGCCGCAAGAATTGGTACCTGACATCGAAGCGATGCAGGTCCTGTACGGCATCGACACGAACACCTCGAATACCGTCACACAGTACTTGCCGGCCAACCTGGTCCCCGATTTCGATGCCGTGATGAGTGTGAAGGTCGCGTTGTTGGCAGCGAGTGCGCCGGGCGCCGGCCACCATGCAATCGCGGGTACGACTTATAACCTGCTCGGCACCACCGTGGCGGTTCCCGCCGACACGCGTTCGCGCCAAGTGTTCGAAGAAACCATCGCGTTGCGCAACGCCTTGAACTGAAGGATTCACCATGCGCAGTCATTCCACCCCATTGAATAATTCGAAGCAGCGCGGCGTCGTCATGTTCGTCGCATTGATTCTTCTGCTGATCTTGAGCTTGCTCGGCGTCACCGCCGCCCGTATGCAAACGGTGGAAGAGCGCATGGCGCGCAACGATCACAATCGCCAGGTCGGTCAGCAGGCGGCTGAAGCAGCGTTGCGCGCGGGCGAATCGGGGATTTATACGGGAACGTACTCGGCCTTCGGCACCGCCGCCGGTCTATTAACACCCTTATTCTCGCAAGGCAGCGCCGTCACCACCCCCGGCTACGATTGGATGACCCCGGCGAACTACACACCCTATGCGGGAGCGGCGCTGACAAATCTTCCCCCCACCGCGCGAGCGCCGAAGATAGTCATCGAAGTCATGCCGCCCGCGGCCGTTGCCGGCAACAGTATCGCGGCGGCATCGCTTACCGCACCCACACTGGTTCAGGTGTACCGCATAACCGCCCAAGGCGTCGGCGCGGACAACACTTCGACAACCACGCTTCAAAGCATTGTCCGTTAGCCAAGAGTGGCGAGGAATTCAATCATGCAAAGGCAGATCTCACGAACCACGCAAGGCCGCATCCTGCATACATTCGCCGCGGCGAGCTGCGCGTTTCTGCTGTGTTGGACGACGCATGTGTCCGCCGCCGTGGCGCCCGCGCCGGCAATCAACATTTCGCAGGTGCCCTTGACGGTCACCATTCCCGCGCACCCGCAAATCGTGCTCGCGTTGGCGAATTCCGAGTCGATGGACGGCGACTTGAGCGGTGCCATACGCACCGGCTCCGGTTCGATTCCGCATCCCCTGCTGTATCCCACGTCGTCGCCCGTCAACTTCACCATTCCGGCCGGATTTACCCCGCCGCTCGACGGCGGCGATGGAGTCGTGGCGCCTTACACCGTCACTGTCGGTGGACTGCTCGAAGACAACTCGCCCAGCCGTCTGAACGTCGCGAAGGCAGGTCTCAGCGCGGTGTTGAGTGCTTACATTGCCAGCGCCGATTTCGGGCTCATCGATTACGACACCAGTGGATTGACGCTATTTCAGACCTGGGTGTATCAGATGAGCAACCCCGGCGGATTCACCTTTACCAATACGATTCCGGCGTCGGGCGAATATGTCCTGAACCCCTGCTCCAACGTCAATCTGCTGCTTGCGTTTCCGACAGCCCAGGATTGCGCGGCACTCAACGCGTACTATGCGACGCAAAGTATAACGACGCAGCAATACATGCTGGTGAGTGCCAGCAGCGACGACCCTTCCGTCAATGACGTGCTGTATGCCGGGGGCTTTCCTCCCGTTTGCATTGTGTACAACGGTCCCCATCCCGGGCCGAACCCCTTTCCGCCCCAGTTCAGCCTGGGGAACTACGAGAACGGCGGCGTTTTTGAATCCTACTTCAGCGAAGTCAATTCCTGCGCGGGCACCACCGGGCCGACGAATGCGGGCTTTGTACCGTATTCGTCGGAGGTCATGTACGAGATGCGCGGATGGGGCTATTACACCTTTGGCGAGACCGCGAATGATGGCAACACCGTCGTGCCGATGACCTCGACGGGCGCTACACCGACTGCGACAACGGTCGCGAATGCGCTCGCGCAGTTCGCGCCCTATTTGGCGCCCGAAACCAATTCTACCGGCACACCGGAGCTGAAATCGGCGGCTACGCAATCGCCCATGGCGGGTTTGCTGCATCGTGCGCAAACGCTTTTTGCCGGCAATCCTCCGACCACCAATGGATGTACCACTCAGCGCTACGTCGTCCTCGTGACCGATGGTTTGCCGACCATGGATCTGGCTCACAACAACTGGCCGCCGCTGGGCAGCACCTCCGCCGCAGGCTACGGCGTCACGGCCACGTTCAATACGGACGGCTCACTGGCAACGACCAACGATCAGGCCCTGACCGATGTGATCAATAAATTGGCAGCGCTCAACAGCGGCGGGAATCCGATCCAAACCTATATTATCGGTGTCGGCGCGGGCGTTGATCCGAGCAAAAACCCCACGGCGGCGGCGACGTTGACGGCGATGGCCATGGCCGGTGGCACCGGCGCCTATTTTCCCGCGACATCGCCCGGCGCGGTGACCAACGCGTTGCAAGTGATCATCACTCACATTCTTGCACAAGCCGAATCGACGGCCTCATCCGCCGTCAACACCACCGGCCTCAATATCAACTCGGTGGTCTATCAGTCGCAGTTCGTCACGTCCGATATCTATCAAGATTGGACCGGAAACGTCTACGCGTACCCCATCGATCCAAACACGGGTGCCGTCGATACCTTGCCTGCGGACATAATTTTTTCCGCGCAGGCTCAATTGGATGCCCAACCTTCGCGCCTCATCGCCACCTGGGACCCGGTGCAGAATAGCGCCATACCGTTCGAATGGCATCCCGGCAACGGGCCGAATGGCATCGGCGCCGCATCGCCGCTCGGGATGGCGCTGCAGACATTTACGCCGGATACGAACGGCCAGGACGTGCTGCAGTACTTGCGCGGATCGACGGCACAGGAGGTGCGCAATGGAGGCCCCTTCCGCAACCGCTCGCACCTGCTAGGCGATATCGTTGACAGTAATCCGGCGTACATCGGTGTCTCGAATGAAGGCATCCAATCGGCGTCGTACATCGCGTTTGAAGCGGCGTCGCAAACGCGATTGCCGCTTCTCTACATCGGCGGAAACGACGGCATGCTCCACGCAATTGAAGCCACTTCGGGCCTGCCCACCTCGGGCAGCGAAAAATTCGCGTACATGCCTCGAGGCTCCTACGCAAATCTCGTGAGTCTTGCTTCGCCTTATTACAATGCACAGCACAAGTTCTTCGTCAACGGTTCGCCGCAGGCTGCAGATGTGCAGTTCACTGACGGCACATGGCATAGCGTATTGGTAGGCACTGAAGGCGCGGGCGGCAACAGCGTATTTGCGCTGGATGTCACGAATCCGGCGACTATTACTTCAGAAGCAGCCTTGGCGAACGCCGTGCTTTGGGACTATATCGATGTGAATATGGGATTGGGCTTTAGCAATCCTGTGATCGCCAGCACCAATGCCGGTTGGCAGGTATTCGTCGGCAACGGCTACAACAGCACCAATCAAAAGCCGTTCCTCTACGCCTTCGACCCGCAGAGCGGCACGGTGAATGCGAAAATCGATCTGTGCGCCGCCGTACCAGGAGCCTGCAATTTGTCGGTCGCAAATGGCTTATCCAGCGTCGTCGTCGTAAACACCAGCGGCCAGATTACCGCCGCCAACAACATCGTTTACGCCGGCGACCTGCAAGGCAACATGTGGCGCGTGGATATATCCAATGCCAACCCAGCCATGTGGGTGCCGACCGTCGTGTTCCAAGCACGCGATGCGTCAGGCAACCCGCAACCGATCACGACCACGCCTGTCGTCACCCTCAACCCGCGCTTTCCGCAGGTCTTGGGAACATTCATCATGTTCGGCACAGGACAATATCTAGGGCTGCCGGATATCGCGAACGCGAATGTGCAATCGATCTATGGCGTCTATGATCCGCCGGCGGGCTATGCATCCGCGATCAATCGATCCAGCTTGCTGCAGCAAACCATGGCGACCGCAATGCTGGGCACTACCCAGGTCCGCACGGTCTCCGGAACAATTCCCTCGATACCGGCGAATAAGGGTTGGTACATCGACTTGAACTTGCTCAGCGGCGAGCGAGTGATCAATGATCTTCGCCTGGCGGCCGGCGGCGAGCTGATATTGACGACGTTTCAGCCGATTCCGCCATCGCCCGGTCTATGCGTGACCGAAGGTAGTTCCTACTTGATGTTCCTCAACTATGCGACCGGGGGCAGCTTCACTACACCGCAATTCGATGCGAATGGCGACGGCAAAATTAACTCGTCGGATATGGTGGTGCCTGCCGGCGGCGGCGCGCCTGTCGCACCGGTCGGCCTTTCCCTCGGAAACGTGTACGCTTCAGCAGCGACGATTCGCACCGGCTCGTTTACCGGCGGCGGCAAGATCGTCGCTCTCGTCACTACAACTGCCCTGGGCGCAGGCGTAGGCACCGGTTCCCCGGGAGGACCGCCGGTCATCACGCTGGGAGGACCGGGCTCTACCACAAACATTAATCACTACAAGGGCGGCGGACCGGGGCAACACCGCACAGCTTGGTGGGAGATACGTCAATGAAATTTATGAAACTGAGTCTGGCGATTAGCGCAGTCGTTCTGGGTGTGTTCTTGCAACCCACCGCGGGGTGGAGCGCGCGCGCATATACTCCAGCGGTCACCGGAACGGTGACCGCGGCTCCCCTGAATGGCACCATCGAGGTCGATCACCGTCTTTACCACGTGAAGGCGAACAGCGCAGCGGCCAAGGCGCTGAGCAGCTTTTACGTCGGCGAAACCGTCGATATGATTTTGGATGGGCCGCCCGGCACCACTGCCGAGGTTATTTCCATCATGCAGCACCCGGGAAACTGAGCGATGAAAAAGAACGGATTCACCTTGGTGGAACTGATGATAACGGTGGCGATCGTGGCGATCCTCGCCATGATTGCCATCCCCAGTTACACGCAGTACATCAAACGGGCAAACCGCACGGACGCCACCAAGACCATGACGCTGGACGCACAGGCGCTCGAGCGCTGCTATTCGCAGACCTTTGCCTACGCGCCATGCCCCAACGCGGCGGCCGGTACGAAGGCCTCACCCAACGGTAATTACAATGTGACCATCGCGGTGACCGCGAATCCGGCTACGTACACCATTACCGCGGTTCCAGTGTCGCCTGGCCAGCTCGCGGATGCAGCGTGTCAGACGTTCACTCTGGACAGCACCGGCAACCAGGCTGCATTGGACGGCGGTGGGGGCCCTAACACCCAGACCTGCTGGGGTTCGACGTAACCTGACCGACCTGCCGGGTGCAAAAAAAGCCGCGCATAAAGCGCGGCTTTCTCAGTTACCTCAATGCAGATTTTATCGAGCGCTGTATCCGCGGCCTTCCACGCACGCCACCATGGCGCGGTTGTAGTCGGATCCATTCTGCGCGACTTGCCCCGCCTGCTCTGTTGCCCATCTCTGGCACTCGGCACGATCCGTCGCTTGCTGCTCGGCGCTCTGGCCATTCTTCGGATACATGAAGATCTGGCCGGGGACCGGACCGCCGGGGCCAGGGCCGGGGCCCGCCTGCGCACCCGTGTCGCTCGGCGCGGGTGCCGGCGCCGCGACATCACCCGAGCCGCTCGCATCACCCGACACGGGTGGCGGATCGGTCGCGACGTAACCGTCATACGTCGGGTTCCAGGTGTAGTAGACGTCGTTGGCGTAGTAGTAGGGCACACCGCCGTACCAATACGTTGCATACGCTAGCGGCAGGATGGGCAGGAACCATGCAAATCCGGCGCCGTAGTACGCACGCGGCCAGAAGCCGCCATGCCAGTAGCCGCCGCGCCAAGCGCTGCCGCGCCATCCGCCCCACCCACCGCCATGCCAGCCGCCGTTCCATCCGCCGCCGTGCCAGCCTGTCGAAT
>Ga0210383_10005151_pt1 | contig 11511 bp, 8 predicted proteins | sample IncBWC14OmetaG_FD_160072 | JGI IMG/M metagenome (GOLD analysis project Ga0210383, IMG submission 160072) | Forest soil microbial communities from Barre Woods Harvard Forest LTER site, Petersham, Massachusetts, United States - Inc-BW-C-14-O ...
CTCGTAGACGGTTCCGTGTACCGCATCGCGACCGCGCTTGGTGACGACCTGCGACTGCGAGCCCGAAGAGTTGTTGAAGTCGGCCGTCTGGCCGGTGGTGGACACCTTGAATTCCTCAACGCTATCTTGCGGCATCGGTACCACGCCGCCGGCACCGGTCGCGCCGGCGAAGAAACCACCTACGGTGGAGTTGACGTTACTGGTGGTGTAGACACCCTGGGTGCCGTCCATGTCGGCTGTGTTGCTGCCGCCATCGAGTTGAAATGTGGCCTGATCCACAGTGGTGCCGGCGACGTTGCCGCCGGGTGTGACGCCAGGTTGCATGGTGGCGAAGGTGGCCACATCGCGACCGACGGCGGGAAGTGACTCAACCATGGAGGGGTCGACGGTCGTACCGGTCGAGGCATTCATCGTCTGCAGGTCCGTGTTCGATGCCTGCACTTCGATGGTGGTCTGGGTCTGGCCGACGGCCAGTTTCAAGTTCGCAGTGGTTTGCGTACCGACGCTTACAACCAACCCGTCGATCTTAGTGGTCGAGAAGCCCGCCATCGTTGCGCTAAGCGTATAGTCGCCGGGCGGAACATTTACGAACACGTATTGACCAGCATCATTGCTGGGCACCGTGCGTGAGGTCTTGAGTGTGGTGTCGGTCAGCGTGATGGTCGCCCCCGGAACCACGGCGCCCTGTGAGTCTGTCGCTGTGCCGACAACCGTGCCGCTGCTGGTGGCCTGGCCGAACACGGATCTCGCGTCGAGAAGCATGCCCGCTACAAGCACCGCTATGAGAAGGCTGAGTTTGGCGCATCGAGGGAAAAGTCGCATCATATGGTCTCCTTGATCAAAGCGTTCCAAAAAGCTGTTTTCGTTTGCTCTATAAGAGTCGGAAGTTCTCGTACAGGGAAAGCAACTGCTGGGGCTACACGGCACAACCCGCGATTCAGAATCGGGCTTTAATACACTTCTTCCGCTACCTGCTTCATCAGAAAGAAGGCGACGACTGAGATTCAATTGCTTGAACTAATAAAGGCGAAAATATCTAATATCTGTCCTCGGAAAAGAAGCTGAGGTATAACCCGAACTCATTCAAATCAAAGAACTAGATCGGATTCGATGAGATACAGCTATTCATCCTGACTTTTTATCCAAGGTGATTCAAATATTGAACTGATTTTGCTCTGCAGTAGGGGCAAGGCTCAACGTATTTTGTAAGCAAACAAGTCGTACGTCAACTAAAACAGATCCGCGTTCCCTTCGAATTGGCCGAATAAAAAGGCCTCAACGAGCGGCGACTCCAAAACACATTTCACTGAAAGGTGGTATCACCATACCATTAAAATAAATTGATGCAACCACTTTTTTCATAAAGTGTCGTTTGCGACGGGGTCTCGCGGCGAATCCGTCGGTGGGACTTATGGCGGTGTTTTGATCCGACAGGTACGTATTGCTGAGGCCCAAATCCAACCGCCGAAGTGCTAGCGTCACAGCTGTGTCGGGGGCACAGGCTGCGTTCAGTTCTAGGTGCGGATAAAGCAAACTATCGGATTTGGCTGGGCAAACACTGTGACAGACAGTTCCATTGTCAGGTGTGATTTCGCGCGCGAATTGCCACGAGATCAGGTCTCGACCCGACGCGTCGAAATGCGGACTTTGTGTCGATTTCACGACACTTGCCCGGAGCTGTCTGCGGCCCCGTCAACGCCGCGAACTGACTGATGCAGTTGAACTTAGGCGGCTAAGTCATCCGGCGGTCGATTGGCAAGCTGCGTGCATCTTGCGTGGGTACCCGGAGGCACGGAGAGCATGCAAAATATAGAGTCAATCATCGGAAGCGGGCAAGGTGTCGATGTCTGCATCGTTGAAAATGAAGCCCAGAAGATGAAGGACGTTCTCACCGAGAGCATGCCGTCGTTTTACAGAAGGGCTTATCGATACCTGGGAAATGCTGCGGATGCTGAAGATGCGGTCCAGGATGCGCTGCTGTCCGCTTGCCGTCATTTGGATCAATTCAAGGGGCAGTCGAAAATGTCGACCTGGTTGACCACGATTGTTATCAATTCCGCCCTGACGCAATTGCGAAGACGGCCACGTTCGATCCACGTGTCGCTTGATGAGCAGTTTGGGGACGAACCAGGATGTTGCGTGTCAGAAAGGTTGGTGGACCGCACACTGAGTCCTGAAGATGCGTGCATAAAGTCGGAACTACACGGACATCTCATGCATTGCATCGAGGAGCTTCCACCTTCGTTGGGCAAGGCATTCCGCCTGCGTGACCTGGATGGGATGACCATCAAGGAAGCAGCACGAGTTCTAGGAGTAGCGGACGTAACAGTGAAGGCCCAAGTATCCCGGGCGCGCGCAAGGCTCAGGCGGCTATTACGCCAGGCGCTCCGATGCGAAGCCTCGTTCAACTCGACCTCGGTTAGCTGACTCAAGGAACGAAATTCCATGGTGGATCGTTCGAAGGGGCTGTCCGCGCTGATGCAGTCTTTTGAGAAGATCTGCGCTCCGTTCGACGGACTGATTACAGCGCGCAACATTTCATCAATTCCGATAGCAGCGGCGGCGTGAAGACCGACCTCTTTCATATGGCGCAACCTGGAACGTTGCGCGTCTACGTAAGACGTCCCGGAGGAGTACTCGAAAAGTGTGAAAGACGGCATGACCGCAGATCTCAGCCGCGCCGAGTTTCCCGAACGCAAGTTTCAAGGAAAGCTAGTGCGCCAGCCGATGCCGTCAATATGACAACCCGTACGCTACTAATCGAGGTCGATGGGACAATCCGAAGGGCACGCTGCTCACGGACTCGCACGCTGACTATCTGGAGGCAATCGTAGCTCAAAATGCGGCTCTCACGGATGAGGTCACGGCCGTCAATATTCTCGTACGACGGATGGTGAATACGGCCTTATTGATCCAGGCGCTGGGTAGCGGATGGGACCGTTCCGGTCTGCCGGCGCGGCCGGAATGTTGCGGCAAGCTTGTCGGCAGCAATTCCAATTGACCGCTCAAGGTCTCGCCGCTCAAATATCAGAGGAGTTTTGATCCATCTCGCAGTTGGCCAACTCTGACCATGCCGAGAGCAAGCTTATTCGTAATCCATTGACCGGTGCGCCGGTCGTGACAGCAGATAGAAATGTCTCAGAGAAACCTAAGTCCTCATTTGTCGACCGGCGATGAAAGGCGTTATTGCGGACAAGTCCCGATCGCCATTTGAAGACAGGTTGGAAGCGAGCACCGATTGGGCGACTCTGGCGGCAGGCAAATACGCACCCAAAGTCTTTGCGGCATCCATAACCAGATCCATGTCCTTGCTCATCAGGCGCAATGGAAATTCCGGGGAATAGTCGTTGTTCTTGATCTTCTTAATTTTCCCTCCAAATGCCGGCGGTATTACCGTCGTTTTGGATAGAACATCGAGCAGAACATTCCTGTCGATTCGAAGATGCTCTCCGAGCGAAACCGCTTCAGCAATCGCCTGCATGTCGACTCCAAGGAGAAGATTAACAACCAACTTCATCAGGATGCCAGAGGAGCCTGGGCCGATTAAGAACCATTGTTTAGCGATGGATTCATAGATGGGAGTGCATCTCTCGAAGGTACTCTGGTCGCCGCCTCCGAGTAGTGTGATGGTCCAGCCTCGACTGCTGGCGTTGAACCGGAGATAGCGAGATCCAGCAGGTCAACGCCTCGGGCGGACGCTTCCTGGTGGAGAAGCCGAGAGAGTTCTGGCGAGATCGTGCTCATCTCCAGAATGACGTCTCCGGGTTTTACCGAAGAGAAAACACCGTCGTCGAAGTACACGGAGCGAACTGCCTCGTCATTGGCCAGGGAGGAGAGGATCACATCCGAATCGGCGACGAGCTTCGAAAGAGATGATGAGATCGCCACCCCATCCCGAGCGAGCGATTTCGCTGGATCCGGACTACGATTCCATGCTTGCACGTCCCAGCCCGACGAGTGCAAGCGACGCGTCAACCGGCTGCCCATAAGACCCAGGCCGATGAATCCAATTTTGGCTGTGCGTTTATTGATGATGCTTTCCGGTTTTGCAGTCGCGTTAGTCGTCACGTAATCTCCTCGCTGTTGATTCGTCGTCGCTCTCTTGGGCGGTTCATGATTCATCTCTGCGACTTGCGGAATTAACCCAGCGAGTCCAAGACATTGACTTCGAAATCGCCTTCCAGCAAGTCGCGAACATTTTTGGCCAGTCGCTTATAGTGCGGTGTCTTTGTATGGTGATCGAGTGCATCCTGACTTTCCCACTCTTCGTAAAAATAAAAGAGTCCTCTGTTGCTGGACTCATAGAGTTCATAGAGTCTGCATCCCTGCTCAACACGCGTGGGCGCCAACATTTCGATTAGCGTCTCTCGAAGCTGGTCTTCTTTTCCGGCGCGTGCTAATGCCCTTGCTATTACCCGTATCTCATTCATGCCAATGTCCTCAGTCCGTTCAATTGAAAGCTCACACTGATGCGAACATCAATCAATGCATTCGCAATGCCATAGTTATTGAAAGTGATCGCCCCTCGCGAGCCCTTGGATATAGGAGTGTTAGGGTGCGAAGGGCATCAACGGGCTGAGGTATTAGTCGAATTCCTGACAGATGCTTGCGATCTTTGACGCGTTTTCGACATCGGGTAGAACGAGTTCGCCTCGGGCGTTAGGCTATCTGAGTCCGGCCGACCAGAGCATTTCTGCGATGAAGAATAAACAAGGGTTGGTGCGGGCTGCTCCGTCTCGAATCTTTGAACCTTCCATGTTCATCCAACAACCATCGCAATTGTGGAGACCGAGCGACGTGGCCGCTTTTTGTGCATGCTGTGGAGCAGAGATTACCCTCAAAGCCGGGGCGTGTCCCTTATGTGGCGCCCCTCAGCACGGAATGTCGCCGCAGCCTGATTTATTGCCCACGTTAGATATCGAAGCGGATTATCGAGAGACATCAGAAGCGCTTGGGGCTGGGACCAGCAAGGGAGCGCGCTCTATCTCTGCTCGGTGACCCGAAGCTAGTCCGCCAAGTCCCGATCGCTTCTGGTGATCGCTAAGCAGGGCATGGATTTCACCACGCGTTTCATCGCTGATAGCGTGAATCTTCGGACTGCACTACTGGCGCGAAGCGTCCGGATTCTCATGGAGCAGCGCAATTCCCATCCGAACCCCTCATCCGGCGTTTATCCACGCCAAATCGCATCTGGTTGCATTGGTGCGAGCGCAACCTGTTGTTGAATTGCGCGTCTCAACTCGTAATTGCGATGCCGTGAATTGCTGTGATCGTGTCATGGCGTTCGCACACCGCAAGTTCAGCGTGGATATGTAAGAAAAGCAACGCGGGAGGGCGTTCATGACCGTAGCGACCCAAGCTTCTCAAGCAGCACTCATATCGAGCACCAGGGTTCCCGACAGTAGACTTGCTAACAAAGTCGCGGAGTTCATCCGCGATGCGGAATCGCCTCTGCTGTGCAATCACTCGAGCGCCGTCGGCGCGCTCGCAGGCCGGCGCCGTGGCCTCAAGTTCATCCCGATTTTCCCCCAAAGGCTTTTGCTCTCTTTGGGCCTGCTGTTTGCGGCACTATTGCTAGCGGGACCACTACAAGCACAAAATGCTGTGACGGGTGCACTGACGGGTGTGGTTCAAGACTCGACCGGCGCGATTGTTCCTGGAGCCAATGTCAAGATTGTCGATACCGCCACGAATGCAACCATCAATGTCATAACCAATAACGCGGGACGTTACAGCGCTCCCCTGCTCAAGCCATCCAGGTATCAGGTCAGTGCTACGGCAAACGGTTTATCGGCCTCGCCGACGATCGTCACCGTCCTGGTTGGCCAGGTGCCAAACCTGGACCTCACCGTGAACCCCACTGGTAGCAACAGCACTATTGAGGTGAATTCTCAGGCAGCGGAGTTGACCGATACGCAGTCCCCCGCTTTGATCACGACCCTCACCGAGTCTCAGATCCAGAATCTTCCAGCTCCCGGCGGAGACATTACAACCGTCGCCTTTACCGCCCCTGGTGTCGTCCTCAACTCCGGCGGCGCCTACGGCAACTTCAGCTCTGACGGTCTGCCGGGCGTCTCGAATCTCTTCGTCCTGAACGGATATGACGACGAAGATCCCTTCCTGAACTTGAACAACTCCGGATCAAGCAACCTTACCCTGGGTCAGGGCGAGGTCTCCGAAGCCGCCGTGGTGCAGAACGGCTACAGTGTGCAGTATGGCCGAGCTGCAGGCGCCATCATTAACTGGACCACCAAGTCCGGCAGCAACCAGTTCCACGGAGCGGCCGACTACTGGTACAACGGCAGCATCCTCAATGCAAACGACTGGTTCCGCAATCAGGCCGGCGTCGGACGCCCCAAGGCTGTCTCCAACCAGTGGGCAGTGAACGCTGGAGGTCCGATCATCAAGGACAAACTCTTCTTCTTCGCCGATTACGAAGGCCTCCACTATGTTCTGCCGGCCTCCGGCTACGTCGCCTTCCCCACGCAGGCCTTTGAGCAGGCACTTTTGGCGCGGGTTCCTCTCGCCAACGTGCCCTTCTATCAGCAGGCCTTCGGTCTCTACAACGCCTCGCCGAACTATGCTCACGCAACCGCGGTCACGAACGGCACTGGTCTCCTGCAGGACAGCACCGGCACCATGGGCTGCGGATCGGCCGCCGCCCTTGGTATTCCCTATAGCGGTGGCGGCACCTTCGGCACCACCGCTTCGTGCACCGCCGCCGCTCTGGGTACGGCTTCCAACCAGAACCAGGAATGGCTCTTCACCTCCCGCGTCGACTGGAACATCAGCGACAAGAACAAGCTTTTCGGACGCTATAAGATGGATCGCGGCTCCCAGCCTACCTACACCAATTTTGTCAGCCCCTACTTCAACACCGTCAGCAAACAGCCTGAATATGAGGGCCAGCTGAACGACACGTATGCCTTCAGCCCTAACATCATCAATCAATTTATCTTCGCGGCAAACTGGTACACCGCCTTCTTCGGTCCAGCGAATACGAATGCTACTCTGGCAGCTTTCCCAACCTATCTGAGTTCGATGCTCGATGGCGGCTCTAATGGTTCGGCGGCCTATGGCGGCAACCTGGTCCTGGGCTTGCCCAACAACTATATTGATGGTCGCAACGTCACCCAATATCAGTTTGTCGACGACCTCTCGGTTGTCAAAGGCAACCATACCCTTCGCTTTGGATTTAACTTCCGTCGCGCCGATATCTCCGACTACGACTCGCAGCAGAATTTTGCCGGAACGTACGCCTTGTACATGAGCGATTTCGCGAACGGGGCCCTGAGCCCGACGGATGGTTCGGAATTTACCCAGGCACTCACGAACCAGAAGACTGCCTATCTTGCCCTCTATAACGTGGGCATCTACGCGCAAGACGAATGGCAGATCAGGCCGAGGCTGAAGTTGACTGGTGGAATCCGTTTCGACCGCACCGGCAATCCACTGTGCAACAATAACTGCTTCTCGCTCTACAACGGCACGTTCCCCTATGCGGGCGTCACCACTTCGACCCCGTACAACACGCTGGTGAATGCCTATCAACCGCATCCCTTCACCAGCGTTGAGAAGATCAATCCGCAGGCGCGCTTCGGATTTAACTACGATGTCACTGGAAGCGGTCACACCGTTGTCCGCGGGGGCTTCGGTATGTTTACCGATCTCTACCCGGCCGGCTTCCTCGACGGATTCATCGACAACCTTCCGAACGTCTACAACGCGACGATTGTCTCGGGGAATGTCGGCTCGGCCCAGGTTCCTGGAACGGCAATGGCCGATGCCCTCGCCTCGTTCAATGGCGTCGAGGCCGGCTTCAAGAATGGAGCCAGTTCCAGCTCACTGGCGAATACCATCCCCTCGTACGCGCCGCCGACCTTCACAATCGGGCCGCCCGACTTCAAGAATCCGACTTACCTCGAATTCAACCTGCAGGTACAGCACCAGCTTTCGAAGTCCGATGCCATCATCGTGGGCTACGCCGGGAACGTGGGCTACGACGAAATCATCACGAATGGCGCCGTTAATGCGTACTCCCCAACGGCGTTCGGTGGCCTTCCGCTTGCACAGCCCGACCCGAACTTTGCGGGTGTCTACAACTTCACCAATGCTGCGCATTCGAACTACCACGGCGGCTCGGTCACCTACAAGCATATCGATAATAGGGGACTGACGGTCGACGCGACCTACACCTACAGTAAGGCAATGGATGATGCCTCGAATAGCGGCATCAACAACGAGCCTTACAATTTCAACTCCTATTACGCTCGCTCGAATTACCAGATCGACCCATATAGTGTGGGCCGCCTGAATTACTCGGTGTCAGACTACGATATCCGCAACAGCTTCGTGCTGGACTTCGTCTACGCTATGCCGTTCCGCTTCCAAAAGGCCATCACGAACCAGCTGCTAGGGGGCTGGACTGTTTCCGGCAAGAGCTTTTACCGTAGCGGGCAACCCTTCACGGTCTACAACAGTGCGGCGTCGCCCGCAAACACCGGCGGAACGGACCTCAGCGGCGTCCTGGTCGACTTCGTCAACCCGCACATTGCCCGTCACTGCGGTGCTGGGGCTGTCATGACGCCCTGCTTCACGACCTCGGATTTCGTCCCCTATAACGCGCAGACCGACTTCGGCAATGCTGCGCGTAACCAGTTCATCGGGCCCCACTATGCAGATACGGACCTCGCGCTGGTAAAGAGGCTATACCACCGTGAGTCACTGAATTTCCAGGTTGGTGCGAATGCCTTCAACGTCTTCAACCATCCCAACTTTGCCTTACCGGCAGCGAACATCGCAGGCGGCGGTCTTGGAACCATCAGCTCGATCGCCGCTCCGCCAACCAGCCCTTACGGCTCCTTCCAGGGAGCTGGCGTCGGGGGCCGCGTTGTTCAGGTCTTCGGCAAAGTCAACTTCTGATCTCTTCCATCAGAGGTGTTCGTTGGGACGGCTTCGGCCGTCCCCTTTTTCTTTCTCCCAGGCTCAAGACACACGCTCGCCCGGAAGCCGATATTTCGCTGCATTAGGTTGGGAAACCTAACTTTGCTGTTACCAAGGGAACATCCAAGCGGAAATGCGGCATTGAACTACGCCATACACAATGAGGAATGCGAATATCGCTCCTCAACAAGAGGCGTCTAATTGGGGGTTGGGAAAAGTGTCTTTGTTGTCTGAATCACTCAGATCCAAACAGGCGAAGTCTTTCTCGACGAGAATGTCCAACCTCCCATGTTTCTCTAGGTCCACTGCGCCATAGATTCCTACCTCGTCAGTGCTGGCCCAGTGACTCGCCATCTCTGCCGGAAGAACAACGGTAATCTTCGCTCGCTCATATCGCACTTGCACTTTCGACAAGCCTGATTCGAGCTTCAAGGCGTATGTGAAGGCTGATTGATCACTCGGAGTGAAGTAGACTTTCTCCTCGATGCTTCCAGTCTCGATGAGCCTCGAGACCTCAGGACGAAGAACTCTTAGTCTCACGGAGCTTCCTTTGATCCGAAGTTTCATATTTTCCCTTGTACTAATTCAGAACTGCCCAGAATGCGTTCTGCACCGTGATAGACATTGAACCGATCTCCCCTGAGAAAACCTACCAGGGTGATATCGAACTCTTTAGCAACCTGAACGGCGAGGCTCGAAGGGGCTCCAACAGCGACGACCATGGAGATTCCTCCCATAAGCGCTTTTTGGAGCAGCTCGAAGCTGGCTCGTCCGGACAAGAGCAGCAGACGATCTCGCAATGGCGTTCGGTCGGCAAGGAATTCCGCGCCCAGAAGCTTGTCCACGGCGTTATGCCGACCTACATCTTCGCGAGTCGCATACAGCTCTCCTTCGGCTCCAAAGATTCCAGCGGCATGTAGACCACCGGTTTTCTTAAATACGTTTTGGGCAGCCCGCAATTTTTCGGGGAGCGAATAAAGAACGTTGGTAGTTATTCGAAAGCAATTCGCGGATCGGGGCGGGCAGACGGTGCGTAATGCCAGCAGGGACGCCTTTCCACAGATTCCGCAACTTGATGTCGTGTAGAAATTGCGCTCGAGATTGCTAAGACTTACCAATACATCAGGTTCAAGGTCGACTCGAACGATATTCCGCTCGGGTTGATATGGCAACACCAGGCCTTCCGTGGAATGGATCGGTTGCGATAGGGGATCGATAACATCCGATCGACCACTTGTATAAAAGATGTCGCCGATATCTAAGGAATCAGCTACGACTCCTTCCGTCATTAGGAAGCCAGCCGCTAATTCGAAATCGTGCCCCGGTGTTCGCATTGTGACTGAGATTGATTTGACACTCCGGGCATCTCTTGGTCCATAGGCAAGTTGGATCTCGAGAGGTTCTTCCACAGCAACGACGTCGGCGACTGTGCGAGGTTCCTCCCCGACAAACCTGCTGACGAAGGTCTCAACGGTCTTTCTGTCTTGTAAGGGACCGGATTCTGGTTTGGAAGTAAGAAAAGCCTCTGGATCAGTCCGCATATTAGTCACAGTTCCTGTTTATTGAGATGCTGTGAGTTAGATCAATGATCCGTTGCGGTATTCTGATGACAGATGAATCGATCCCTTTCCCGAGCTTTATAGGGTAAGAACTGCCCGGACATGACATATCGATACCTGCTGCTTGGAGCAGCATGGGCTCATAAGGGAAGTTCAGCGGCGGAGGGATAACCGTGCTGGCTGCGACTAAGATCGCTATCGTACTTCATGGTGCTCTTGTAGAGTTCGAATCGACCATCGTTGAATTGTTTGCAGTGGTTGCGGAGCGTCTGCATCTGAGCGTCGGAGAGGGGCGTAAAGTCACGCAGGATCGCTAGATTCTGATCGAGGACGCCCATGGAATCGATGCCGCTGATGGTCGTGGCGACGGGCAGGCTCATGGCGTAGGAAAGCGCTTCGGAGGGGGTGAGTGCGCCCTGCGCGATACTCTCGCCGGAACCGCCCATGCTCTTCATTCCCAGCACCGCAACGCCACGCCGATTGGCGACGGGCAGGACATTGTTTTCGAAACTGCGGAAGCCCGGATCCAGCGGATTGAGAGGCATCTGGACAACATCGAAAGCATAGCCGCGGGTGAGCATCTCCAGGTTGATCGCCGGGTGCTTGTGTCCGTTGAATCCCACGAAGCGAACCTTTCCCTGTTGCTTTGCCCGGGCAAGGGCTTCGAGAACGCTGTCGCGGGCATAGATCAGTTCCGGGTCATTGTGGAAGATGACCTCGTGAATCTGCCAGACATCGAGATGATCCGTCTGCAGCCGGTTGAGCGATGCCTCCAGCATGCGCATCGCCGTTTCCCGATCCGTGTGCGTGGAGAAGGCGCTCATCACGATGACGTTGTCTCGTTTGCCTTTGAGGGCGGTGCCGAGCTTCTCTTCGCTGAGGCCTTTGTGATACTCCCAGGCATTGTCGAAGATGTTGATGCCGTGGTCGATGGCTTTGGCAACCATATTGTTTACCTCAGCCTGATCCGCAACGGTGCCGAGATGGAAGCCGCCCATACCTAAAATGG
>Ga0210383_10005153_pt1 | contig 11509 bp, 9 predicted proteins | sample IncBWC14OmetaG_FD_160072 | JGI IMG/M metagenome (GOLD analysis project Ga0210383, IMG submission 160072) | Forest soil microbial communities from Barre Woods Harvard Forest LTER site, Petersham, Massachusetts, United States - Inc-BW-C-14-O ...
GTTCGGATCGGCCACCAGGCAGATCAGATCGTTCGCGTTGCCGCCGCTGACGACGCCGTTCCACGACCAGTGGAATGGCGCGCCGGCCTGGTGCATGCGCTGGCCGTTGATCGTGAACGGCTTCATGCGGCGCGTGACGAGCGCCTTGCACTCAATCGCTGCTCGCGGCGTGTAGACCGTGCACCAGCCGGTATTCTCGATGTGCTTCTCAGCCGCCAGCTCGGGCGAGATCTCGATGAACATCTCCGGCTGCAGCTCCGTGAGCCACGGATTCCAGCGGCTCATCGGCCCGCTCAAATGATGTTCGGTGAGCCGGTATGTAGTGATAATAATCGGGTAGTTCGGATCACCAACGTCGATATACTTGTTGCCCACCATGTCCCACACTTTCGCCACGGGGCTGCGCTGAATCTGGTACAGCGCGTTCTTGACGCTCGATTCCCAGGGCTCATAGTGCGTGGGCAACGGGCCGTCGACGATTCCCGTTGGTGTATACAAGGCCGCTTTGCCGTCGCGCTGCATGATGTAGGCAATGGTCCCATCCAGTGCGTCCATTCCGCCCTTGGACCATACTCCCTTGGAATACGGAGCCTTGGTCGCGGGATAGTCGGGGATATCGTAGCCGACCCACTTCTTTTGCTTCTCATCCCACCAGACGTAGGCTTTGCGCGGAGACCACGGCTTTCCCTGCGGATCGGCACTCGCCCGATTGTAGAGGGTGCGCCGGTTGGCGGGCCATGCCCATCCCCAGCCGAGCGAAGTGTACGCGTCTGCTACTCGCGCTTGGGCCTTGTTGACACCTTCGGCGGGGTACACTCCGGTATAAATCCACACTCCGCACGGCGTCGAGCCATCGGCTTTGATGTCGACGAACGTTTTGAGCGGCGTGCGATCCGGGGCATGCCAACCGTTGATCTCGCGCAGGACATCAACGGCATTCGGCTCTTTCAGCGGCCCAGGCTCTTCGTTCGTGTACCAGGTCATTGCCAGGAACGCGGCGTCCCTGGGATCGGTCGATCCCTCGTACATCTTGCGCAGCCGCTTATACAGATGATGGCTGAACCAGAGGTCAGACCGGCAGTCTTCCTGCGGCTCGGCGCCCTTGTCGTGCCATTGCAGCAAGCGTTGCGTGTTGGTGAATGAGCCTTCGCTCTCGGTTACTGACGTCGACGGGAGGAAAAACACCTCGGTCTTGATGACCGACGGATCCGGCACGTCCGGCGCTTTCCAGAACTCCGCGGTCTCGATGCGGAATAGATCGCGGATGACGAGCCAATCGAGATTGGCCATCGCCATACGGTTGTAGATCGCGTTCTGTCCGCCAGCCGCGGGATTCTGGCCGATGCACATGAAGCCTTTCACCACGCCATCGACCATCGCTTTGAACATCGGGATGTGCGAGTGGTCGCCCACGGCCTTGGGCAGATACTCGTACCCCCACTGGTTCTCGGCGGTCGCCGCATCGCCGTACCACATCTTGAGCAGCGAGATCATGTACGCGCGGCCGTTGGCCCACCATCCCGTCTTCGGCATCGTCGCATCGACCCAACCGTCGAGCGTATCGTGCTGGGGATTTGCCGCACTCGGCGCGGGCAGGTAGCCCGGAAGCAAGTGGTACAATGTCGGCACATCCGTCGACCCCTGAATCGACGCGTGGCCACGTAGCGCCAGGATGCCACCGCCGGGCCGTCCCATGTTGCCGAGCAGCGCCTGCACGATGGCCGCGCAGCGAATCATCTGCACGCCGACCGTGTGCTGGGTCCAGCCGACCGCGTAGCAGATCGACGACGTGCGCTCGCGGCCCGAGTTGTCGCACAGCGCTTTCGCGACCTTCTCGAACTCCTCTGGCGTGCACCCGCACACGCGCGAGACCATCTCGGGTGTATAGCGCGCGAAGTGTCGTTCCAGGATGCGGAACACGCATCGCGGGTTCTTCAGCGTCGGATCGCTCGGCGGCGGCCCGTCCTTCGCGCCAGCGTACGCCCACGTGGCATTATCGTACTTGCGTCCAGCCGCATCGAAACCAGAAAACAGGCCGTCGAGGTCTTCGGTGTCCTTGTAGTCGTCCGAGACGATCGTCGCGGCGTTCGTATAGTTCAGGACGTACTCGTGGAACCACCGATCATTCTTGATGATGTAATTGATCAAGCCACCGAGGAACGCGATATCGGAGCCGGAGCGAATGCCGACGTGCAGATTGGCGTTCGCCGATGTGCGCGTGTAGCGCGGGTCGATGTGAATGATCGTCGCGCCGCGTTCGCGCGCTTTCAACACCCAGCGGAATCCCACCGGGTGACACTCCGCCATGTTGGACCCCATGATCACGATGCAATCCGCGTTCTGGAGGTCCTGCTGAAACATCGTCGCGCCGCCGCGGCCAAACGTCGCCCCCAGACCGGGGACCGTGGCCGAGTGTCATATTCGAGCCTGATTTTCGAGAAAGACGCCGCCGAGTCCGCGCCACAGCTTCAAGTGCGCGTAGTTCCACTCGTTCTCCAGCGTCGCGCCGCCGAGCGATGCAATGCCGAGCGCATTGTTGACCGTCACGGTGCGGCCGGCGATCTGCGCGGTACGTTGGAACGTCGCATCGCGCGTTTTCTTGACGCGCTCGGCGATCATGTCCATCGCTTTCTCGAGGTCGAGCGACTCCCACTCTTTTCCGCCTGGACGCCGATACAGGACCTTCTTCTGGCGTTCGGGATTGACGGTCAGCTGGAAACTGGACGCGCCCTTGGGGCACAGGGTGCCGCGATTGATCGGCGAGTCAGGGTTGCCTTCGACGTTGACGAGTTTGCCGTCGCGCGAGGAGAGCAGCTGACTGCAGCCCACCGCGCAATACGGGCAGACGCCAACGACTGTCTTCGTATTGGCGAGCTTGTAGCCGAGTGGCACGGTGGATGCGCGCAGTGGCTCGGGGTCGACGCCGAGGGCGACGAGGCCGCCGAGCGCGGTGCCACCGGCCGCGAGACCTGAGCGACCGAGGAACTGACGGCGAGAGAGTGACTTGTTCATACTTTCACGTTGCAACACATGGGGGTCGGAAGACAAGTGGAAAGGCGCAAATTTCTTGCCTCCCTCTGCCTTTCCGCCTACGGCGTGATAGGCGGTTCTGCCAGGTGCATCTTCGTGAGAAACGCGGCATATCGGGGATCGCCGTGAAGCTTCGCCAGTAGCGGATCGACCTTGACCAGGCCGAGTCCCTGATCGCGCTGTGCGTAAGCGCGATCGAGCCACGAGAGCGCACTGTCTGCTTGGCCGCGAAACGCGTAGACGTCGGCGATCTGATACGCCTCCGTTGCGTGATACTGCGTGATGAGTGCGGACAAGGCGCTGTCCGAGGCCTGCCGTTGGCCCTCCGCGTGGGAGACGAGCGCGCGCCCGAACAATCGGTCTTCCGGACTGACCTGTTGCACGACCAGCGGCTCGGCCTCGGCGATGCGTCCCTCGGCAAGATAGAGAAAGAGAAGCACCTGCTTGGGGACTGCGTCCTGGATCGCAAGAGGAACGTTGCGGAGAGTCTCGTTGGCCCTGTCCAAATGTCCCGCGTAATACTCGGAGCCGGTGAGCATACCGCGCAGGTACGGGTCGACCGGGTCCAACTCGGTCGCACGGCGATAGAGCGAGATCGCCGCATCAAAATGACCAAGCGTCAGCTCGTTCTCGCCGCTGTATACGACCGCGTCGGCGTTCCCAGGGTCCAGCGTCACCGCGCGATGGAAGGACTCAGCCGCCAACTTCCAGTCCCAGTCCACCAACCGCGCAATCTGTCCACGCTGCTCCCATGCCTCGGGGAGATTCGGATCCAACGCGAGCGCCCGATCGATCGCGGCGCGCGCAGCCGGAATCGCGGAATCGGCGGACATATATCCGCGGCCGGCACCGTAACGATCGGTGGCTCCCAACAAGGTCCACGCCAGTGCATAATCCGAGTCGCGGGCGATGGCCTGTTGGAGATAACGTCGCGCAGCGATCCAATCCGCTTTCCCATCCGAGTATCGATACAGGTCGCGTCCGCGCATGACCTCGTCTACCGCGATCGGATCGGAGGATCCCTCGTGCACCAGCCCGTCGCGGCGGGCGGGACTCAGCTGCAGTTTGACTGCTCGGGCGACCGCGACGCCGACGCTGTCTTCGAGAGCCAAGACATCCTGCGGGCCATAGTCGAACTCGCTCGCCCACAGGTCGCGCTGATTATCGACCTCGATCAGGCGCGCCGACACGCGCAAGCGATCCGCGCTCTGCCGGAGGCTGCTCTCGACGACGTATCGCACCGACAGATCCCGTCCGATCTGATCTATGCGTTTGTCGCCGTGCCCATATTGCATCACTGATGTGCGGGCAATGACGCCGAGGCGCGCCGGATCGAGACGGGCCAGGTGCGTGATCAATTCCTCGGTGAGTCCATCGGCGATGTAGTTCTGCGCCGTATCGCCCGTGAGGTTGTCGAACGGCAGCACCGCCAATCGCGCCGCGTCTCGTGGGGCCGGGTCGCGCCGCAGCCGCGTCCAAGCGATCGATGCGGCGCCAGCCAACAGGATGAGCCCGAGGCCGCCGACGACCGCGACGCGCCGCCAGCGTGGCGTCTCTTCTATTGCAGGTCCCACCGTGACGGTCGCGGCGAACTGGTAGCCTTGTCGAGCCACCGTGACGATCAATCGGTCGTCATCCCGGTCGGCCAGCGCCTTCCGTAACAACGACACGTTCACCGTCAGGTTGGCTTCTTCGACGAACGTCTCGGGCCAGACCGCTTTGATGAGATCCTGCTTCGACACCACCTGGTTCGGATGCTCCACCAGGTACAGCAGGATGTCGAACGCCTTCGACGTCACCGTGATCGGCGATCCGTCACGAAAAACCGCGCGGCGGTTGCGGTCCAGGGTGAAAGCTCTGAACCGGTACACGTCGCTCATTGGTCCCCGGTGTTGAGAATTATTTAGGGTAATTTAGCGGCGCCTTTTGGGGCGTGATGGTACGATGAAACCATGATCGATTGGAGCGATGTAACTCATAGCGACGTGATGCGCGCGATAGAGGAGTACGACGAGCTGGGCCCGGAGCGGTTCTTTGTTGAGCATGGCTTCGGCCCGACTACTACGTATGACCTGGTCGTGGGCAAGCGCCGTTACCCGCCGAAAGCCATCTTGGGCGCGGCGTACGAGCTCGCCATGGGGCGGAAGCTCGACTCCGGTGACTTCGAGGGCGGGAAGGCCGGCGCCGTGAAGGTGCTCACGAAACTGGGATTTTCCGTTCAAGCGAAGCGATGACCGGCTCAGCCCCCATAGTCGGCGAAAGTCCGGCGCTCAAGACCGCGCTTAACCTGGTGTCGGTCGTCGCCCCGACAGATTCTAGCGTGCTGATCCTGGGTGAGACGGGAACCGGCAAGGAGCTCGTCGCGCGCGAGGTCCATGATCTGAGCGGTCGTCGAGACCGGCCGTTCGTGAAGTTGAACTGTGCGGCGATCCCGCACGGGCTGCTCGAAAGCGAGCTCTTCGGCCACGAGCGCGGCGCGTTTACGGGCGCCATAGCGCAAAAGATCGGGCGCTTCGAGACGGCCAACACGGGCACCCTGTTTCTCGACGAGGTCGGAGACATCCCGCTCGAGCTCCAGGCGAAGCTGCTGCGCGTGCTGCAGGAGCGAGAGTTCGAGCGGCTCGGAGGCAATCGCACGCACAAAGTCGACGTCCGCCTGGTCGCGGCCACGCATCGCGACTTACCCGCGATGGTCAAGGCATTGACCTTCCGCGAAGACCTTTACTATCGCCTCAAGGTCTTTCCGGTTGTCGTGCCGCCGCTCAGAGAGCGCCTGGGCGACATCCCGACACTCGTCCGGCATTTCTGCGCGCTGTACGCGCGGCGCATGAACAAGCGCATCGAACACATCCCCGCCGAGACGATGGCGGCGCTCGTTCGGTATCGATGGCCCGGCAACGTGCGCGAGTTGCAGCACTTCATCGAGCGAGCGGTGATCCTGTCTCCCGGCTCGGCGCTCTGCGCGCCGATCGCCGAGCTCGCGCCACTAGCGGATAACCACATCCCGACTGGCGGGCTGGCGCAGATGGAGCGCGATCATATTCTGCGCACGTTGGATGCCTGCAACTGGATCGTCGGGGGGCGGAGTGGCGCGGCCGAGCGACTCGGTATGAAGCGGACGTCTCTCCTTTATAGAATGCAAAAACTGCGCATCAGTCGCGTCGCGCTCTGACATCAGACGGTCCAGTCCTCGCGCGCAAGGCCGGCCCGCGCGCGGGAGCCGGACGGCTTGACCTTAGGCAAACTCACGGGAGCAGCGTAGATTGTCGCCTAACTCGCACCCGGGGAGAGGAGCAGCATGGGAACGGTCATCCCGCTGACAGATGCCTCACGCCGTCCGGTCAACATGCCGATCGTCACGATCGGCATTATCGTCGCGAACTTCATCGTGTTCGGGTTCGAGCTGGCGGGGGGTGACGCGTTCGTCCTCAAGTGGTCGGCGATCCCGGCTCACATTACCGCGGGCCAGGATCTGATCACGCTGTTCACGGCGATGTTCATGCACGGCGGCTGGTCCCATATCCTTGGCAACATGGTGTTCTTCTGGGCCTTCGGTCCGGAAATCGAAGACGCCATGGGACCGGTCAAGTATCTCGTGTTCTACTTGGTCGGCGGGTTGGTCTCTATGGGTGCCCAGGTGGCCTTGAACCCCACCTCAACCGTCCCGAACCTCGGAGCCAGTGGCGCCATTGCCGCGGTCATGGGCGCGTTCCTCGTGACCTACCCGAGGGACCGGATCCGGTCCATTCTGGTCATCTTCGTATTCGTGCAGATCGCCATGATCCCCGCCGCCCTGCTCATTGGCGTCTGGTTCCTCACCCAGCTGGTGAACCTGGGACAAGTGGCCACGACGCAGGGTGGCGGTGTCGCCTACATCGCGCACGTGGCCGGCGTCATCTACGGGATGGTCTTCGCGCGACTGTTCGAAGGTGGCGGGAGGGCGATGTCCACCGATGCGTAGTTGTTGTGCGGCGGCGCCACGTACGGGAATTCCCTGAGCAAGTCCGTATGTGGCCCGACGTTGTCGGTCGTGACCTTTCCGTTGGTGAAGATCGGAAAGAGGACATCCACGACATCGTCGGTGAGGCTTCGGCCGTTGCCGGGGAATGCGGCCGGACGCTTGGGATCGTAGATAAGAATGTCGGGCAATAGCGTACGGGCGACCCGCGCGGCGTCCTCCGGTGTGCGGCCACCGAGATGCTCAATCGAGTGCGCGAAGGCGGGGATGAACCGCGCATCGTTCACCGGTTCTCCCGCGAGGTAGGCCACTTTCTCGTCGCCAGCGAGGAACGGCTCCTGCTGCGGCCGTGCGCCGCGGTCCGCCTGACGCCACGTTCCCGCGTCGCTGACGAGCGTGCGAGCCCATATGCCGATCGGGCCAAACCCGAGCTCCGCGTTCGGGACTTCAAGGACGATGCTGCAGACGTCCTTATCGCCGAAGAAATCCGTACCGGTGACGTGCTGGTTCAGCGCACCCAGTGTATCAAAGAAGAACGGATCGCTGCGCCACCCAGCGAAGAACCGGTAGTCGCCGGCTTTCGTTACGTGCGCCTCCGGCCCTGTCGAGACCGGCGCCCGATCGACGATCACGTCACCAGTGTCGTCGGTCCCGGCCGCCGACTTGCCCCTGACGCGGCGAACGGTCGCGACTTGAGTCCCGTCAGCGGACGATGAGAACCGCACTCGGTACGCGAGATCGGCGACGGCATCGCCGTCCACGTCGATCTTGAGCTCGTACAGTCCGTTCGTCGCGAAGGGCTCGGGTGTCGTGGGCCCCTGTGGGTTCACCCCGACCGACGGGTGCACGTCCATAATCAGGATCGATTTCCCGGGATCGCCGGGTTTGGGAAAGACATAGAGATCGGTGAAATCGAGACGGGCGTCCCCCTGCGGGAAACCGTAGTCGGGGCCGGAATAGTGGTGTGACATGGATTCCCTCTGTTCACATTGTGAGTACGGCGCGGAATCGTACCGTGCCGCTCATCATGCGCGCGTAGGCCTCGCCCGCCCTTTCGAGTGGATACGTCTCGATCATCGGCCGCACGCCCGTGAGCTCGGCGAACCGGAGGGTATCGTCAGTGGCCGCGGGCGCTCCCGAGGCGTAGCCCTGAATGCGCTTACTCCCGACAATGAGCTGTACGGGAGTGACCTCGATGGGATCGAGCGACACGCCGATCACGATGAGCTCGCCGTTCGGCCCGAGGCCGTTCACCAACTCGGACATCGCTTTCGAGCTCGGCGTCGTCGCCAGAATGACCTGCGCGCCACCCATTTTCCGCAGTGCTTCGACGGCGTTCGTCGACTCGGTATCGACGTACACGCTGGCTCCCAGCTTCTGGGCGAGCGCCGCCGTGTCGGCACCGCGTCCGATCGCCACGACTTTGTAGCCAAACTTGTTCGCGAATTGAATGGCGAGGTGCCCCAGGCCGCCGACGCCTTGCACGGCGACCAGATCGCCTGGGATCGCGGTGCTGCGGCGCAGGGCGTCGAAGGTGGTGATGCCCGCGCACAGCAGCGGCGCGGCTTCGGTGTCGGCAAGAGTGTCCGGCACCGCTACCAACGCGTCCACCGGAGCTAACATGTACTGCGCGTATCCGCCGTCGTAGCTAATGCCCGGCACTTGGAGATTCTCGCAATTCTTGAAATCTCCCCGCCGGCACTGGCGGCACGTGTTGTCATGACCGCCGTGCCAACCAACGCCGACGCGCTGGCCTCTTTTCCACACCGACACACCCGCGCCCAGTTCGTCGATGACGCCGACGACCTCATGTCCCGGAACGCGGGGATACTGAATGCCGGGCCACAGGCCCTCTTTCGTGAAGGAGTCACTGTGGCAGACGCCACACGCTTGCACTTTGACGCGCACCTGTCCGGCGCCCGGCTTCGGGATGGCGCGCTCGACGATCTCGAAATCGCCGCCGGCCTTGGGAACTTGCACGGCCTTCATTTGAGGAAATTCACCAATTCGGGATTGACGACGTCCGAGTGGGTCCACGCGATATTGTGCGGTCCGTCTTTGACGATGACGTAGGTGGCATCGGCGATCATTTTCGCGGTCTTCTCGCCCGAGACTCCGATCGGCAGAATGCGATCTTGATCACCGTGCATGACGAGCGTCGGGATGTCGATCCGCTTGAGGTCCGCGCGAAAATCCGTATGCCATGTCGGGATGCACGCGACGGTCGCGAACGCCGAGCTGCCAACAGCGACACTCATACTGGCGTCAACCGCCGCCGCGCTGACGCGCTTCCCCAGCAGGACGTCGGTGTTGTAAAAGTTCTTGAAGAACTCCGTGAAGAACGCATACCGGTCGGCCTTGGCCGCGGCCTCGAGGCCATCGAAGACGCTCTGCGGGACGCCGTCGAGCAGGTATGGCGGCACGCCGGAGAGAATGACCGCCTTGCGCACGCCTTCGGAGCCGTACTTGCCGATGTATCGGGCGACTTCACCGCCACCCATCGAGAATCCGACGAGGGCAACCTGGCGGAGCTCGAGGTGCGTGATGAGCATCCGCAGGTCATCGGCGAACGTGTCGTAGTCATAGCCGGTCGTCGGCTGGCTCGACTTTCCAAAGCCACGGCGATCGTAGGTGATCACGCGGTGGCCAGCTGCCAGCAGCGCTGGCACCTGCTTCTCCCACGACGCGCCATTCAGGGGATAGCCGTGGATCAAGACGACGGGCTTTCCGGTGCCGTGGTCTTCGTAGTACAGGTCGATCGGCGTGGAGTTCTCGTGGCCGACGGTCACGTAGTTGCGCGATTCGTGCATCGTTGGAGCGCTCATTTGGACACCGTCACGTTTGCGCGATGCTGGACCGACAGAGCGTACACTGCAGACCGCAGCGCTGGTAATGGATCATCGGAGAGTTGAATCCCATCGGTGAGGTAGATGGGGTTGAAGGCGAGCTTGCGCTGCGTTTCGGCATTGTCCGGCGCGACGGTCGTGAGCGTGACGACGCCGAGCTCGACGAGCTTGCGGTCGTCCGGCCACACCACCGACGCATCTGACGTCTGGTCACCGGGATTCGCCAGTTGCACGAGCACGCGAATCTTGATCGGCTCTTTCGGCAGCCGGCGCGTGATCTCGTCCTCGAGATAGTTGGCCGACACCTTCGCCCCGGTGGCCGTGTCCAGGTATTTGGGACCGCCAACCGGAACGAGCCGGTAGCGACCGGCCTGCTTGACGTTCTGCGCGTTGACGAAGATGAACGCATCGTTGCCGTAGAACTGTTCTGTGCCGTAGCTGACCGGCACCCGCGCCGGGGTGGTCGCGAATCGCAGTGCGGCAGGATGCGTGCCGAAGAACGCCTCGATCGGCGATGGGTGCTTGCTGTCTGGCTTGGTCGCCAGTATCGCGTCGAGGAACGCGGCGAAGTCCTCGCCGGTGCCGACCGCGAATCCATTACGCGTGTTCGCCACGATGTCCGTATAGGTGCCGTTTGGCAACGTGAAGCGAAGGGCGAGGCCGCGGATCGTCGCGCTGGGGTCGTTGTCGGCAACGGTCGGAATGCCGCTGGCGTTCGAGTAGCGGGCGATGACCGGCGTCGACGCTGCCGTCAGGTGCGCCGCACGGCTCAGCGACGTGGCGCCGGGCGAGGGCGTGAAGGTGCCCGTCACGACAACGCCCTTGGCGTGGGCGATGCGGTAGCCGGGGTGTACGCCGCCGGCTAACGCGATGAAGTCATCCGCTATACGCTGCGGTACGCTTTTGGCCGGCGCCTGTGACCACGCAGGGATCGCCACGAGGAGGGCGGCAATAATATTTCGAGTCATACCCCACGATACGGGCGTGCTCGGGCGGTCTCTACTCCTCGCCGGAGCAGTCTTCGCCTACGCCTAGAGGGGTAGTGGTCAGCCGAGGTGGATGAATCCGCGCTCGAGGCCTATGGCGACGGCTTCGGTGCGATCGTGGGCGTCGAGTTTACGCAAGATATTCTTCACGTGCACCTTGACGGTGCCCTCGGTCCTCCCGATCTGCGCGGCGATCTCGGCGTTGGTACACCCTCGCGCCACGTAGTGAAACACCTCGGCTTCGCGTGGCGTGAGCTCGATCCGCGGCGTGTGAGCGGCGAGTTGGGCCGCGACGGGCGGCGGGAGGCAGCGCTCACCGCGATGCACTTGGCGCATCGCGTTCAATACTTCCGTGCGCAGCATGTCCTTCAAGAGGTACCCGCGTGCGCCGGCTTCGAGCGCGCGATGGATATTCACATCGCCATCGTATGTCGAGAGCACGATGATCTTGGCGTCGGGATGATCGGCCAGGATCGCGCGGGTTGCCGCCAAGCCGTCCATCACGGGCATGCGCAGATCCATGAGCACGATGTCCGGGCGATGGACCTCGAACTGCTCGATCGCCTCTTCGCCATTCGCCGCCTCCGCGACGATCCGGAGATCCGGCTCGGTTGCCACGACGGCGCTGAGGCCGGCTCGAATCAATCCGTGGTCATCGACCGTGAGGACCGTGATCGGCTGCGGCATGA
>Ga0210383_10005154_pt1 | contig 11508 bp, 7 predicted proteins | sample IncBWC14OmetaG_FD_160072 | JGI IMG/M metagenome (GOLD analysis project Ga0210383, IMG submission 160072) | Forest soil microbial communities from Barre Woods Harvard Forest LTER site, Petersham, Massachusetts, United States - Inc-BW-C-14-O ...
CAGGAACTGGCCGATCAGCCGCTCACTCCGGCCGTCACCGTAGACATCGGCGGTGTCCAGGAACGTGACACCGGACTCGGCGGCCGCGTCCAGCACGGCCAGCGCGGTGGAGTCCTCGATCTCGCCCCAATCGGCGCCCAGCTGCCAGGTACCCAGGCCGACGACCGAAACGGCCCGCCCTGTCTTGCCCAGAATGCGTTCTTCCACGAGCACCGATCCTATGGGCCAGCCGCGCTCGCCCGGCATGGCGGCCGGTGTTGTCATAGCTGGCTCCAGTGATAACCCGGCAGGCCATGGTGGTCTAATGCTGTGCGAGTGGTGGCATCAGGAGGTGGACAGCTGAGATTTCACCTGCTTAAAGTGTTGCGCCGCATGCCACATCCCGGGCGCGGCTTCACCCAGGGCCTGCTCCTGGACGGCCACACGGTGTGGGAGAGCACCGGCGGGTACGGACAGTCGGCCCTGTGCCGTTACCCGCTCGGCGCACACCGGCCCGACCGGCGCGAGGCGCTGCCGCCGGAGCTGTTCGGTGAGGGAATCTGCGTCGCTGGCCCGTACCTCTGGCAGCTGACCTGGCGGGAACGGGTCGCCCTGCGGTGGCATCCACACCTGGAGGCACCACAACCGGTGTCCTATAACAGGGAGGGATGGGGGATCTGCAACGCCGACGGCGAGATTCTAACCAGCGACGGCAGCACCGAACTGGTCCGGCGTGACCCGGAGACGCTGGCACCGCTCGGCCTGATCGTGGTCCGCCTTGACGGCGGCCGGGTGATGGGCCTCAATGACCTCGCCTGGGCCGGTGGGCGGGTCTGGGCAAACGTCCTGGCCAGGCCCTATTTGCTGGGTATCGAACCAGGCAGCGGCGAGGTAGTCGACATCGTTGATGCCGGGGCGGTGATGGAGCGCCATCCGGGTGACGCCGGCGCGGTCCTGAACGGCATCGCCCCGCTGCCCGCGGCCGGGGAGTTCCTGCTGACCGGAAAGCACTGGCGGTCGATGTACCACGTCCGCCTGGCCGAGGGCCGTCCCAGCAGGCGGGTGAGACGGCTGGTGGCTGGCTGACCCGCGCTGGCCTCAGGCGCGGTACTCCCGCCCGGTGAGCTCCAGGAACACGTCCTCGAGCGTGGCACCCGACACCCGCAGGCCGGTCAGCGCGTCGCGCTCGGCGAGCCCGGTGAGGACGGCGGCGGGATCGTGGGTGGCTATCGTCAGCGAAACCCCGTCGTCGGTGACGGCTTCCACGGCGCCCGCGCCGGGCCCGCCCGCCGCAGCCAGTGCCCGCGCCTCCCCGGCCGACAGCCTGCCCGATTCCACCGAGATCCGCAGCGGCTGGTCCAGCTGGCGGATCAGGGCGGCCGGCGGGCCGATGCGGAGGATCTTGCCGTGATCCATGATTGCCACCCGGTGGCAGAGCGCCTCGGCCTCGTCCATGTGATGGGTGGTCAGCACGACCGTGCGACCCTCGGCGCTGATGTTCCTGAGCAGGTCCCAGAGGTTTCTCCGGGCCTGGGGATCCAGCGCTCCCGTCGGCTCGTCCAGGAACAGCAGCACGGGATCATGCACGAGCGCGCAGGCGATCGAAAGCCGCTGTGCCTGGCCGCCGGACAGCTTCTCGGTACGGGTCTCCGCCTGGTCCTCCAGCCCGACCACGCCGAGCATCGCGTCCGCACGGGCCGCGGAGACCCCGTAGAGCGAGGCGAACGTGCGCAGTTGTTCCCGCGCTGTGAGCAGCTCGAAGAACGAGGATGCTTGCAGCTGCACGCCGATCTGGGGGAGCAGCGTGTGATCCCGGGGCCATGGGTGCTTGCCCAGCACGGTGACCTCGCCGCCGTCCGCCTCGCGCAGGCCTTCGATGATCTCCAGCGTGGTGGTCTTGCCCGCTCCGTTCGGGCCAAGGATCCCGAAGAACTCGCCCTGCTCGACTTCGAAGCTCACGCCGTCCACGGCGCGCACGGTGCCGTAGGACTTGCGCAAATCCCGCACTGAAATCGTGGTCGGCATGCCGGTCACGATAACAGGACAGGCCTAGGCCTATCCCCAGCCGGTCGTGGTCCCCGCCGGGCTCATCCTCAGGGCTTGGTTACCGGAGGCCTCGCCGCGCCCTGCCCAGGCTCGGCCCGGCTGGCCACGTGCGCGGGCGCGGGCCGCTCCGGCGCCAGGGTGGTCCCCTCCTGCTGGTGCTCGGGTGCTGGCACGCCGAGCAGGGTGTAGACGGCATCGCCGTCCACCGTCTCCTTCTCGACGAGCAGGTCGGCGAGCTGTCTCAGCTCGCTCTGGTGGCTGCGCAGCAGCGTCGTGGCGGTCTCTTCTGCCTCACGCAGCAGCCGGGACACCTCGCTGTCGATCTCGGCCTGGGTGGCCTCGGCAAAGGGACGGCTGGACATCCCGGGGCCGCCGCCGCCAAGGAACACCGAGCCGCCCTCCGGGTAGCCGACCGGGCCCAGGGCGGGGGACAGGCCGAACTCACGGACCATCTTGACCGCCAGATCGGTGGCGGACGCCAGGTCGCTGGCGGCCCCGGTGGAGCCCTGGCCGAGCTCGACCAGCTCGGCGGCACGCCCACCGAGGCGCACGGCCAGGCTCTGGGTGAGGTAGTCCTCGCCGTAGAGGTGCCGCTCGACGAACGGGAGCTGCTGGGTCACGCCCAGCGTCTGGCCGGCCGGGAGGATGGTGATCTTGGCGACCGGATCGGCGCGCGGTGACAGCGCCGCGACGATCGCATGGCCCGCCTCGTGTATGGCCACGGCGTGCTTCTCGTCCGGGAGCAGGACGTTGGAGCCCTCCCGGCGGCCGAGGATGATCCGGTCCCTGGCGGCATCGAAGTCGGCTGCGGTGATCACGTCCCGGCTGTCCCGGACCGCGACGATCGCCGCCTCGTTGGCCAGGTTGGCCAGGTCGGCCCCGGAGAATCCCGGGGTTCCCCGGGCCACCACCTCGAGGTTCACGCTCGGATCGAGTTTCTTGTCCCGGCAGTGCACCTTCAGAATGGCGGTCCGTTCGGCGAGCGTGGGGAGCGGGATCGTGATCTGGCGGTCGAACCTGCCGGGACGCAGCAGCGCGGGGTCGAGTACCTCGGGGCGGTTCGTGGCGCCGAGCACCACGATCCCCATGGTCGGGTCGAAGCCGTCCATCTCCGAGAGCAGCTGATTGAGCGTCTGCTCGCGCTCATCGTTGGAGACGACGGCCCCGGAGCCGGCCCGCCGCTGACCGATCGCGTCGAGTTCGTCGATGAAGATGATGGCGGGAGCGCGCTTGCGCGCCTCGTTGAACAGGTCGCGGACCCGGGCGGCACCGACGCCGACGAACAGCTCGACGAAGCTCGACCCGGCGACCGAGAAGAACGGCACGTCCGCCTCGCCGGCCACGGCACGGGCGAGGAGCGTCTTGCCGGTCCCCGGCGGGCCGACCATGAGCACCCCGCGCGGCGGGGTCGCCCCAGCGCGCTTGTACCGGTCGGGTTCGCGCAGGAAGTCCACCACCTCCGCGATCTCCGCCTTGGCGCCTTCGTAGCCGGCCACATCGGCGAACCTGGTCTTCGGGCGTTCGGCGTCAAAGACCTGGGCCCGGGACCGGCCCACCCCGAGCACGCCCTGCAACTGCCCGCCGGCGCCGCGGGACAGCCGGATCCAGAGCCAGCCGATCAGCAGGAACGGGACGATCAGGATCAGCCACGAGAGCACCTGCGAGCCGAACGACGGCCCGGCGCTGGTGGCGGTGATCTCCACGTTGCTGGTTTGCAGGTCGGTGAGGAACTGCTGGCCCGCCTGGCTGGGGATCACGGTGCTGTAGGTCTTGCCGTCCTTCAGGGTTCCGGTGGCCGGGCCGCTCGAACTGAGCGTGACGGTCTTCACCTGGTGCGAACTGACGCGGGACAGGAATTCCGAGTAGGTCAGGCTCACCTGGTTGACGTGCAGCGTGGGGAGCAGCAACCACAGCACCAGGGTGATCCCAATCGCCACTGGCCACAGCCAGTGACGCCACGCCGGCGGTGGCGGCGGGGCGGATCCCCCGGGGCGGTCGCCAGGCGGCGGGGGTGTTGCCTGCTTACTCACGGAACCTCCCTGTTCCTCCGGCTTACCCGTACCTCAGCCGGTAGCGCAACACGCGCACACAAGCCATAACGCCAAAACTAAAATCCCAATGCCCAGCCTGAGCAGCGGCCCAGCCGCGAGGGGTTCGGCGGGATCGGGCCCGAATAAACGCAGCGGTGGACCGGGTAGCGAGGCCCACGATCGGCGAGCATGCCGAGCAAGCCCGCCGCCGCACGCTACCTGGACGAAAGAACCTCCGCGATCTTCGCGGCGGCGGCCGAGGGGTCGTCGGCGTCATGCAGTACCTCACCCCATGACCAGCGGTAGTACCAGCGCAGGTGCCCGCGGTCGTCGGTGCCGGGAGTGCAGCCGATGCTTTCGGCCAGCATGGTCGCGCCCGGCGCGAAAATGTGCAGGGCGACGGGGTAGGTGGTTTTCACCGTCGCGTGCAAGCCCTGCGTGTCAAGCGCCGTAGCCAGCCTGTGCAAGTGGTACGTGCGTGCGTGATCCCGTGCGCGGTCCACCGTCTCCTCTGCCATGCATCGCGATCCGTTCGGGTCGCCATATTGTCCGCGGTCGCGGTACCGGGTTGTCAACCCTGGGGCGGGTACCCGTTGTATCCGCCGCCTGCGTATGGGTCGCCGCCATAACCGTTTTCGTAACCGGGAGCGTACCCAGCGCCGCCGGAACCGTCGGGGTACGGCGGTGGCTCCCCATGCGGGTAAGGGGGCTGCGGGTAGGCCTCGGGATAGGCAGGGCCAGCCTGCCCGGTGACCGGCGCGGCCAGGCCCGGGGTGGGCAGGGCGGGGTAGGAAGCGCCAGCGGGGTCAGGGTAGGCGGAGGCCGGCGCCTCGTAGGGCGGCGGCGAGTAGACGTGCAGCGGATCCGCCAGGTAATTGCCGTAGCCTGGGTCGCCCGCAACGCTCGCTGGCGGGCCGGCCGGGCTGGCCGCGGGGTAGTTGTAGGGATTCCCGTACCCAGGTGCGGGAGCCGGGTCGGCGGGCGGCGCGCCGTACCATTGCGCCGGTCCCGCGGCCGCGGGCTCCGTGGGGTAAGCATGGCCGGCGGGGCTGGCGTAGTCGGCCGTCAGGTAGCTACCGCTGTCGTGGCTGCGGGTCTGGCCAGCACCGTTGCTGCCGAGCGGGTCGCTCGGGGGCGGCCCGGAGTTGCTGCTGGTGCCGGTGGGGCCGACGGCCCGCGAACTCTTCCTGGCGTGGCCGTACGAGCGGCGGTCGGTGGCCGGGTCTGCCTTCATCGCGAACGACGGGCTGGTGAGCGGGTCATCCTCGAGCGCCCCTGGCACCGGGGGCGGGGGAGTACCGGAACCGTTGAGCGTGCCCAGGTGCGGATCCCGTACCGCGCGCGGTCCGGTGTCCAGCGACGGATGACGGCCCGAGTCCCGCACCGGGAGCGGCGCGGCGTCCCGGGAATGAGCCCCCGTGCCATGGGTGGCGTACGGCCCGGTGTCCAGCGACGGGTGATGGCCGCTATCCCGCACGGGGAGGGGCATGGCGTCCAGCGACGGGTGACGGCCGGTATCGCGCACGGGAAGGGGCGCGGCGTCCAGCGACGGGTGACGGCCCGAGTCCCGCACCGGAAGAGGCGCGGCGTCGAGCGATGAGTGGCGGCCACCATTGCGCACGGGGAGGGTCACGGCGTCGAGCGATGGGTGGCGGCCGCTGTCCCGGGCGGCCGGCAGCACGGCGTCCAGCGACGGGTGGCGGCCAGCGTCCCGGGTGGCATAGGACCCGGTGTCCAGCGAGGAGTGCGAGCCGGCCGGGATGTCACGGCTGGTGGCGGCCTCGGCGGCCATTCGTGCCGCGGGGACCGTGGGCTGCCGGGACCGGACCGGAAGGCGCTCGGTAATGGCATCCTGCTGCGCTGGGCGCTCTCGGCGGCCGCGGGAGTCACGGTCTTCGTCGCGATTTCCCGCGGCCCGCCCGCCGGAGCGGCTCCCCGCCGACGCGACCCTGGACAGCTCGTCCACGCCGCTCAGATCCGCCGCGGCCGCCGGCCTGGCGGTCCTTGCGTCCCGTTCCTCGCGCGGCGGCTTGGCAGCGGCGGGCTTCGCCGGAGCGGCCGTGGCGCCGTTCGCCGGGGACTTGCTGGCGGGCTGAGCGGGCCTGGCCATGGTCGCGAGCGGCTTGTCCGCGGACAGTTCGGCCCAGTACTGCTCATCGGAGAGCTTGTCCCACTCGCTGTCGTTGTTGCTGGGCCAGTCATCGTCGTCATCGCGCTTGCCGCGGTGCGGTCGCGACCGGCTCTTGCTGGCGGCTGGAGCCGACGCCGCCTTGCGGCGTGAGTCGGGGCGCTTCGCGGCCCGGCTGGAGACCGCGGGCAGCTCGCCGGAGGCGAAGTCGTCCGCCTGGTAGTCGCCCGTCTCCTGGGCGGCATCCTGGGCCTGATAGCCCGTGGACCCGTAGTCGGCCGACGGGTAGTCCTCGGCGGCGTGGCTGGCTGCCGGGTAGCCGGCGGCGTCGTGCTCGCCAGTGGAGAAGTCCATGGACGGATAGTCGGCCGAGGGGAAATCGTCGGCGGCGGCCCGCCGCGAAGGACCCTTGCCGTAGCGATCGCGGGCCTCGGAAGACGCGGAGGCGGCGGCGCGCCGCCGGGCCGGAGAACTCGCGTACTCCGGCGAGTCGTGGCGGGCGGGCCGGCGCGGCTCATCGTCATAGCCGCGGTCCCTCGTGCGGCTCGTGCGATCGCGGGCCCCGCCAGAGCCGGGCTCACCGCTGCGTCTGCGCGCATCGCCCAGACCGCCGCGCCGCTCGCCAGTACCCGGGCCCGCCCCTCGGGCGGCCTGAGGCGACCGGCGCACGTCGCGAATGCCAGGTTCCCGCCAGCCGTCCTCGTCAACATGCCGACTGCGGCTGCTTGGCCCTATGTCCGTCTCATCGTCGTGCTCGTCGCCCCGGCCCAGCCGAATGCTGAGAAAGACGGCAATGAGGATCACGACTATAACGGCCACCAGGCCAACCACGAGCAGGATCATCGCACCACCCAACTAGCCATGGCCATCTGGGCAGCGCTAGCGAGGCGCACGCGGCCACAGCGCGGGCCTTCCCCAGTATCGCTAGCGACTCGGATCAGTCCTTGGGCTGAACTCCTGCCCAGTGATTCTGGCGGACCGGTATGGTCCCTGTCACGCGTTTAGAGAACTTTTACTGATGTCGTTTACTCAGAGTGAGTCTACCATTACGGATCGATGACAGCAGTGAGCCTGCCACGCGCGATGGCGTACGCCGCTATGGCCGACCACGCCGTTTTAGCGCTGGACCGCGCCTGAAGCTGGAGCCTCCGGCTGAGCGCGTAAACGGTAAACCGGTATTCATGCCCGCGATTCGTTGGGCATGGCGGACCATAGCCCACAGTCCCTTTGCTGTTGGCCGCCTGCCCCGCCCCCGGCGGAAGGTGGCCCGATGGAATATCCGAGGATTGTGGGCCAATATCGTAGACGATCCAGTAGATATACGGCGTGATCGGCGCTGCTGAGTCGTCCATGACCAGTGCGAAGGCCTTTGTTCCCCGCGGCGCACCGGACCAGTAAATCACCGGGTGCTTGCCCGGGCCGCGGCAGCTGAACTCTGAACCGCTAAGCCCCTGGCCGAAGTCGGGGCTCGTCACGGTCATCTGATCCGGCACGTCCGCAGGGGTTCTGCCGGTCCCGATCAGGCCGCAGCCACCGGTTAGCGGGAGGAGCACGGCTAGGGCGGCCGCCGCCAAAATCAGCCGGCCGGGTGCTCCAAGGGGCCGCCGCACGTGCCAACCTCATCTCATGTCCGCAGGCCATATCCGTGGTGATCGTATGCCGTCCCGGGCACTGCCGGGGAATCAGTGGGGAACCCCAGCGAATCCCCCATGGCTCCGGGCATGAGATCACAGAGAGAGGGCGAAGCCGCCAGCGCCGCACCGCCACGGCCTCCCGGCAAGCGGCACCAGATTGTCGCTCAGCGCCGCCAGATTGCCGCTTTCCGTCCCGGGTCAATCCCTAATCCTGCGGGCGCGAGGTGCCGAACATGATCTCGTCCCAGGAGGGGACGGACGACCGCCGCGACCGGCCTCCGGCTGCCTTCCTGGCCGGACGCTCGCGCGGTACCGGGGCGGCGGCGGCCTGCCCGGCTTCCGCCCCGGCCTCTGCCGCGGGGGGACGGGCCGGGGCGGAGACGCGCGCCGCATCCGCCGACTGGCTCGCGTCGCGTTCCGGCGGAGCCGGGGAGCCGAGCCTGCTAGCGATCGGGGTGACCGTTGCCCGTGCCGCGGCGCGCATGCGGGACGTTGCTTCGGGCAGGTCAGCTTCGGGCAAGCAGAGGCGTGCGGCGGTGTCGTCGGCCGGCGCGACATGCTTGCGGTGCGGGTCGAACACCCACTCCGCCAAGTGGGGGCGGCTGCCCGAGCTGAACGCCAGCCGGACCTGCCAGCCTCCGTCCGAGCGCTTCCGCGAGTCCCATTCAGCATCGGCGGGGTCGACCCCGAACATGCGCAGGCGCTCGACCACCAGATCCCCCAAGGGGCGGCCAGGGCCGGACTCACCGGGCTGGCGCAGGGTGGCACGCTGAGCTTCTTGCGCACGGTAGGCACGCTCGGCCAGAACCGGGCCTTCGAAACGCCGGACGCGCTCGATCGGCACGCCCGCCGCGTCGGCGATCTCTTCGGCCGTCTCTCCGGCTCGGATCCGGTCCTGGATCTCCTTGGGTCGCAAGGGACTCTCCACTTCGATCTCGTACTGCGCAAGCCTCGAGAACTGCCCGCGCGCCACGATTCGCAGCCGGTCATCGATCGGGAGCGAGAAGCGGCCACCGTGCCCCGGCGCCGCGAGAACGGCGTAAGTGCCGTCCTCGCTAACCGCGACGAGGCGCAGTTCCTGCATCGGCGTCCCTTCTGCGCCGTCAGGCGAGCTGGCGCACTTGATGCCGCGCGAGGGCGTGACTCGTTCCCCTCAGGCGAGTCTGACGTGTCATTGCCCCCGAGGCCAGCACCGTGAACGGCATGTCATGGAGATCAACGCCGAGTATTCCTCCCGCTGGCCAGCCAGGCACCCAGAACCCGACTTTCCATGCCGGTGCTGCTGTAGCGCGACCCAACGGCCGGTACCCCGCGACCTTGTCACGGGGCACCGGTTTACCGGGGGTCCGGGGGTCGCCCCCCCGGCTAGCACAGCGGCCGCGGCGACGTTGGCTTTATCCAACGAGCAGCCTCGGCTGCCCCGGGGTTCCTAGCCGGGCGTTTGGGCGCCGCGGCGAAGCTCGTGCCCGGGTTCGCCAGCGCCGTTGCTGGCGGCGACGTCCGGTGCCGGGGTAAGGATCACCGCGTCCTTTCGGCTCATCCGGGACGGCCACCAGTTCCACCGGCCCAGCAGCACCACTGTGGACGGCACCAGCAGGGTGCGGACCAGGAAGGTGTCCATCAGGATGCCGAGCGCCAGGCCGAGCCCGATGTCACGGATCTGGCTGCCGCCTGAGCCGCTTCCGGCTACGAGCGTGAGCACGAGGAACGTGCCCGCGAGCACGAGCCCGGCCGAGGTGATCGTCGACCCGGTTGCGCCCAGTGCGCGGGTAACCGCATCGCGTAGCCGGAATCGCTGTGCCTCCTCCCTGATACGCGTCATCATCAAGATGTTGTAATCCTCGCCGAGCGCCAGCAGGAAAATGAACATCAGGAACGGCATGAAGAACACCAGTCCGCCACTGTTGCCGATCTTGATGAAGATAAGCACCGACAGCCCCAGTGCCGCCAGGTAGGAGATTCCGACCGAGGCGATCAGATACAGCGGCGCCACCAGGCTGCGCAGCACCAGCGCGAGGAGGATGCCGATCGCCAGGATCGCGATCGGGATGATGCGCTTGAGGTCGCTGTTGGAGATGCTGCTGATGTCGTAGAGGGCCGGTGCCTCGCCGCCGAGCGCCGAGTCGGAGGCGCCGATCGAATGACCGACCCTGGTGGTCGCGGCACGCAGCGCGGGCACCGCATTCATCGCGGACGTGCTGCCGGGGTCACCTGCCTTCAGGCCGGTGTTGTACAGGACGGTCCGGCCGTCCGGGCTGACGTAGTTCGCCGTCGCGCGGTAGGCCTGGTAGAGGCCGGGCGGTACCTTGGTCCCGGCCGGCGGCACCGGGGGCAGCGCCTTCGCCGGGCCTAGCTGGGCGTGCAGCGCGGTGAACTGGGCCGGTGTCAGCGTCACGCCGGACGGGTTCAGCGGCCCGGTCACCTGAGTGAACAGGCCACTCGCGCGCAGTTGCGCGGTCGCGGCGGCCAGCGGCGCCGGATGCTCCCATACGGGCGTACTGAACTTGAAGATCGGGTTGGTCGGGTTCGCCGACGATTGCGGGAAGTGCTTGGCCAGCAGCGCCTGCCCGGCGGCGGAGTCGGTGCCCGCGGGCGGTGCGGTGGTCCCGCCGAAGCCGGCCGCCGTATAGCCGAACACCGCGAAAGCCAGCCCGCCGAACAGAACGATGCCCGCTATCAGGGTCGGTGCCGGGTGCCGCACGATATGACCGGCTACCCGGCCCCAGGTGCCCGGCTTGCCGCTGCCCTGGATGTTCCACGGCAGCAGCTTCGGCTTGCCGAAGATCTTGCGGAACAGCGCACGCTTCATGGCCAGCAGCGACAGCCGGATGGACAGCAGCGCAGGCAGCAGCGTGAGCGCGGCGACCAGGATGACACCGATGGCGATCGCGAACGGGATCCCGAGGTTGGAGTAGAAGGAGAACGTGGCGAGCAGCAGGGTGAGCATCGCCGCGATCACCGTGGCCGCGGAGAACGTGATGGACTCGCCAACCCGGGTGACCGATCGGACGATCGCATCCCGGGCCGGCTGCCTGGGATGGACGAAGTCGCTGATGAGGCTGCCGCCCACGCCACGCGAACCCGGGTAGTACTCCCCTTCGGTGGCGTGTTTACCGGCCCGCAGTTCTTCGCGGACCCGGAATACCAGGAACAGCCCGTAGTCCGTGCCCGCGCCCAGCACCAGCACGATCAGCAGGAACTCGGCGATGGGGGACACCTGGAGCCCGTGCGCGGCGGCCTCCGCGACCAGGGGGCCGGCAATGGTGACCGACAACAGCGGCGGTATGACGGTGACCAGGGCAAGGGTGAGCGACCGGAAGATCAGCACCAGCAGCGCGATGATGAACAGCAGCGACAAAGCCTGGATCTTGTTGCCGGTATTACCGGAGGCTTTCTGCTGATCTACCTGTGCGGCGATGTCGCCTGTCAGGTGCGCTTGCAGCCCGGCGGGCAGCCCCGCCTTGGCTATCTGCGACCGGAGGCCATCCACGAGATCGGTTGCGTAGTTCGAGTTGCCGCCGCCCTGCTGGGCGAGCACGACCAGCTGCTCGGCGTGCCCATCGGCGGACCGGCCGGCGTCCAGCACTTTGGCTACCCCGGGCACTGACTTCAGCCGGGCAGGCAGCGCGGCAAGCGCGGCGGCGTCCGCAGAGGTCAGTGGCCCCCCTGACCGGGCGGCCACCACGGGGGT
>Ga0210383_10005155_pt1 | contig 11505 bp, 17 predicted proteins | sample IncBWC14OmetaG_FD_160072 | JGI IMG/M metagenome (GOLD analysis project Ga0210383, IMG submission 160072) | Forest soil microbial communities from Barre Woods Harvard Forest LTER site, Petersham, Massachusetts, United States - Inc-BW-C-14-O ...
ATACTCAGGCTGGGCGGAACGTGATACCCGTTTTTAGGGTGGTAGATGTTCTTGACAGGTGGGGATGAGTGGTAGTAGTTTCCGCTACCACTGCGGTTGCGTTCGTCTGGCATCCTCGAGGGCATAGGCCACTAAAGGCGAACGATAGAGCAGCGAGGGGAGTAGCGAGTGGTGTTCCCACCGTGAACATGTCGGGCGCAGCGAACGGGCTGCGAACGCTGTTGCCACCGAAATCTTAAGTCTAAGTTTCGGAGTATTCCAAATGAAAATCGATAAGGCCCCTGGGCCGGAAGTTCGTTGTACTGTCTGGGTAGGTGGTGATGATGCTTTTTGTGCCATCTACGATCAGCGAGACATAGGCGAGTACGACAGATTGCTTCCAAAGCCGTTTCTGATTGCGTTCTTCAAGGAATTAGTTGAGCAGATGACAGAGGATGAGATTGCGTCGCGGCAGTTTCCTCGTCTGGTGTCCAAATGAGCTGGAAAATATTCGGCGATTTCTTTGTGTATGGCTGGGATACCTCCAAACCAATGGAGGGGCCAGAGTACGAAGCCCACTGTGCCCGAGTCCAACATCGCTTTGCCTGCATCGGGGACTACGTCGCGGACAACGAAGATTGCACGGCGATGGTCATCTACGATAGCGAAGCCAAGGACATCGTCTACCAATACGCCTCATCAGACTACAGCTTTGGTGAGCGTGTGCATTGGCTGGTCTACGATGGTGTAGATGTGGAGCGCGTCCAAAATCCTAGCGAATCAATAGTTGCGATTTGCGGTCCGCCGCCAGAGGGTATGACTTACGGTTCGTTTAGACTTTAGTCTGCAATCGGCGGGGGACTGACACCCCGCTCTTTCTGTGGCGGAGCCGTTAGCTTCACCAAGTTTTCCATGTCACCATTAATTGCATTCTTAATCGCAGAGAGACGGTCTAGTACCTCCTGTCTTTGGTAGAAAGAAAGATTGCTAATGGCGACTCGGCGTTCTGATAGAAAGCCAGTGCAGTTCCAACAATCACGAGACTTCTCTTCAGTGGAATAGTAGTGGGGGGTTTTCACATTATGTTTTGATACATAGTCCATCACCATTTTCTTAGTCCATTTGCGAAGTGGATACCTAAACTCAATACCTTGACGTTGCCCATCCCAACGCTGATCAACATTTCCTTCATCTTGCCGCTGACCTACGTAGCAAACCTTGATGCCCTTTTCATTGAGAAAAGTTTCGATTGGTGTGGATATATTTTTGTAACAACACAGAGTTGATGACTGTAGTTTCGGTGTTAAATTGCCCTGCTGATTCCAATCATGCTTTACGGGGACAATGTCAACCGGCCACCCCCATTTCTCTATGTCTGCAGCTTGATTGCTGGTTAGCTCCACAAAATGGGGTACGGCGTTTCGAACTTCAGCCATCTGTTTAAGTGTGGACTCATACGCCGCTCCGGTATTTACCCATACGATTACAATTTCCCCAAGCCATGGCTCGAGGATATGCAGAAGAACAAGACTATCTCGTCCTCCGGAAAAGAGTAATGCTATAGAAATGTCACTCAATTACGTTCTTACTTTATAGCTTTTGCTAGCCTCTGTCGTTCTTCGATTTCTTCGCGGTGCTTTGCCCATACCTCTGGATGCTTCCAACTGTGCCAAATCACATAGGGCACAAAAGCGAGAATGAGAAGCACCGGCCTGAAAAGTTTCCAGAGAATCAAAACCAGCGCATTTAAGATTTTCACGACATACTCCTTTTTACCTGGCCACCACTACAGCACCGTTCTCGGTGCTGTGACAAGTGCAGAGACCTCAGTGCAGTGTGTCGTCCCAGACTATCTCTGGCGGTCGCGGTGGATTGGGCACATTGATGGCAATCGCTTGGTAGCAGACGAAATTCATCGCCTTAGCCACGGCGACAACCCGCTGAGGATCGAATGGCAGATTGGCTTCGGTCAATTCATGGAGAACACAAAACATGATTTGCTCTGCCAATTCCTCAATGTCTATCGACTTGTCATCTGGTAGCTCGCGAACGAACTGCCGCATGCGGCCGCAAATTTGCTCAATACAAACATTCGCAGACTGTTTTCCAAATTTGTAATTCATTCAGTCATCCCCTCGGCTGCTCCTGCGCCTACTTGCGATAGATAATTGATCGTGCTGGGGAGAGCGTTCTGCAGATATTTCTGAGCAGCAGTCTCTCCAGTGGCCAGGGTCTTCACTGCTTCATTTTTACCCGCTATCGACAGTCCCTTTAAAACAGACACACCAGATTCCATAGCGAGCGCAGCTTTCGGCGCAACTTGGTGAAGCGCCGCAGAAGCTATGCCCCAACTTGCGAGACTTCCTAAATTGGTAACTTTATCCGCAAAATCCATGAAGTCCTGAAAGGCTGCAGACGGCACCCCTTTCACTGCTCCGGTAACAGCAGAACCACCAAGCGATCCCAAAGCGCCTATTGCGGCATCACCAGCGCGCGTCCTACCAGGTTCAGGCACAGCCAGCGCAGCAGTTCCAGCGTTCGCAGCTGCATCTGTACCAGCGATGGTCAATCCGCGCATCGCCATAGTCCTTGGTAACGCTGATGCTAATTCACCGACTGCGCCACCAGGGGCAGCGAGCAATGCGACATTTCCTAGTACACGGCCAGCAGTCGCCGAACTGCTTTGATTGCTGGAGAGACTATTTAGAAGTGCCTTGTCATCATCGCTTAAGTCATCTCCAGTCAACTGTTCGAGACCTAGCCCAGTCCTGATTCCTGGTTCGGCTATACCCGCACCAAACTGCATCGGAGGTAACCCCGATACCGACTTAGCCAGTATTGAAAGAGCTCTTGTGGAATCGCTAGGCTGAGTTGACCGTGCCTGCGGGAAATTCTTTTGAATCGCAGCAGCCATATCGGCATCGCTCATTCCATCGGGGAAATTAAGCTGTCCAACTCCAGGTACATTTACTGTCGGCATTTAATTGAATGATCCAGTTGCTGGATTGTATGTACGAACTCCACTTCCTGGTGGAGTGATAGTCGTGGCTGCTGCCGGATTATTGAATGGCATGGCTGCGGTGCCAGTACCTTGCGGGCTACCTTGGGATGCACCTAGGCCGGCCCCTGGACCGCTAGGGATTGCGTTTGTGCCTGCCCCTGGTAGCTGCCCCCCTGGCTGTGCCATGCCCTGCTGCGTAGCTGCCAGATTTTGCTGGATCAAACCTTTGCGAGTATCGAATTCGCTGTATAAGCGATTGATAATTCTACGCATGGATGGAGCGTCAAGGTTGCCACCGATTACACTCTGCAAATCATTTACAGCCGATACAGGGAGAACACCTTTCATGTCTGGGTTATTGATGATGCGCGCAGCTTCGGTCTGGAAACTATTCAACACAGAGTTGAATTCATTGGTGTCAACGCTGCCACCGAGAGCTTTCGCATGGCGGATAGCTCCCTCAAGCGCGGGAATTCCAGTTGTGTCCACACCATCGATAAGTTGCAAGAGTCGGTCGCCGTTGTACTTCGCCAATCCCTCAAATGAGTTGATGTTGTTAAGCTGGGGGATCATCTGATTCATGCTCAACTGCTGCGCATGGAAGCGAGATCGGGAAGCATTCAAATCATCGCCGGTCATGCCAGCTTCAGACAAACGCTGCGCGATCGCTTGATTGATCTGGTCCTTAGCAGGCTGACCGGCAGGGCCATATCCTGCAAATTGATACATATTTCTTCGGTCAGCCATAACCATCGGAACAGCCATTTTCAGCGTTGCATCGTCTAAAGGATTTACAGCAGCGTCCTTTGCATCCTGTTTAGCTTGTAGACGTTCCTGCAATAGATCCCTATCGCGCTGGTCCACCATGTTGTGTTCGCGAACAGCCTCAGCCAGAGTTGCACTGTGCTGCTGTTGACTCTGGTCTAGTTGCCCAAGATGTAAATTCTGTGCAATGGCATCTTGAAGTTGCTTCTGCTGCTCGTCCTGGGAACCAATGAAGGATTTTCCAAAATTTGAAAGCCCTTCATTACCGGAAAGAATTCCGAGCATTGCAGCTAGTCTCTGCTGGCGAGCTTGAGCGGGGTCTTGATTGCTGTCGTCGTCGAATATCATATGCTTGGAGCCTCCACTGAATCGGGGTCAAGCCCCATATCCTCCATTTGCGGATTCTGTATCGGCATTCCGCTTCCCTGAAAGACGTTCTGCCAAGCATCAAACCCGTTTTGCATTTTGTCGTAAAGGGCAGTCTGCTGATCCTTCAGACTGGCAGAATCCATAATGCCCTTAAGATGGCTGTACATCTGCATCCCCACAGCGAGTGGATTCGGCGGGATGTACGTGGACCCCTGGGGTACAGAGGTTCCTTCGTATGTCGCCCCTTTTTGACCTTCAGTTTGGAGTTTATTTGCCAACTCAAGCTGCAAATCCAATTGCTTCTGCTGCTCTTTAGTAAGGTTCATCCCAATGATTTTGCTCATGTCAGGAGCAGACACCTGGGAGTAGTCTGTCGTCTGATTCTGACGATTCGCAGCATACTGCTGCATCAGTTTCTGAATATTTGTAGCCCAGGCTGGTGGGGCGGTTGCGTCATCTGCCATCTAAATCTCCTAATTCGGTTGCAGCATCGTCGATGCTGGTGCGACGTATGTTCCGTTTACAAATGATGGGGTAACTGCCTGTCCGAGTAACGGGGTTGAAATATCCGGACTCAAAGCCAGGAGATTGAGTACCGCTGCGAGGGCAGCAACATCGGAAGCAACGATTCCACCGCCGATTGCGGTGGCCATCGCGGCTTGGTTGCCTGTGACTGCAAACTGAGTTGCTAGTGTCGAAATTCTTGCATTAGCCATTGTCGTATCCTATTTGTTCAACTCTATCGAACGCTCGGGCAATGTCGCCTCGGCGTTGGTTTGAATCGCCGTTGTATGCGGTTCCGCTACCCTCGTCATGCGAGTAGTCATGCCGATCAAGGAAACCATCGATGTTTCCTGTATCGCCCCTGTCTGATTGCTCGGCCGCGTCTGCAAGCATCGCGGTAGCGAGGACAGCCTTGCGGTGATCGCGATCAGGCACTTCACGAATAATTGGGTTTTCGGTTTCTCCGCGAGCTTTCTGCCTCTCAAGCACGCGCTGTTGTAAACCAATGTCGACGCGGGTGACCTTCCACATCCTTATTGCGTCACGAATCCCCGCAAGATTGGCCCCTCTGTACTTGCGCATTAACTTGACCAACTCTTTCTCATTCGATTCTGCATCGACGAGTTCGTCCAAGCGCCGCTGAAACTCCTTTTCGCCCCAACCAATGCCACGGGGATCGTATTGCTTGGTGCTATTGCGTATGTGCGCATCACGCTGCGCCTGAGTGGGTTCCTGATTGGGCATTCGTGCGCGGAGAGGCAGCTTATTCACAATCGCGCTTAGCTGGTTGGAATTCAAATTGGGTTGCCCCAACATTCCCCTTGTGAGTTTGGCGGTCGCGTGGTCCAGCAGTTGCTTCTTTTCTACCTGATGGAATTGCTGTTCGCCACCGCTGCGCTGCATGTGAAGTTCGGCAAGTCGCCCATCCTTCTGGCGGATAGCCGCCGCAAAATGCGCGGGATGAATATTGGCTCTACCCCAAGCCGCGATGGCTTCCATGCGCAGAGTAATGTCGGCGGGCACATGTTTCCCGTGCGCTCTGAGGATGGTGGCCTTGTGTTCAAGGTGTGCAAACTCTTCGATCAACTGTTCAATCTGGTTCATACAGGTCCCCCAATAACTGCCGCAACGGCGTCAACGTGCCTTTGCGGGTTTCCCGCCCATGAGTGCATGGTCACGCGTCTGACATGAAGTTCGATGGTGCCCATCCTTGACTTAATATCGGGAGGTAGTTCCTCACCGTTCTTTGCGTAGATGCTGGCCTTTTGCTCTAGCAGTTCGTACTCATGGAGCAGTTGTTGAATTGAATCGCTCATACTCTGTTGTTCCTTCGGCGCATCTGCGCGTCACGATTTGCAAATAAATCTTCGAGTGGGATGTTCAGATGTGCTTTGCCATCTATTTCCCTGATAATGTTGTTCGCGTCTTTATCCTCGTCTGGATCCTCCACACCAGGAGGCCTACGAGGGGCGGACAGAAACGGCAGACGACGGCCAATTAAGCCGAGTGCATCAACGATGTCGTCATGCTCCCCGGTCGGAAATTCCAAGCATTCACGAATAAGGTCGTTATTCCAATTCGCCTTAGTAATGCGAACATTGTGGGCAAGGAACGAAGCGCGGATCGCTGTTGCGCGTATCTCCTTCTCTTGGCCGCGCATAGGCATGAGATGCAAAGGAGGCGGAGAAAACTTGGATTTTTTATACACTTCATGCAGGACGGTCTTGAACACCCTGCTTGAATTGTCATCGTCGATCAGAACCTCGGAAGGTTCATATAGGTCACAAAGTTGAACAAGCCTCGTCACCGTGTCCTCAGGGCTAGTTCGCTTTCTATCCAAATGGATAATGTGGACACGCTTTAGCCAATCGATGGCCGCGACAACAAATACAGTGAAGTCGCCTTTTCCAACGGAGAGAGCCAAATCTATCGCGACAACGAAATTGAAGTGTTTTCTAAATCCGATGTTGGGGCTGTCCTCCATTATCAGATGCTCGTAACTTATCCATGACCCACTCTCATCGAGTGGGGTCTGCTGGAACTGAGTAGCCCAGAGCAAGGGGCTGCGCCTCTTCTCCGCGATGTGTTGCGGCGTAAAATACTCGGGCCACAAAACTTCATCAAACGCTCGACCTAGTGGATCGTTAGGGCTGTCCGCTGTCATCGGCAGCCGCAGCACGGTCCAATTCTCTTGCCCATTCCTAACGAGTTCGAGAATACGGCCAGCGATGTCCTTCTTCGCCCAACGGGTGGAAACAATTAGTTCCTTCCCTCCGGGCACCAGTCGCGTGCGGAATTCGTTGTTAAACCAATCCCACTGGAAGTCCAGCGTCTTTGCAGACAATGCTTCCTCAACTCCTTTGATGGGGTCATCAAGGACATTGAGGTGTGAACGGTTGCCAACAATCGAACTACCTATACCAGCAGCGCGGATGCTGCCATGTTTCTCAGTGCCGAAGTGACCAAGGCTCTGTAAGTCTTCTGCGAGCTTGGTGCCCGAGAGGCGCATCCATTCGGGTGAGATGCACATGCTGCGCCGACGGCGGTTGAAATTCTCCGCGAGGTCCTGCGTGTTCGAAGCGGTAAGGATATGCTCGTGCGGTTTCTTAGCGAAACGCCAGAGGGGATATTGAATCGAGCAATACGTGGACTTGGCTGAGCCAGGTGGGGCAAGGATCAGCAAGCGATTAATGTCGCCGCGCTCGAGCCGTTCCAACTCATGAATCATCACAAGGTGGTGGAGGGCCGGCTCATTTTGAAAATCAGGGCTGAAGGTCGAAGCCATGTACTCGCGAAAACTTGCAATGCTTTCCTTGGCCCTGAGAAGCCTCAGTAATTCCCTCGCTGCTGCCTGCTGGAGTGGGGCGGGGCTATTCATTGTGTCTTCTGAATTTCTATGAGAATTTTCTTATCATCAACATGAAATTCAATGGCCCTTAGCGCGGGCCACTCATTCTTGATGTTGAGAATGAGCTGGCGCAATGCTGCGAGTTGGAGTTCACTCACTGGACACCTCACTTTCTGTGAGAATTTTTTCTGAGTTTTTTATGCCCAACATTTCTAGGGCATTTTTGAGTACTGAATTCTCATTCGAACTTTCTTGATTATTTTTGTCGACAGTCGAGTGTGCGGTATGGCTCAACTTTTCTTCCTGTTTTAAGAAGACCCCTGGGGTGCTTTGCTTGGAGGGTAACCCTCCGTCCATCCCAACCAACCGTCTATTGGACAGCCTCAGCGTCTTATCCTTCAACGCAAGTTCAGCCGTGGCAAGGCTGAAAGGACTACGAAATTGCTCTCTGTTTTTCATTGCGTTTCGCAATCGGTGGTAGCGATGGTGGTAAATGAGGCCTCGATTACCCCATCATCACTGACACTGGTGCTAGGAGGAACATCAGTGTCGAGTGCAATGGGGAATCGAGGTTGCTCACCGTTGGCGATGGCTTCCAACTCTTCAATGGTCAGTGTGTTCAGTGGACGATGATTGACATTGATGTCAATGGTGCTGGCAGCTTTGCCGAAGCCTCGTTCAACTATCAATTCACTTGCGCGCAAGCGAACAGGAAATGGTGCTTGTTCGTTCTGCCAAAGTGTGTGCCACCAATCCAGCACGGCAGGTCCTAATTCCCTCGCTTTTGCGGAGAATGTAAGTCCATCCACAATCACCATTCCGTGATTTCTCCGTGGATCATCACCTTTCTTGAACGCACCAGGATTCGGCTGACCAGGTTTCATGCCTCGTCTTTTCGGTTCTGACATGTCGTAAATATTTGTGGTGGCGGTTGTGTCCATGGTTATGCAGTGTATGCACACGTGCAAAAATAAAGCAAGCAATATTTACTGTCTAATCAAGTACTTACACGATATTGTTGGTGTGTAATATTGAGCACACTAGCCCACTGGTGGGCTGCCAGTGGTTCAGTGTGTTCGGGCGCTGGGTGTACAACTGAGTACACCAGCCCACTGGGTATAAGGGTGGGCTAAAACCAGTGTGCTCAACTTACTTACCAGCATGGAAATCCGGGTCGTAATTTTTTAGCTTCGGCGAATCTTTGGGCGCATGTATTTCGAGCGAGTATCCATTTCGCGCCAGCTTTGTCTTCGTTATCAGCCCCTGGTTGATAGCCCCCTCAATGGCTGCATTGAATTCAGCTACCTTTATTTTCGTATCCTTCCCAAGTATCCGAGTCCTATTCAGGCGCAACTGTTCGTAAGATGTGAGTCGCCCCTTATTCTCATTTAGGTTCCAGAAACATATTTGCTTGAAAATATACGTGTCGCTCGTTTCTCCCTTAGCATCCTTATTGAAGTTAACTACACACGATGTGATGTCCATATCTTTTCGCGTCTTGCCGACAATGATGGTGTCCAGCCCAAAGGTAAATTGTCCGTCGGCTGGACCATCCCGCATATCAACAATCGTGGCGATGTGGATGTTGTTAGGTTTCTTTTCAATGTGAATGGAGCATCCAATCGCCCCTAGCAGCGAGCTATGCCCGCGCAGACCTTTGGCTGCGTCTTTGCCTTGATGATGCACCAGAATAATTCCAGCCTTGGGGCACGAGTCTCGTATGCGGTCCACTTGTCTAATGAATGACCCCATATCCTTGGAGTCATTTTCATCCCCACCACCGAGCGCGCGATTGACAGTATCAATTGCAACCAAGATTACCGGCAGTCCAGCTTTTAGCGCCTCATGTTTAATGGATCGTATTAACCTATCGGTGTCTTCCTCATTAGGGATAGCGATTGACTGTTCAAGGCAGAGATAGGGCATTGGTTCTGTAAGTGCATGAGCTTTTGCATATGCCTGCATTCGCGCGCTGAGACCTTTACCCTCTAAGGTGATGTGGACCACCAATCCAAACGTATTTACTTCTTTGCCGAACCATGTGGGCTCTTTTCTGGCAATCGCGGCGAGTAAATCCTGCGTGACAAAGCTCTTTCCACATTTTGGAAGCCCGTAAATTACTGTCACCTCTCCAGGCTGTATAAGCCCATCCACAATCCATTCCGGTGGTTCGCGGGCGAGTAATTCTTCGTAGGTTGTGAACTTGAAATTGTCCAGCGAACGTAAATCTGTAAGCGACCGAAGTCGGTCGAGTGTGGTGAGTGGGTTTTCGCTGCGCGCGAGTACATCATCGATACCGGCCTTTTCTCCTGCAGCCTCATCGGGAAGTCTGTATATGGGAATTGCGCCGCGCATACGGATGGCATACATGAGCCCACCATATCCCTCGCGCACTTGCATGTTCGTGCGAACATCACCATCGCCGGCGATGTTTACTGTGTCGCCGCGCTTGATGCCGTCCAGATAAGGGGAGAGATCTTCTGTTCCTTTCGTGCGCCAGTTCTGGCATCCGCCAATGCCCAGGACTGGAAGTCCTAGCTGCGCGAGTGCAAGCGTTCCGCCTTCGCCTTCCGCTATCCACTTGACTTTGGCCGCTGCGAACTTTGCGTAGCTGTCTGGCAATGGCGCGAATATTGGCGAAAATCCTGGTGCGCCGTCGAGCTTGTACTTCTGCGGCTTGCCATGCTCGTCTTTCGGACAAGTTGGATGGCTGGTGTCGTATCGCGTGCGTGAAAGATCGGGCCGCTCTTTACCATCGCGGTCATGATTCATTAACAGAAATGCCGGACAATCATCCAGAGACCATTGCGAAGGCTCTTTAGGTACTCGTTTTCCGCCGGTAATTTTTCTTTCACGTGTCCATTCATTCATGAACGCGAGGTGTTTATTCGGGACAAAATTTGGTAGCGCATCCGCAGGACGTGCGCTATTATTTGCATGCGTTGCAAGTGTATCTTTCATCTAAAGCTTCCCTCTCAGAAGCAAACCAGAGCCGAGCGAGCTACCAACTCTCTCGGCTCTTTTTATTTACCAGTTACGAGCCTCAGTGACGCTTTGTGTTGCTTGGGTGTTACTTCAATGCGGTACACACCAGCCACTAAGAACGGATCACTCAGTAGCCACCGACACAGTTTTTCGGTGTCATTTCCCCCTGGGCCAGTAAGTTCTCTGGCGATATCAGCAAAGGGTTCGATAAGGTGGGCAGGTACAAGTATCGGCTTTTGCCTTTTCTTTAATTTTTCGTAGAGAATTCTAGTTGGCGATATATCTGGTTCACCGACTAATGAGAGATCTGCCATTTCATTATCCATTGCGCCGTAACGATCGCATCCCACCGATATGTGAAACTCAATTTCCTTTCCATCATCAAAGATAATTTTCATTTCAGTTACTCTCTTTTGGTTTCATACTCTCGGCTAAATCTTTTCCCGAGAATCCGTAGATCACTTCCTTGTTGTATCGCGTTCGTTTGGCCGCGCCTTTACGCGTCATCACTGCAAAGATTGCGTTCCGGTATTCTTCGAGCCCTGGTGTTCGTTCCATCCAGTCGATGATTGCAATCAGCGTGCGAGCCGCTACGGCCTCAGGTGGCCAAGGCTCTCCATCACCCGCACCTTTGTATCTAGTTGGATGATCAGCCATGGAACCAGCGCAGCAGCGCCACCAAGTACAGGTACCAAAAGACGTACAGCAGCAGCACAGGGACCGCTAGGGACCGCTTAGTAGCAGAGGCCGCTACCTGGCCAAGGGTATGTAGGCGCATGGCAGTTAGGCGCTTACAGAGACATGAACATCATTGCTTCTGCAATTGCGCATCCAGTCTTCGAGGTCTTCTTTATAGATGCGTTGGACTCCGCGTTCCCACGGTTTCCAAGTTTTGATGGCACCATGCTTAACAGCGCGGTACATGATTTCGCGAGAGACCTGTGCGACAGCAGCGGCCTCAGCAATGGAATAATGCTTTTTCTGTTCGTCCACAAAGCCTCCAAATAAAAGTTAGAACTTTTAACGGAGACCTAGCGAAGGGATGCCGTAAGGG
>Ga0210383_10005156_pt1 | contig 11502 bp, 7 predicted proteins | sample IncBWC14OmetaG_FD_160072 | JGI IMG/M metagenome (GOLD analysis project Ga0210383, IMG submission 160072) | Forest soil microbial communities from Barre Woods Harvard Forest LTER site, Petersham, Massachusetts, United States - Inc-BW-C-14-O ...
CCAACGACAAGGCCACCGAGGAAGCGGATGCCGAAAACATCAAGGAATACCTCGAACTAAACAAGCCGTATGACCCGGGACTGACCGTCGCAAAGATCCCGGTCGACGCGATCAACACCTCTGCCTCGAACCTCGACCCTGAAATCTCTCAGGCGAACGCTTGGATTCAGGCTCACCGGATAGCCGCTGTGCGCAAGCTCTCGTTGAGCGTCGTCGATGGCCTGATCGCCAAGTACACCTCTGGGCGCGGGCTCGGCTTTTCCGGCGAGGAAGGCGTGAACGTGCTCGAGCTCAACCTAGCCCTTAACAGCCTCAGCGGAGGAACCACGTGATGTCCGCGCAGATGCCAGCCACACACGAACGACAGGCGATCTCGCTATTCCAGCGCGAGATCGTCAAACGGGCGCTGATCGACAGCTTCAAGAAGCTTGACCCGCGCGTGCAGATCCGCAACCCGGTGATGTTCGTGGTGGAGATCGGCTCGGTCATTACGACGATCACATGGCTGATCCAGGCGTTCGGCGGCAAGCCACTCGGCGGTGGTCACGAGCCTGCTTGGTACACGTTTACGATCGCGATCTGGCTGTGGCTGACGGTTGTGTTCGCGAACATGGCCGAGGCGTTCGCAGAGGGACGCGGCCGCGCCCAGGCGGACACGCTTCGCTCGATGCGCAAGGAGACGGTCGCAACGATGCGCGACGGGTCCACCAAGGCAGCCTCCGAGCTGACACGTGGCGATGTCGTGGTCGTCCCTGCCGGAGAGCTGATCCCGGGTGACGGCACCGTGATCGAGGGCATCGCTACGGTCGACGAGTCGGCAATCACGGGCGAGTCAGCACCTGTGATCCGCGAGTCCGGCGGCGATCGCAGCGCGGTCACCGGCGGTACCAGGGTGACCTCTGATGAGATCGTCGTGGAAATCACGCAGGAGCCCGGCCAATCGTTCCTGGACCGTATGATCGCGCTCGTCGAGGGTGCCGAGCGTCGCAAGACACCGAACGAGATAGCGCTCAACATCCTGCTCGCGGCGCTGACGCTGATTTTTGTGATCGTCGTCGCCACGCTGCGTCCGTTCGGCCTGTTCGCCGGTACCTCGATCTCTGAGACGACGCTGATCGCGCTGCTCGTCGCACTGATCCCAACGACGATCGGCGCGCTGCTCTCAGCGATCGGCATCGCGGGCATGGACAGGCTGGTGCGTCGCAATGTGCTCGCTCTCTCCGGCCGCGCGGTTGAGGCCTCAGGCGACATCGACGTGCTGCTGCTCGACAAGACGGGCACGATCACCATCGGTAACCGGCTGGCATCTGAATTCGTGCCGATGCCCGGCGTGGCCGAGTCCGAGTTGGCGGAGGTCGCGCAACTGGCCTCGCTCGCGGACGAGACACCCGAGGGACGCTCGATCGTCGTGTTGGCGAAGACCTACGGCATCCGTGAGCACGACATGGCGACACTGCAGGCCGAGTTCGTTCCCTTCACCGCGCAAACGCGCATGAGCGGCATCGACATGGACGGCCAGCAGTTGCGCAAGGGTGCGGGCGACGCGATCATCGATTTCGTTAAGCGCGAAGGCGGCTCGCCTCCGCCCGAGCTGCAGGCGGCGCTCGACCGCATCGGCAATGAGGGGGGCACGCCGCTTGCGGTCTGCCGCGACAGCCAGATCCTTGGTGTGATCTATCTGAAGGACACAGTCAAGGAGGGCATGAAGGTGCGCTTCGACCAGCTCCGCGCGATGGGCATCCGCACTGTGATGGTCACCGGCGACAACCGTCTCACGGCGGCGAAGATCGCGGAGGAGTCGGGCGTCGACGATTTCCTCGCGGAAGCCACCCCGGAGCGCAAGCTCGCGCTGATCCGCGAGGAGCAATCCGAAGGGCGCCTCGTGGCGATGACCGGCGATGGCACCAACGATGCGCCTGCGCTCGCGCAGGCCGACGTGGGCGTTGCGATGAACACCGGTACCCAAGCGGCGCGCGAGGCGGGCAACATGGTCGACCTCGATTCCAACCCGACGAAGCTGATCGAGATCGTCGAGGTCGGCAAGCAACTGCTGATCACCCGTGGCGCCTTGACCACATTCTCGATCGCTAACGACGTCGCCAAGTACTTCGCGATTCTGCCGGCGGTGTTCGTCGCCACGTACGCCACGAGTCCAGGAGGCAAGGGACCGTTGCACGTGCTCAACATCATGGGTCTCGGCACGCCCGAGAGCGCGATCGTCTCGGCGATCATCTTCAACGCGCTCGTGATCCCGCTGCTAATCCCACTCTCACTGAAGGGTGTGGCGTATCGACCAATTGGCGCGAGCGCGCTGCTGCGGCGCAACCTCTGGATCTACGGACTCGGCGGGATCATCGCGCCGTTCATCGGCATCAAGTTGATCGACCTGATCGTGCACAACCTGCTCGGAGCATGAGCGGCGGGCACGCCGCGAGATTCGCGAGCGCGATCTCATTGCCATGGTCGCAGCCGATCGGACGCCCGGGCGCCTAAAGGTCTTCATCGGCATGGCGGCGGGGGTCGGCAAGACCTACCGCATGCTGCTCGAGGGGCATGCTGAGCAGGAGGCCGGGCGCGACGTCGTGATCGGCCTGCTCGAGACCCACGGTCGTGATGAGACGGCTCGCGTGGCCGAGGGCCTGCCGATCATCGCCCGCAGGCGCGTGCGCTACCGCGAGACAGTGCTTGAAGAGATGGACTTGCCGGCGATCCTCGCTCGGGCTCCTGAGCTGTGCCTGATCGATGAGCTCGCACACACGAACGTTCCCGGGACCGAGCACGCCAAGCGTCACGAGGACATCGAAGCGGTCCTAGCCGCCGGGATCGACGTGCTCTCCACGCTGAATGTCCAGCATTTGGAGTCGCTCAACGATCACATCACCGAGCTGAGCGGCGTCCGCGTGCGCGAGACAATCCCCGACGCGATTCTCGCCCGCGCGGACGAGGTCGTGCTGATCGACCTCACCCCAGAGGCGCTGATTGAGCGCTTGCGCGCGGGCAAGATCTACCGCTCCGATCGAATCGACGCCGCACTCAACAACTTCTTCAAGATCGAGAATCTGTCGGCATTGCGCGAGGTGGCGCTAAGGCAGGTGGCCGAGGAGGTGGGGGCCAAGCGTCTGACTACCGAGCTGATGGGCTCGCGCCAGGAGAGTCTTGCGGCTGACGCCCCTCATGCTGTTGGCGAGCGCCTGCTCGCGCTCGTGGAGCCCTATCCAGGCGCCCAGCGGCTTGTGCGACGTGCGTGGCGTTCGGCCCAGCGCCTGGGTGCTGGGCTCGACCTGTTGTGGGTACGTCCGCCCGGTAAGGAGCTCTCAGACGACGAGCATCGCTCGCTCGCCGCGTTGCGTCAGCTCGCGTCGGTGCTCGGGGCAAGGATGATCGAGGACGAATCCGACGACCTGACGGCGGAGATCGTAGAGGTCGCACAGCGGCGCGGAAGCACCTACATCCTGATTGGCCGCTCACGTCCAGCGCGAGGACTCGCGCGCCTGCGCGTGCCATTGCCGCAACGGCTGATGCAGCGCCTGCCGGGCGTCGACGTGCGTATCGTCGCCGACCGCTCACACCGCTCAAACGGCGAGAGCGGGGAGGCAATATGAACGTGGGCCTGGTTATCGCCATCGCGTGCGCCGGGGCCCTGTTGGGGATCGCCGCGGGCTACTGGTTGCCGCCACATGGGCGTGTGCCGGCGCGCAACCAGCCGTCGGGCACCCGCCGAATCCTGCTCCCGTTCACCGGTGAAGCGATCTCCCGCCGTTCGTTTGAGGCGGCAGTGCGTTTGGCGAAGGCCGAGGACGCGACTATTATGCCGGCGTTCCTCGCGCAGGTACCGATGAACCTGCCGCTGGAAACGCCGCTGCCGGTGCAGTGCGCGCGCGGGATGCCGCTGCTGGAGGCGATCGAGCAACGCGCCACCTCACAGGGCGTGCCGGTCGACTCCCGTGTTGGGCGCGGGCGCTCTGCGCGGGACGCGTTGCGCAAACTGATCGAGCAAGAGCACTTCGATCGGATCATCGTGTCTGCCGATGAAGATCCCCGTGTCGGGCTCAGCTACGAGGATCTGCGCTGGATGCTGGATCGCGTGCCGGCGGAGATCATGATCCTGCGGCCTGCGCCGCAAGATACGCGCAGGATCTCAACAGAGGCGGTCAGGGGGCACTTCTGAGGCTGGCTCAGTCGTCCGCCTGGTGACGCGCGATCCAGTTGGTGCCGGCGGTGTCGCTCGCGCCGTGCACGAGGATTGAGGCGAACACCGCAAGCGCGGCGATGTTGAAGATCCGCTGACCCGCCTCGACCTGGCGTGACAGGATTAGCAGCGAGAACGCCATCGTGGCGACGCCCTTAGGGCCGAACCACGCCATGAAGGCCTTGCTTGCGCGGTTCACCTGGGTGCCGGTTAGCGCGATCCAGATGGCGAGTGGTCGTGCGATCAGGAACGTTGCGGCCACCACCGCCACCGCTGCCCAGCCATCGGTGAACAGCCCATTGATCGTCAAGAGCGACCCGAACACGGTAAAGATCCCGAGCTTGACGATCTCCACTACCTCATCGGCGCGCTCGGCGAACTCGAGGTGCAGATCGGGGCGGCGGATCCCGACGACGATCGCCGCGACGAACACCGCGATGAAGCCGTTGCCGTGTGGCGGCAAAACGGTCAGTCCGTATGTGGCAAATGCCAGACCGAGCCCATACAGCGCCTTCTGGTGATTGGGGATCGGCCGCTCGCTGTGCTCGTGTCCGTCCTTTGGCAGCAGCAGCGAGCCGATCAGTCCGCATACCAGCCCGAAGGCAAACCCGAGCCCCACGTCCTGCAGCACGAAGTGCCACCAAACGAAGTGCTTGTTGCTTGCTTCCAGGGCAGCGGCAAACGCGAGCACCGCCGGCAGCGCGAGCCCGTCGTTTAGGCCAGACTCGAGGTTGAGCGAATGGCGGATCACCCTCGGCACCCGCGGGTCTGTCACCACTCCGGAGGACAGCACGGGGTCCGTGGGGGAGAGCAACGCGCCGAGCAGAAAGGACTCGGTCCAGGAGAGGCCGATCAGCGCGCGCGCCAGCAGCGCTACCACGACAGCCGTGATCGGCATGCCGATCGCCAGCTTGCGCAGTGGCAACTGCCAGTGGCTCTGCAAAAGCTCTCCCTCGACCTCGAGTCCGTCGCGGAAGAGGATCACGATAAGCGCGACCGTGGCTAGGTCCGTGACGAAGCCGGAACTCGCTTTGAAGTGCAGAGTCCCGATCGCGCCGTTGCCGAGTAGGAAGCCCGCAAGCACGAACACAGCCGCTAGCGAGAGGGTGCTGCGACGCGCCAGCCCGGACAGCAGCGAGCCGAGCACGAGCAGGCCGCCGAGCACCGCGGCGCTCGTCTGCAGTGTTGTCACTGCGGTAGCGTCCCATACGGCCCCCATGACCGACGAGCAAGGACATCTGAAGGTCTTCATTGGCATGGCCCCCGGGGTGGGCAAGACGTATCGGATGCTGCAGGAGGGCACAGCCGAATCCGAGAACGGACGCGACGTGGTGGTCGGCTATTTGGAGACTCACGGTCGCGCAGAGACGCTCGCCCAGGCGGAGACCCTCGAGTTCGTGTCCCGTCGCCAAGTGAGCTACCGGGGCACGCCGCTGGAGGAGATGGATCTGCCGGCTGTGCTCGCACGCCGGCCCGAGCTGTGCTTGATTGACGAGCTCGCCCACACCAATGCACCTGGCGTCGAGCATGAGAAGCGCTACGAGGACGTCCGGGACGTACTCGACGCGGGGATCGATGTGTTCTCGACCGTTAACGTCCAGCACCTCGAGAGCCTCAACGACCAGGTGGCTCAGCTCACCGGCGCGAAGGTGCGCGAGACGATCCCCGACGAGGTGCTCTCGGCGGCGGACGAGGTCGTGCTGATCGACCTGACCCCGGAGGCGCTAATTACGCGCCTGCGCGAGGGCAAGGTCTACCGAGCTGAGCGCGTGCCGGCGGCGCTGAGCAACTTCTTCAAGATTGAGAACCTGGCGGCGCTACGCGAGACTGCGTTGCGCCAGGTGGCCGAGGACGTCGAGGTCAAGCGCTTGGTGCGAGCAGCGAGCCCGCTGGTGCGCCGCAATGACGACGGCGTAGCGGTGGCTGCGCAGGACGGTCCCCGGCCGATCGCCGAGCGGCTACTTGCGCTGGTGACGCTGGCCGCGCACTCCGAGCGGATCGTCCGGCGCGCGTGGCGCTCCGCCCAGCGCCTGGATGCCGAGCTTGACGTGCTCATCGTACGCCCACCTGGGCGTCCGCCAAGCCCAGAGGATCGCAAGCGCTTGGAGGAGCTCAGACGCTTGACGGCGATGCTCGGTGCGCGTCTGCGTTTGGATGAGGGCGAGGACGTGGCGGCGGTGGTCGTCAGGGTCGCCCGCTCGCTTGGCAGCACGTATGTGCTGATGGGCACGCCCAGCCAGCGTCGCGGCTGGTCACGACTTGGCGCTAGCAGCGAGCGCTCGTTGTTGATGCGGCTGCTGCGAGAGTTGCCGGGCGTGGACGTGCGCATCGTTACCGACCCAAGTCTGCGGCTCCACGGCGACGCAGTAGCTGCTCCCATTGAGCAGCTGGCTGACTAAGCGTCGCTTAAAACTCGCGCCCCCAAGCAGGTCAAGCCCTAAAAGCCGCGTAAGACTCTTGAGCGCGTGCGCAACCCTTTAGTCCCTACGCTGTTGCGGAGTCGTATGAGACCAACTCGTCGCTTTATCTCATTGGTCAGCATCTCGGTGCTCGTCGCGCTGTCAGCTGCGCTGGCGTCCTCTGCCCTGATCGGTCCGGCTGGCGCGCGCACACCCATTTCGTCGCATGCGCACGCCGCGAGCGCGTACATCACCGGCATCGGCGATGAGACCGCGTCGATGTTCGCCAACCCACTGTACAAGCAGCTGCACGCGAAAATCGTGCGCTACATCGCCCCCTACGACGCGGCCGTGCGTCCCTACTCGCTGGACAAAGCGATCTCGTTCATCCAGAGCGCAGAAGCGGCTCACGAGAAAGTGCTGGTGGCCTTCTACCACTCTGAGTACACGCCGACAAAGATGCCGAGTGTATCCAGCTACCAGAGCGACGTGAAGAAGTTCGTGAAGCTGTTCCCGCGGGTCAAGGAATATGAGTCCTGGGACGAGTCCAACCGGGGCAACGAACCAGGCCAGTTCTCGAGCCCCTCGGCGATCGCCGCGGCGAAGTACTACCAAGCGCTGCTACGCGAGTGCAAGGGCTGCTCGGTCATCGGCTTGGACGTGCTCGACCAGGACCACATCGGCCCGACGCTCAACTACATCTCGGAATTCAAGCGCGAGATCTATCGCCTGGAGACCGTCATGCCGAGGATCTGGGGACTGCACAACTACTCCGACGTCAACCGCCTCGAAGGCTGGCGCACACGCGAACTGGTAGCAGCCCTCGGCGGCCAGGTATGGCTCACAGAGACCGGCGGCATTGTGAAATTCGGTGGGGCGTTCCCCAACCGCAACGGCTCTGGCCTGACCCGCGCGGCGAAGGTACTCAAATACATGTTCGCGCTCGCCGGCGCCCACGCGCGGATCAAGCGCCTGTACATCTATGACTGGAACGGCGGCACGAGCTCGACCCGCTTCGACGCAGGTTTGACCAACGCGCATGAACAGCCGCGCCGGGGCTACGTGGTGGTCTGCCGCCAGCTGCACGCGAGCAACTGCGGCGTCAGGATCGCCAGCAACTAACGGGTGCTGAGCGCGGGCTGCGCTCGTGTCTCAGTCCCGGCACTGCGCGACTCGGGCGGCCGATCGGGTGCGTTTCGCAGCAGGCGCATAGCGCCCAGAGCGAGCAGCCCGACGACGGCGGCGGCGGGGACGAGTGTCTTCAGTGGATAGGTGCTGCCCGAATGAAGCTTGAGGTTGAACGCGGTTTGGTCACCGGCTTTGTAGATGCTTTCCAGGCCCGCATGATCGATCCCCATGAGCGTTGGCGCCAGCACTGCGAACAGCGCCCAGCCGATCAGCGCGATCACTCCTGCGGCGATGGCTGTGTGCGATAGGCGCAGACGCGGCGTCGTCCAAGCCGCCAGCACCATCCCGCCGGCAGCCGGGAGCAGGAACGGCCAGATGCCTCCCCAGCTACGTCCAAGCCCATACGCGGAAGCGATCGTGGGTTGGAAGTAGCCCTCGCTGAGGTAGCGCATCCAGCTCACGGTCTCGTTCTCGTATCCGATCAGCGGGTGGGTGATCGTGGCGATCACGGTGGTCGTGATGGAGATCCCCGCCAGCGCGATCGTGGGGCCGGGGAAGCGCTTCAGTGTGAGCGCGATCGGGAAGGCAAGGAACGGCAGCAGCGTGTCGAGGAAGCGCGGCGCCATGAAGCCACCCCCGAACGGCAGGTAGTAGCCGGAGTTGTAGAACAGGTAGCACACACAGATGCCCACGATTGTGAGTGCCTCGGCCCGCTTGCCTTGCCGGTAGAGCATGCCGATGCCGACTGCGCCCATGATCAGCACCGGAGAGAGCGTGAGCAGCCCGCGAGAGTCGAGCAAAAGCGTTGCAAGCACCCGCAAGCTGGGGACGCCGATCCCGAAGAAGCCCTGCTGCTGGCGGGGGATGTCCGAGTAGGCCAGATGCGTCCACGAGTGGAAGGCGTAGTGGTTGTAGAGGAGTAGCGGCACGATGCCCACCACGCCGCCCACGACGTATGCGCCGCCACGCCGCAAGACCCCAAGCGGGTTCAGCGAATCCCTTCGCGAGAGCAGGAAGAAGCCGAGCACGATCGCGGCAAAGAAGGTCGGGTACTCCGATGAGAATGCATAGCCCATTGCCAGTCCTGCCAGCCCGAGCAGCAGTGCGCTGGGTGGCCCGTCGCGCTCGTGCAGCATCAACCAGAACGCGGCAAAGCACAGGAAGGTGGTGAACATGTGTGAGAACAGCAGCTGCGAAAACGGCAGCACCATCGTGCCCAGGCCGAGGACCACCGCGGCGGCGGCGCCGTAGCCAGGCGCGTAGCGCTCGGCTACGCGCCACACGAGCAGCAGTAGCAAAAGGCCCGGGAGCACGTTGCCCCATAGGCCGATCAGATAGATCATCTCGTCGCCTGGGTGGTCGGGCGGCGCAACGTGCGCGTTCGTCCAAGATTCGGCGCCGACGATATTCAGCGCGTCGTAGAACGGCAGCGAGAACAGCGCTAGCCCGGGCGCGCGGGCGGAGTAGTAGTGACCTTTGTAGTAGGCCTTGTCGCCGGTGTTTGCCTGGTATTGGTCGATGGTGGTTTTGCCGTCATAAAAAGTGCGGATGAGGTCGTAGTGGGAGGTTTGATTCCAGGAGAAGCTCTGGATCATGGTGGCGCTCGCGAGGCCCACGAGCAGGATTGCTGCAAGCGCCATACGTCGCTTGCCGATCGTAGCTCGCCGCCGGGGAGCTACGATCGGCGGCGTTGGCGGGTAAGGGGGGCTGCCGGCCTGGTGCGTGCTCATGGGTCGGTTCCGTGCAGAGCCGCAGGCCCAGGGCCGATTTCGTAGATGACGAGCGAGCCGGCCCGTCGCTTGCTGATGCCCAGACCGGCGATGGGTTTGGCCGCGGCGGCGGCCGGGTGGGGCGGCTCGGCGACCACAGGTCCATGTTCTGGTGGCAGGCCTCTCGGGAGCACCGTGTGCAGCACGACCGTGTGGATGCCGTAGTAGCGCAGCTTCTCGACGCTGGCACGGTCGGGGAAGCCATTCATGCCGCCGCGTAGATCGTCGACGGCGGGCAGATCGAAGGTGCTGTTGCCGACGGGGATCTCATAGAAGCCGTTCGTGGAGAAGTACTGCCAGATGCGGTCGAGCGCGCCGTCGGTGGGGAGGTCTAGGAGCGGGCCGCGCAGGCCGATCTCTGCTTCGGCCGGCTGCGGCACAACGGGATGGCCGAGATGGCCGGCGCCTTCGCCGAGGATCCCCACGAGCAGTGCCACTCCCACGAGCGCGGGCAGGCCGACAGCGGCAACGGCGAAACCGGGGCGGGCGAGCTTGGGCCTGCCGGCGGGCGTCTCGGCAGCGGGCGTCGAGGTGGTGCTCGTCGCCTGGTGCGCGCGCCAGGAGTGCAGGCGCTTGACCAGCAGCTGTGCCCCTGCGCCTGCAAGCAGCGCGTAGAAAAGCGTGGCCAGCGTGAAGATCCTGCCCGGCACGCGCACGCCGTCCCAGCCGGGGGCATAGTTGTAGAGCAGCCGATAGGGATATCCGGCACCGGTGATGCCAAAGCCCAGGGCGAGGATCGAGACGACGATGATCCCGGCGAGCAGGCCGATACGTAGGCGTCGCGTATAGGGAGCGTCGCGCATGGCGAGTAGGCCGATCAGCGCCAGCGCGAGGATCAGCCCACCAGGGAAGAACACACTCTCGTTCTTAGAGTTGACTTTGGCGCGCATGCCTTCGGTGATCTCACCCCACACGCGGTTCTCCGATGAAGCGGAGAGCAACGCGGCGGGGCCGGCGGAGTAGGTCTCCACTTCGGCCAGCGTGCGCTTGGCGGTTGGGTACTCGTCGGCCACCTTCAGGTAGGGCCTTGCCTGATACACAGTGACAGCGCCGAGCACAGCCATGCCGATCAAGCTCACCGCCAGCAGGCGGCGGGGTATCAGCGCTCCGCGCTCGGCAGCGATGCGGGCGAGCCGCCCTTGGGCGGCGGGGCTTTGCGCGGGCCGCTGCCATGCGCTACCGGGGCTGAGGTGCCCGCGCCACCAGTAGAACACCACGAGCAGAGCGAGCACCACGAGCAGGTAGCAGTACTGCAGGCCGAGCGTGAAGCCGAGGCTGACCTGCCAGGCTGAAACCAGCCAGCCGGCGAGTACTAGCTTGCGCGAGTTGCGTCTGTAGCCGCGCAGCAGCAGGAACATTGCCAGCACGAAGCCGCCAGAGGAGATCACGTGCAAATGCCCCGCCTCGGTCACCCGATAGGGGGCGTACGCGAACGCGAGGCCGGCAGCGCTGGCGCCCAAGCGGCCGAGCCCTAGCTCCCGCGCGAGCAGGTAGGCGGCCACGAAGCACAGCGACCACACCCACAGGAACAGCAGGTTGTAGCGAACCAGTGCAGCGACGGTGCCTGACCCGAAGAATGCGGTTGGGCCGTAGCCGAGCAGCGAATCGGAGAAGGCGAGGCTGAGTGGATGCGGGTAGAAGGCGTTGGCGTTGAACAGGTGCAGCGGGTTGTGCAGCATTGCGTGCCCAACCCAGGCGATCTCCCAGGCGGTGCGCACGGGGTCGCCGAGGTCGGGGGCGATGCGGCTGGACATGTGCAACACCAGCGGCCACGTCGTGAGGATCGCGAGCAGCAGGCCGGCGAGCGCGGCGAGCGAGATCTCGCTGCGGGTGAACGTGGGCGAAGCCGCCCAGCGTTCGCGGCGCTCGGCGCTGGGCGTGCGGATACGCGCCGTTGCGCTCTGGCCGGCTGCTATGCCATTGGTGCTCGGCTGGTCAGCCGCTTGGGAGGGCGTGTCCGGGAGGCTGGGGAGGCCGGTGCTCATGGGCTGCTGGTGTTCGCGAGCGCGCGGATCGG
>Ga0210383_10005159_pt1 | contig 11500 bp, 12 predicted proteins | sample IncBWC14OmetaG_FD_160072 | JGI IMG/M metagenome (GOLD analysis project Ga0210383, IMG submission 160072) | Forest soil microbial communities from Barre Woods Harvard Forest LTER site, Petersham, Massachusetts, United States - Inc-BW-C-14-O ...
GTGACATTGCTATTCAACTAGCCAATCAAGAAGGACTGAAGCACCGACTGACTGGAGGATGGTGGCCCGATGGTCCTGATGGAGAATGGTCACGGGCAGGACCAGGAGTTCGTCACTATCTGGAGGCTCAACCTGTTCTTCAGAAGCTTGTTGGATGGACAAACAAAATACCACTCGTGGCCGGTACATGATTAATTTTTAAAGTATTTTGAACACGACCACTCACTGCATCTCTGAACATAAAATATAGGCTCAGTCAGGCTTGAACCCCTGAAGCGAAACCAAAGATTCCGAATTCAATATGAACTCTCAAAAACTGATGCCGCCCTTGCCCTCAACTACCATGCATATGATCCCACTTCGCAATGGTTCAAATGCATTCACACTGTTTCCAAGTCTCTTGAAGAGTGTTTCATCGGTTCTTGGGTCTTTTGTGAATCACAACAGGTGGCGGTGAGTGCTTGACATATATGACACACTGAAGGAGTCTTCAAGAATTACATTTCCGCAGGGTGAAGTAACTGTGGGCCGTATCAAGGATATTCTCGATAACAATGGTCCACGAGTTGTCATCCTAGAAATATTCCAAGTCTCATCCAGTCGAGATGAGATATTTGGTATGCCTGTCCTTACACGGAGGCATGCAGAGGTCACATTCTTGATAATCCCAGTCTTAGTATGTTTTCCGAACCCTTATTGCTATATGACACTCAAAGTTGTTTGACCACAGAATATCAAATTCAAGTTCAATGTTCAACATGATTGCGAAACCGCCAAATGTGAAGCATCAGGTGAACGTCCCAGGATACAGGAACGAGTTGAATCTGGGAAAGTCGACAAGTTCATTGTACATAACCCATTCGACCGCTTCTTCATCAACACACATTCATTCCACAATGCTCACCTCTTGCATGCCGTGCTTCCCTGAGAGCTCACTATTCCGATACCACTTTTTGAAGATCGAAGGTCCAAGCACAATGAGCTTGCATCTACTCTTCGAGAATCCATTGATGCCAAGAAAGCAGCAAAGGCTCAACGTGAGCAAAAGAAGAAGGACGCCGAGGAACTTGGTGGAGGTGGCCAGAAGTCGAAAAAGCGAAAAAGGATTCCTAACACAAGGAAGCAAACACAACGGAAGCGGATACATCGAGAAGAACATGATGCAGAGGGTGAGGAACCTGGACCGGAAAACCTCGCTGCAACCAGGAGATCAACTAGGACAGGAAAACCAACATGGAAGGTTGTGGCCTCAGATATTGAGATATCAGGTGAAGAAGATGGAGAGGATGAGGAAGACGAAGAGGAAGACCCAGACTTGGACTGGTCATAGTGTCAGTGTCTCGCATCTGGAAGTTGGTTGTTAATGAGCTTGGACTGTTGGACACACGAAATACTTATTATATATTATGTGATCACATCCCGAGCAATTTGCGACAACACTTACTCGAAACAAGTCTTGGAGCATTGTGGACCAGGGGATGTTTACGCTCTGTGAGATAAACCTGATGGAGAGTTTGTGTCGACAAACTGAGCCAGCCTAAAACGAACCCTCACTGATTTCCTCAAATTCCCATCATATGTTTTCCTGGTGTGAAGGTGCAACGAATCATCTGGCTTACACATATCAGAGAGCTGACAGTCAGGTGGATGAACAGGTGTTATAATTAGCTGGCGGACAGCTGGCCAATATGTACACTACAGCTTTTGTGATACCTAGTCAGCATATGGGAGTTTCATGTGGTGGCTGGCTGCGGGAACTTTGGCGGTGTACATCAAACAACTTAATAAGTATGAGAATGTGAATGTAAGTAGTCTAGACAGCCTAGCACCATAACTGTTACACCAAATCCCTTTTGGTGGACTGTAGTAAACAACATGCTTACAGTGAACCTGGATATGCAGGGACTGGGAGGAAAGTAGGAAAAATTAGCTTATAAGACCATTTTGTCATGTGATTCAATTTGTTTCGTGCCAGTGTAAGGCCGATTTTTGTATCCTACGAGTGTTGCTTTGGCTGATGATGTGGAAAAATGTAGGACACTGTCTACAAGGTTTTTTCGACAAGAAAAGCCTGAGCTGTTTATGGAAAATGTTGCATCATGATCTGATCTCCGCAGCCGAGTCGAAGAGGTGGTTGAACTTGAAAAAGGTGATCTTGACTCGGATTGAAGGTCAAAAATGTCCAGCTCCGAGTTTCACTGGGTATTTTCTTGGAGATCTGCGACAGTATGCGGCTGGATTTCATTTTAACTGTGACACAGGCCAGGTTCAAGCTGCTTTTCAAGTTGACAACCGTAGAAAACATGAAGATGAATTGAAGATGAGAAGATAGTTCAAGTTCAGGACCATTTTACACAACACCCTACTCAAGGGTTAAGTTGAAGAGTTTTTACCCTGGCTGGTCCTGATAGAAAGTCAAAAGTGGCCACTGATGGAGCATCATCGGCCCTCGGGATCCGGTTGTACGAACAGGCCGCGGCGCCGCCATCATTCTGGCGGCGCCACGATCATCCATTGGCCTCAACACGGAATTCAAGTTCAAGTTCTAGTAAAGTCCCACTAGCAGGCTAGCGTCCGATATGAACTCGTACTCTACACGTGTGGTGCTGCACGATGTTGTTGATGCGTTTGGGTGGCCTTCTTCAGTCGGACATATCGCCCACCTGATGGGTCGACCTCTTCCTGCCTATCTTGCCGCTGGACCATACCCTTCTGTTTCCGCAAGAACTTCTGGTCTACTACACGAAATACGCAGCAGCATTTTGTTACGCACGGTGACGCAAGACGACAGTAACCCCTGTCATTCAAGGCCATTGACCGACGTTTTCGACATCGTGCTATCATCCGTATCCGAACTACGCGATCTTATCCAACAGAATGATTTTGGGTGTCCTCGCCCAACTGTCCCGCTATGGTCCTCACTAATTCGAGTCCTAGGTCGCGCGTGCTCAGAAGATGCCTCCGTGATGTGCGTTCACTTTGCTTTCCACCCAGACATACCACTTTGACCAATCCCAATCCGCAGGGGCGAGGTACCTTTTATACTGCCCCGGGCAGACTCGTCTGAGCAGTCCGGGCAGAAAATTACAGATGGCTTCGCCACGGTCCTCATATCTTACGTGATAGACGACATTGACGGTTCCCAATCTCCGATTCGGAGTCGGTCACGGTCCCGGACGAGATCAATGGACCGTTGCGTCGAGTCTATCTGTGCTGGTACTACGTCGGACGAAAATAATTCTTCGCTTAACAACAGTATTTCATACCACCAGGTATATGACTTGGAATATGGGTTGACACCGTGCACCACAGTAAAAGTCTCTTCTGACGCTCATGTGCTGCCTGGCCGCGGGCGACGATCCTCTGCTGTTCTTCCAGTAATAAGTGTTGCGGATGAAGACAATATAACCCCACTTCTGATGAGTGTGCTCTACCAGAGGTGCGTCTGGGGCATTGACGAGCCAGCGGTGGGTATCGTGTTCTCAAAAACCGGCACTCTTGGACAAGTATTTCTGGGCTGGCTTGACCTAGAATCCAGTAATGCTCAAGATCTGGTGCGCATCCGTTACCGTTTTCTGAACGGCGCTTGTACTTATCCCAAACTCAGCCCATCGTGCACATTGCCCGCGCAGCAGCCGGCTCCACACTTTATCCATCCTTTGGATTGTTTGATCTCGCAGATCCCGTGTCCGCGCTTTCTCTTGCACAATTTATCCTCGGTCTCGATTCACATCTCCACGACATCTCAGTCGCCGCAACGACACCACAAATGAGTAATCTGTGCTGGCGGTCTGATCATAATGCTATTGATCATCAGAAGATCGATGAGCATAAGGAGCGATTGGAGAGTCGGGTTGCGGAATGGGCACACGATGTCAATATGTTGGGTGACTCCAGGTTTGTATGTCTAACTGTCATCCATAAGAAGTGTAGCTTAAGTCTTCTATCGACAGCACGTTTTCTCCCCCTGGGACACCATCCACGTCGGGGATTTCGCTTGGATTATCAATAACACCTGCAACAAGCCTGAACCAAACCATGACATCCAAAAGCAAGTCTTGGTTATCAAACTTGCCGTAAGTTCTCCCAAGCATGAGATAGCCTACTCACTCATCTACCCCAGATTGGGCAAGGGAAGTGTTTCTGACTTCATTGATCAACACAACATAACCTCGTGGCTTTTTGATAGAAGGGCATTGACCATCGCCCGCATTGTGATGGACGATGGCACACTGGAGAATCAGGAAATAAATGCTATGATCAAACTATATAATGAGATCACTGATTTTCGTTGGCCAGCTGAGTGGACGACGGCGGTATGTGCACGCTTATTTCCATCTGCCGGAGCCATGGCTTACCTTTGACTAGGACGCACTGCCACCTGTTGACAAAAGCCTAGAAGACATCCGCAACCAGTTGTTCAACCAATACAAGGAAAAATCAGCCAAGACATCCTTTCCGAAGTTGGAATCTGCTCTTGTCGAGATCTGCTCTGGACGATTCACCGCACTTCTGGGGGCTGCTATGGGTGCATTTACCCAAGACGCCGCAACCAATGGTCGCTACGTTTATGAAGCTGAGAGCCGCCACGACTGGGATGCTGTGCTTTATAGATTTTATGTGCTATCGTCCAGCGAATGTGTTTCATCCAACGTCTTGTAAGCTCACACCAATGCACCAACTGTTTAGGTTGTATTGATGCCATGTAATGCAGGTTGGAAAGAACAATCAACTTTTGTCGAAACAGTGCCGTTGACAAAGCCGACTCAGATGCCAACACTTTTTTCTCATCGCTAAAAGACCTGGCTATGGACTACTTTACAATGTGCAGCCGTGCTCAAGTGGCCATCTCTGTCATGGCTGTGACATCCGAGGACACCATTGTCCTTGGCCAAGCTCTCGCAGCATCAAATCAAGCTGGTGCATTTCTCAGCTCAATCGTATCTATTGACCCATGCAAGATGGCGCAGATTGTGCAAGAACGCGCAGTTTCAGAGCCTCACACCAGCAAATGTGATGCTATTTTGGTCACTCCTATCTCGAATGCTCTACTAGTAAATGAGAGGGATTCAGATGGGGTTGGGGCCGAAGTATATGGGCTTGTGCGACACCCACAGCCCAAACACCAGAAGTCCCATCGGTCTTCCTCGGGGTTGTTGCATCCTTCATTGGCTGCGGCACCTCCATTGTTGTCTAGCCCGGCCGAAGCCCTCACATCGAATGAGAACTCGGAGAACCTTGCACAGAATGGGATGCCAGTAGGGAAGTTCACTGTGACGCCGCAACAACTGAAACTTCTTCACAATCCTCTCCAATTTCCACACCCCATTATTGGTACCGAAAATTCAAATGTTTCCGAGGTTTCTGTAATTCGTTCGGACGACTTGTTACTCCCCTGCATGCTCGTTGAATACAAGAAGTTCAGTGACAGCAAGACAAAGGCGCTCAACCGAGCCCGTACATACTGTGTATCAGCACTGTCGTTTTTAGCTGCCATTGGGATTAAAGGACATCCGATCTTCTGCCTGATCACATCAGGCAAAATCGGAGATGTCATGTTGGCGTGGCATTCAAAAATAAAAGATGTATGCATATATTTTCACTTCTCGGTGCAGTCTTCTAATCTAGCTGTCCTTCGCAGAAAATCTACATCCTGGAGCGTAACATCCGTACTTTCGACCTGTCCAGCCCGCTCCAAGCATTCCAGTTTGCGACGTTCCTGGTTAGGCTTCGTGAACATGATGAGCACCTCAAGGAATTATTTCACAAGCAAAGGCACGAGTCCCCTGCCAAAGAGATGAACATCAGACTTTGGACAAAGGAAGCACAGGCGAAGGAACGGGGGAATGCAGAGTGCACAAGGGAGTAGTGCCTACTTGAATTCAATATTATGTGTAAAGATCTACTATCGCGGAACCCATTTACTATCTCCTCCGCGACAGCCTGTTTCTCCCGAGAGCTGCGATGAGTCTTTGACTTTCCACGCCCTGTTGTTCTCAAAAAGGAGATTATTTGGTTAATTCGGTTTAACATACTGTTGATGATTCCTGTCTACCCGCACACTCCCTATCTGGTTACTGCACGAACGAGGCTTTAGTGTGCCGACCTGAGATGACCCGGTTCGGGGGACCCCCCGAGCGCAGCGAGGGAGGGGAGGGTCATCGAATGGTCGGCCCTCTTCGTGCGCGGTGGCGACTTGGAATGTTGTGTCTTGACATCACGACCAAATAGTTTCCGTTTCGGGAACAGAAACCAAACAATCTCCTTTCTGAGAACAGGGCGTGGGGCCAACTCTGCTGCGATGCGGCGTCCGCATCCAGTACGTTGATGCAAGGTGACTCGCGGGGATGGCAAGATCGTGAACATTTGTCAATTTTGGAACCTGCGTGTTTTGAATGGTAATCCGGTGTCTTCTCGGGCGCTGTTTTGGCCACCGATCGGGCCTAGCCTGCATTCAGCTGCATTCGGATCATCCGGACTTGGGACCTTATCAGTTGTAGTCAGGATCGATCATTGTCTCAATTCAGACAAGTTTTTTTGACGCGATATTACTGGGTGACTTCCCGTAAGGTTTAAGAGAAATTTTAAATGGTTTCCATGTAATTTGTGAGAATTTAGAACCCAGATTTAGAGACATCTCTAAACCGCAAGCAACTTTCTGTACTTTTTACTCGCCTTGAGACATGGTTCATTTCCTAATAAGGCAATAATATGGATAATTCAGCAGTTAATGGATTGGACATGACCAAGGTATTGCAATGGGTCTTTTGATGACCAAGGACTGTGAATAACAATAGAAAGCATGTGAGGCTTTCATGACGGGTAAACATATATGCTAATGGCTAATTATTCACGGACGAAGGGAGGCATGGTGTGGAACCATCCTGCCTAAAATAGACGGGCGGAGGGCGAAAATGAGAGATAGATCTCGGCTAAGGTGGTTTAGAGACGCTCCAGGATTTACAAAGGCCTTTGTAGATTCGCCGTTGTCAAGCATCTAGAGACAGTCTTTTTCGTTGGTGGAGTTTGAATATTTGTTGATCTCATTTCGGTCGTCAGGCACAAGGCTATCTAGAGAACCGAAAACGTCTCTAAACGTCTCTAAATCCTTACGGGAAGTCACCCACTATTGTTAAAACATGCTTAATGGATGCAGCAGTCTAGATCTTCAAACATAGATTTGGCAAAAATATGTTTATATTAGTTGTTTATACAATAATTTGGTTCCTGTGGCACGATCATAGAAAAGGCAGAGAAATTTCTTTTGCGACCCTTCAACATGTCAGACCTGGAAAATCACAAACTCTCCCCACCCCCGACTCCCCTCTCCTTGCATTCCTTCTCCAAGAGCGAATTGCAAGTCCACCTGGAGGACGCTATCAAAGACTTGGACTTTGAATTTTACGTCTGATCAAAATTTCTTGTTACCTCTCTACAATGGCTTATTGTTTTTATCAGGGAATTGGACCTCCAGGCCGTCGTCTGGAGAATAAACCTCAAGCTGATGCCCTTTTGGCATACGCTTACGACAAGCGCGACGTAATTGTTGGGGAGTGGTTCATTTCTGAACGTAGGACCCGTCTCCTTGCGCGGGCGCTCGACTTTGCAACGAAGGAGGCACTTCAAGCTCGTCAACGACTTGAGCATGTGTGGACTGGAGTGAATAAGATCCGCCACATTGTTATAGACAGCGGCATCACCGATGCTCACATCCTTCAAGGGCGTGACTTGGCCCAGGGTCCATCGGAGCATCCGCCGGGGGAGTTGGCTTATGTTTATTTCAACAAAAGTAATTCCAAACTGTCCTTTTTTAATTGAACGCCATGCTAACGAGTTTATTGATTTTGCAGCCCAGTTTCCTGAATCAGACCTTTGAGATATCAGTTATGCGCTACATTACTTGTTTTCAGTTCCAACCTATGCTCCAGTTGTGATTTTCTTCTTTTTTAGGTAGGCTCCACTTCTCCTGTAAAGTTACCATTGTATATCACAAATGCCACCTTTACCACATAGAAATGAAAGGCGATGATTTTTTTCGCCCAAAATACGTCGGGGTTTTCCCATAAAACTTGGCTGTCAGTGACTAGGAGCACCGCTACTGAATGAGCTTGAGAACATCTTCGAAGGATCCACATGGTGTTTTCATTCCTTCAAGTTACCTTTTCACTGCAAATTTAGACACAAAGTTCTATGTTTTGTACACTGACCGGTGCTTTATAAATTTTATTTAATACGGCTACATGCAGAAGAAAATATCGTATCCTTCTGGAATGTAATCATCAAACACATATATGAGTTCATCATGTCTTTCCACTTGTTTTGTAGTTACAATTTTTTTTGATGCGACATAATATTGAAAATGGTGAAATCAGCACAGTAAAGTACTCAGAAACGAGAGGGGAATATCACCACTCTCATGTTCTTCCACGTTTTTTACTACGAACATCATGGACTGTGGGGAGACATGGTCAGGGCGTGCCGTGGCTGAGACATCTTCAAAGTGAATGCACCTTGTGAACCAGCACGTTTGCGGTTGTTTCCCGTCGAGTGGTGGGCAGATAGATCTGAAGGATCATCACGGATGTTAGATGTGTCAAAGTCCAGCTTAGGCTGACGAACCCGCCACAAAGTCATGTCCATCATTATCACAATCCAACCTGGCATCGACGACCTCGAAATTGGGCCCCGACCAGTCAAAAGTCTTGCAATAGGGAAGAAGTTCCACGGGCTTGGCCAACTCCTGCTTGAGAAGCTTCACCAGGCTGGGGTGGCGCATATAAAAGTGAGAAATAGCGTTGCTACGCAATTGTTCAGGTGAGAACGCCCGGTTAGCCTCCGGTTCAATCTCTTTGTACTTGCAAATGGAGACTGTCAAGTGTAGTATCGAGACCTTGAAGAACATGGTCATGGGGTCAACTAGCTTGCCATCCATCTTGAGGTGCTGGCGCTCAGCAAAGCTCTGCTGGAAGTCATGATATGCCCTCCGAATGGCGGATCGCTGGGCTATCTCAATTGCAGGAACGGTTTTTTTAGAGTTCTTAGGCACGTATGTCCTTGGATCATAAATCCAGCAGATTTCAAGGAGGTTTCCAAGAGCGACCAAATTGAGGAGTCCTTCTGTGGTGGTGGGATCGATGCGGTGGGCCTCATCAATGATGTCTGAAGATCTATATGAGGGCAAGCCTAAAATATCAATAGATGACAGGCTGACCATCTGGAAGAACACTGGAGGATTGGTACTCTTTAATGGCCATGCCTAGAATTCGATGCAGGAGGATTTCTGCTTCAGGGCGGTTGGTGTTTGTGATGCTATGTAGGAGTATCCCCGTGTGAATGTGACCCCAGCATGAGTCACGGATGGTTGTAGTACAGTACATGTGATGCCCAGCCGTAATCGAATTTTCGACAGTCAGAACGTAATGAGGGGTGTTGGGCCTCATGAAGCTACAGTAACAAGTTCAGCAGAGTCATTGTATTTTACCAAGAAGAACCCACAGCACGGTTCCGGGTTTGATGATCACCGCCTCGTGCTCAAAATTTTCCACGGCCGATTCATCGATCTGGGTGGTACCAAGAGCAAACATCGATGTCATGTCTCCTGGTAATCCTGATCCGGCGAACTCAGGACGACAGCGGCCCAGTACCCAGTACTTGATCCCGGCAACCCCATCAATGGAAGATGCCAATCCATTGGCATCCATACGTGTCCGGGATGTGGCGTTCTTCATGGCGGTGTTGGCCCAAATTATACGGGAAGGGAGTCCGTCAAGGAGGTAGCCTCGGGCACCTCTCCTGTGTTGCCAGGCGAAACGGTGTGAGTTTAGGTGACTGAGAATATATATTAATACGCTGGAAAACGCTAAGAAAAGAGGATCGCATACTAGTTGGGGATAGGACGTAATTCCCAGGCCTGGGGTAAATCTAAGACGTTTAGAATTCTGCCGTTGGCAGGTATCTGGCTCTCCCGGAAAAAATCGAGGAGGGTGGATTGTTGATGACGATCTGGGCCTTCGATTGACATATCTGTTGAGGATTGTCAGAGGGAGGCAGGAAGATCCTTTGAAAGGACGTAACCTAGGATGTCAACAGTTTTTGTGACGTAGGCAAAATTCTTGAGGGTGGCGATAGAAAATCCCGCATCCGGGAGTGGTGCATTGAGAACGAGAATGTGCCTATGCCGGAATATATCCTGAACAAGGCGGGAGTCCATGTTGACAAAGTCTGCATAGTCGGTGACGAAGACGCTAGATTGGGTAGGGTTTGAGGGGTCAATGGAGGTGGAACGTGCGGAAGGATGGTGATGACGAGGACGGCCCTCCACGAAGCCCATTTCGACATTGTGAGCAATGTTTCTAAGTAGTTCGTTTTCATGATCTGCCTGGGTCAACGTTCAAGAAGTATGCGTGGTGGATCAGAAAGTCGATACTTACAACGGTCTGAGCGGTTTGAAATCGTATTGTAATGGGTTTCGCCTGAGGGTCAGGAAGATAAGCCTGAAATTGGACGACTTTATCGGATAGCTGGAGGTAGGATTAGTCTGAAGTAACATATTTAGATGATACGACTCACTGGTGGCGAGGATTTGACATTTTCCAGGGTGTTTGGGCGGTCGGGCTGCAATTAACCAGTCAGATCAGATGAGTAGAGCTTGGGGCGACTTACCTCTCCTTCTAGGTCAACAAAAATTGGGTAACATTTTGTTCCCAACTGTTCCGACGCCGCTTGGCTGTCTTTTGTGCTCTTGTCCTTCTTACCCGAACCTTTGCCAGCGCCCTTTCCACCAGAACCCTTTTTGCTCGAATCCTTACCCGAACCTTTGCCAGCGCCCTTTCCACCAGAACCCTTTTTGTTCGAATCCTTCCCACTTGAGTCATGTGTTCCAACATTCTCAGCACTCTCGCCCTTACTATCTGTGCTGTCTGTTCCCCCCGGCTGCGTTTCTACCTCGTCATCCCGAAAATCGTCTTGCTTGTCATCCTGAACTTTCTCAACCTCCTCGTCCTCTTCCTCGTCATCCTGAATTTCCTCTTCCTCGGGATTACGGCCTTTCCCGTTGGCACCCTTTTCGCTCGAATCCTGCCCATTTGTCCCCTGTGTCCCATCCTTCTCCACATTCTCGTCCTGACTACCTTGCTCGGTATCGTCTGATTCATGCATTTCTACGTCGTTCCGAACCGGCTCTTCCTCGGGATTATGGTCTTTCCCAGTGGAACCCATTCTGCTGGAATCCCCTTCACGCTCGATATTGTCTTTTCCCTGCGTTTCCGCCTCGATGTTCTGAATTTCCTCTCCTTCTCCCGCAGACGGTTGACCTCCTTGCCCAGGCTCGACCGTGTTCGTATCATCTGCTTGTGCATGCTTGTCCTGAATTTCCTCCTGCTCATCATTCAAGTTTGCTCCTCCAGCTCTCTGCCCAACGTCAACGTCCATAACAATTCCTTGATCCTCCTCATCCCCAGGCTGCAGGTCAGGCGTCCCGGGCTTTGACTGGTGTTGGTCG
>Ga0210383_10005160_pt1 | contig 11498 bp, 6 predicted proteins | sample IncBWC14OmetaG_FD_160072 | JGI IMG/M metagenome (GOLD analysis project Ga0210383, IMG submission 160072) | Forest soil microbial communities from Barre Woods Harvard Forest LTER site, Petersham, Massachusetts, United States - Inc-BW-C-14-O ...
CGTAAGTAAGTAGCACAACGGCAAAGATTGCCCGCCATGGCTTCGTCTATATCGGCGTCGGTAGGGTGGGGTTTCTGACCGAGCAACGAGGCGGCGGACATGATCTGTCCGGGTTGACAGTAGCCGCATTGCGGAACTTGTTCAGCGATCCAGGCCTCCTGAATCGCATGTGGTCCATTGGCCGCGAGGCCCTCGATGGTGGTGATTCCCTTGTTCGCCACGGTCGCGACGGGGGTCTGGCAGGAGCGCGTTGCGACGCCGTCAATGTGAACGGTGCAGGCTCCGCACAGACCGATACCGCAACCGTATTTTGTGCCCGTCATGTTGAGCAGGTCGCGGAGCACCCAGAGCAAGGGCATCTCCGGATCGGCATCTACGATTTGTGGGCGGCTGTTGATCTCGAGCGCTAACCGGGCCATTTGTCGTCTCCGGGTTCAAGGTTCAGACACTCAGAGAGTCTTGGCCAGCGGTTTGCAGGCAGACGAGCTGGAGATGCAGGGAAGCCTCGCAATGGTGCAGTCAAATGCGATGAAGAAAGCTTTGTCGACGGTCAGGCGTCCGTCCTGCTTGTAGAGTGTCCGCTGGTAGACAAGCCAGCGCCCCTTGTTCCGCTAAGCAGTAGTGGTATCCCCAGAACATCAGCGATGGGCTGTAGGCGATCCTTGAGCCAAGAACCAGGACACATAGCACTTCCCTTCTTGGATCGACCATTCCTATTCGTGGATGGGAACATCAACGCATCAGGTGAGGACGTGTCTGGACACTCCTTCTGCCACTCTAGGACTGACTTGAGTGTCCTTGCCCAATGTCTACTTGTGCTTCGCCGGCTGCGTTCTTGGTTCTCTTGAATATCTCACCCTCAAAGGCAAACTGATCAATCAGGAAGTACGCGGTCTTCTTCTTTTTCGTCGTAATGGAAGTTGCGCCACGGAAGGCCGAAGTCTTCACTTGTACGCAAGGCGCAGAAGGTTGATGGAAGAGGAGGAACGACTCTGAGTTCGCGTGCAGACAGGTATCAGCACCATGGTGACACCTGAATGTCTTAGTGCAACCGCATATGCCGTAACGTGGAAACGGCTTGCAGAATCACAAAGCTAATCAGAGAAACGATAGGTAGTCCTATCAGCAAGAAGGAAACAAGCACTACCAGGATTTGATCGAACGGGCTCTTTGCGTGCCGTTTTGACCGCACCCTCACCGATCTTTTGTAGGATGATCGGAGAACTCGTTTGTACGTCTTATCCACGTGCAATTCCGTATAAGGTTGGATTTTCGAGCGCCACACGTACTAACTGGCTTCTGCTCCGAACTCCGGTTTTGTTGAAGAGCTGCTGAAGGATAGCTTTTACATAAGGTTCTGAAATATCCAACCTGGCAGCAATTTCTTTGTTGCTCAATCCTTCAAAGACCCCTTGCAAAACCTCTCTTTGGCGATCGTTCAGTGCTTTGGTGGAATCCTTTTGTAATGAGGTGCTGGTTATAGTTGCAACCATACTTCCCATAACGCGAGGATCCAGCCATGCTTCTCCGCTCATCACCCTATGGATTGCGGTTACCAAGTCTTCGGGCGGACTATGCTTCAGAAAGATTCCAGAAATACCCAACTCGAAGACACGGACAATATCCGGATGATTCAGTCCGGCAGTTACGAGCAAAATGTGGACCTTGAGATTCTGTGAATGGACCTGGGCTAAGAACTCAAGTGCGGTCTTCTCCCCCAGATCAAAGTCCAAGAGAATCATGTCGACCTGCATGCGCGGAAGTTGGTTGAGAACATCGGAAGTCGACGAAACATCACCAGCAATCTCGAAGGCATCCTCTGATTCGAGCAGGCGTCGCAGGCTTTCACGAAACAGCGTGTGATCGTCGATTAGCAGAATTCTGATTGTGCGGCTAGCTTTCATCTATCGCCTCGTGGCTGGCGGCAAGCTCAACGACAAACATCGCACCGTCGGCGGTAGGTTCGTAACGCAAGTCACCGCCGAACGAACGTAATAGCGCTTTCGATAGATACAGACCAAGGCCAACTCGGTCAGACTGTGTCTGAAATGGACGGAAGAGAAGCTCAGGAACCTTAACTCCCGGTCCGTTGTCGGCGAGTGCGATAGAGACAGTAGAATCCTGAGCCCAGGACTTCACCGAAATCCTGCGCAATTCCTGGTTTTCCAGTGCGGATTCGCTGTTTCTAGTGAGGTTGAGAAAGACTTGCATAAGGCTCTGACGATCGGCCCAAACTGTCGGTAGATCAGCTGGTATCTCCCAGTTGATCTCTATCTGCCGATCTCGCAGTGGGGGTCCGACGATGATTCGGAGTTCCTCCATAAACGACTGCAGATTAAGCCTGACTGGCCGCTCAGCTGCCTGCCTCAAATCCAACGCTGCGATTCTTTCCAGTGCGGTCACGAGGGTTCCTAAAGCCTCAAAGTCTTTGCTCTCTTTAAGCGCGCCGTTCCTGGCAAGGTTCTGATGCACGACAGCGATTGCGCCGCAGACATTGCGGACTTCATGCGATACGGCACCTGCAATGATTCGAGAGCCGGAGAGAAGCTGATGCAAATTCGCTTCTTCGCGATCCCGGAGATCTTGCGAAGTATCTACAACCATGGCCGCAAGGCGGGCTCCGGCACTTGTGAGATACGTGGAAAACCAAACCTCGGCGAGAAACGATTCCCCGTCATTCCTCTGTCCGCGGCATTGCATGACGGTTCGGAAAGATGGTTGCCCCCCGCGGAAGGAAGGGACTTTGGTTAACGTTGGGAGGTAGGCGCCAAGAGATTTTCCTTCAATGGTTCCTGATGGCATAGCGAACATTCTTTCAGCGGCATCGTTCGCCAATAGAATGAGGCCCGCAGCATCGATGGTTAGAATTGCGATCGGGCTGCTCGCGACGAGAACAAGCAATTGCTCTTCGGCCTCGCGCCGCGCGCTCACCTCACGTTCCAGAGCTTCAAGATGAAGTGCGGTTCGTTTTCTGTTAGCAAAGACTTCCTGGACGAACAATCCCGCGCCGCAGAAGGCGGCGAAATACAAAGCGTCTCTAGTGATACTAGTCAGGCCAGTCCAAGCGAAGCTATCAAAGGATTCCGCGAGCACCGTACATAACGCACCCAGAAGAACCACCTGAAAACGCGTCAGTACTGCGGCGCCTAGAGCAACAGGCAGCAAGTACAACATTCCCAGAGGAACATTCTCACTAATTCGCCAATCGACAAACGCGATCGCTGCCACGAGAAGTAGAACTCGCGCTAATACGGCGGTACGGCTGCCATTGGTAAAGAAAAAAGCCATCGGAGATTCGCGACCTAGTCTTCCTTCAGCCTACGACAAAATCAACGAACGACCAGATGCAGTATCGAAAGATAGCGCACGGAGTAGCCGAACGATAGCGGGGCTTTACATATTCTTTACGACTTTCAGAACTACGATCAAACGAGAGAGTTGTGAAATGTTGCCGAGTGCATCTTTAGGGAACCGTCGTCGTTTCGGGTAGATGTTGTGGGACGAGAAACGGCTGGGTTGTTCGCTTCGTGTTCCGGCTGCCTTCTCCAAAATTGAGGCTTTCGCATGCAGAATGGCATCATCCGAGTAATTATCCTGTCCGCAGTGTGCGCAGCTTCGTTTGCAGGCTGCAACAAAGGGGCAAAAAACGAAGGCGCAGAAGCTCCTCCGAAGGCAGTCGTTGAAGACGCAGGTGATCCGCAGCAGTTTCGCGTCGACGATGCAAGCCAGTTTGCTCTTGTGGCTACGAGCGAGCATGCGTCCACAACATCGTTGAACGTGACCGGAACCGTTACGGCGGACATATCCAGAACAATTCCAGTGATTTCGTTAGCGAATGGCCGCGTGGTTGCCGTGCACGCCCGGCTTGGCGACTATGTTCGCAGGGGACAGCTGTTACTGGAAGTGCAGAGCACGGACGTTTCAGGAGCTTTCGATCAATACCTCAAGGCCTCCAACGACGAGCGACTGGCTAATACGCAATTCGAGCGGGCCAAGGTTCTCTATGAGAGAGGAGCGCTACCGAAATCTCAGCTTGAGATCGCTGAGAACAGTGAACTCGACGCAAAAACGGATCTCGTTGCCGCAGAACAACAGCTGCATGTTCTCGGTGTCGATAAAACAAATCCCTCTGCTGCCGTGAAGATATTCTCTCCAGCGACAGGCGTAATTATTTCGCAAAACGTAACGGATGCCGGCGCGGCTGGAGTCACCCTCTCCGGCTCTTCGACTGCGTTTACTATCGCCGATCTATCTCATGTTTGGGTTATCTGCGATGTCTACGAGAACGATCTCGCTACTCTTCGTCTGGGACAAACAGCCGAGATCCGTCTCAATGCATATCCTGACCGCCTGATAAAAGGATCTATCTCGGATATTGGCGCTGTTCTTGATCCCAGCATACGCACCGCAAAGGTGAGGATTCAGGTGGAGAATCCGGACATGCTGATGCGAATCGGCATGTTTGCGTCGGTTGTGCTCTATGGCCAGCACTCGGTGATGCACACATCTCTGCCAGCTACCGCCATACTGCACTTGCAGGATCGAGATTGGGTATTTACGCCGGCGGGGCAGAATGAATTCCGTCGCATTCAGGTTCAGACGGGGATGATGTTGCCGAATGGGCAGCAGGAAATTCTCTCTGGCGTCCAGCCTGGGCAGCAGGTTGTTGCGACGGCACTATCGGTGCAGAATTCGGTGGCTCAGCGATGATTGCTGGCTTGGTTGATTTTGCGCTTAATAATCGATGGCTGGTTCTTGGCGCAGCTGTATTGCTCTTTGGTTGGGGAATTATTTCTTTTCATAATCTTCCCGTTGAAGCATATCCAGACGTTGCCAATAACTACGTACAAGTGATTACGCAATGGCCAGGGCGTGCCGCCGAAGAGGTTGAGCAACAAGTCACTATCCCGATCGAGATCCAGATGGCGGGTATCCCTCACCTTGTTCATCTGCGTTCGACCACTCTCGCTGGCCTTTCGAGCCTCATGCTGATCTTCGACGACGATTCAGTCAATGACTGGAATCGTGAAAAAGTTCTCGAGCGTCTTTCGCAGGTCACACTCCCCGCTGGCCTGCAGCCGCAGATCGGAACCGACTATAGCCCCGTAGGGCAGATCATGTTCTTTCGGTTGACGAGCAGCAATCCTGCCTATGGAAATGTTGAGCTGAAATCGCTGGAAGATTGGACGATCGAGAAGCAGTTCAAATCCGTTCCAGGTGTGGTCGATGTTTCAAGCTTCGGCGGCATGACGAAGAACTATCAGGTCAACGTTGATCCTGAAAAGCTGGTTTCTTATGGACTGAGTATTGGGCAGATAGAACAGGCATTGGCAAACAACAATATCAACGCCGGTGGCAGCTTCATCGAGCAGGGTCAGCAGCAGATCAATGTCCGCGAAGTAGGCCTTGTAGCGAATATCCACGACATCGAAAACATCGTTATCCATGCACAGAATGGCACCCCTGTTCGGATTCGAGATATTGCAACTGTGGTCCAGGGGTCACAAATCCGTCTCGGCCAGATGGGCTACGCATTGCATCGGGTTGATGGCAAGATCATCGACGATAGTGACACTGTAGATGGCATTGTCTTGCTCCAAAAGGGTGCGGATGAAGATCCAACTCTCGAAGCCGTTCACGAAAAGATCAAAGAATTAAATGATCGCATTCTCCCAAAGGGAGTCAGGGTTGCTCCTTATCTTGACCGCAGCGATCTGGTTCACTACACGACGCACACAGTCCTGCATAACCTGTCGGAAGGCATCATCCTTGTCGTCATCGTCCTATTCTTCTTTCTTGGCAATGTGCGTGGCGCACTGATCGTCTCGTTGACGATTCCCTTCGCGCTTCTGTTTGCTTCGATCTGTCTCGATCTGAGACATATTCCTGCAAATCTTCTCTCCCTCGGTGCTCTGGATTTTGGCATGGTGGTCGACGGCGCCGTCGTCATCGTCGAAAATATCGTGCGCCATCTTAATCGTCCTAATCCACGTGGACGGACAGCGCTGGAGCGAATCCGCGAAGCCACGCACGAGGTTCAAAGGCCAGTCTTCTACGCCATCGGAATCATCATTGCTGCCTATCTGCCGATCTTTACCTTGCAGGCTGTCGAGGGCAGGCTCTTCAAGCCAATGGCGTGGACCGTAGCTTTTGCACTGCTGGGTGCGCTGCTGTTTTCGATGCTGCTTGCGCCGGTTCTGGCCAGCTTCTTCTTTCGTAAGGGGGCAAAAGAATGGCACAACCCATTTATGGGCTGGCTCACCAGGCGTTATCGTGCCGCTGCTGGCTGGGCCATCTCACATCGGTTTGTGACATTCGGCTTTGCTGGCGGAGTTCTCGCGCTCTCTGCTTTCCTTCTTTTTAGCGGAGTGCTCGGTTCGGAGTTCCTTCCACATCTGGATGAAGGTGCGATCTGGGTGCGCGGTACGCTTGCTCCGAGTGAGGGGCCAACGGACGGAGTCGCCACCATGAATAAGGCGCGCGTCATCCTTGCGTCGTTTCCAGAGGTAACCCAGGTTGCAAGCCAAGTGGGCCGGCCTGACGACGGAACAGACACGACTGGATTCTTCAACACAGAGTACTTCGTCGACTTGAAGCCGAAAGAGGAGTGGCGTCCGGTCTTTAACAAGGACAAGGATGAGCTCACAGCGGCGATGAGTCGCGAGTTGGAAAAGATCCCAGGAGTCATCTGGAACTTTTCCCAACCTATCTCCGACAACGTTGAAGAGGCCGTCAGCGGAGTCAAAGGTGAGCTGGCCGTCAAGGTGTACGGTGACGACCTCAAAACACTCGAGTCACTCGGGGACCAGATCGTCGGCATCATGGGGACCGTGAAGGGAGTCCAGGATCTTGGGCTGTTCCGCGTGATCGGCCAACCTAACCTCAACTTCACTGTCGATCGCCAGGCTGCTGCGCGCTTTGGCATAAACGTCGCTGACGTACAGGATGCAATTCAGACCGCTGTCGGTGGCAATGCTGTCAGCCAGGTGCTCCAAGGAGAAGCTCACTATGATTTGACCGTTCGGTATCAGGATCAATATCGCGGAACTCCGGAGGCGATTGAGAATATCCGTCTGCTGTCTCCCTCGGGAGAACGCGTCTCACTAAGTCAACTGACAAAGGTAGCCACTCGAGATGGCGCCGCTGAAATCTATCGCGAAGGCGGACAGCGATATGTCGCGATCAAATACAGCGTTCGTGGCCGAGACCTTGGCAGCACCGTCGAAGAAGCAATTGCCAAAATCAATAGGGCAGTGAAGCTGCCTGCGGGATATCACCTCGATTGGGCGGGTGAATACGCAAGTCAACAACGCTCACAGAAGCGATTGATGATCGTACTACCGATCACACTCATTATTATTTTCGTGATCCTCTACACCATGTTCCGCTCTGGAAAGTGGGCTTGTCTCATCCTGGTCAATGTTGCGATGGCGCCCATCGGCGGACTGCTGGCTATGCTCTTCAGCCACACACACTTCAGTGTTTCGTCAGGCGTTGGATTTCTAGCACTCTTCGGCGTCTCTGTTCAGACTGGCGTCATCATGCTGGAGTACATCAACCAGCTTCGTGTGCAAGGCAACCCTATCGAAATCGCCGCAGTTGAAGGCGCTGTGCTACGGCTGAGACCCATCATGATGACGATGCTGGTGGCAACACTGGGATTGTTGCCGGCGGCTACGTCGCACGGTATCGGGTCCGATTCACAGCGGCCCTTCGCAATCGTCATCGTTGGCGGGCTCATCGGAGCACTCGCCATCAACGTATTTCTGTTGCCCACGCTTTACGTGTGGATTGCGCGCCCCGATGATGTTCTTCCTCAACCAGAGCTCGAGTTTGCGAATTGAACCTGTTTGCCGGCACCGGCAAAAGGGATAACACCTATGACTGCTATAAATAATCCGGCCCGTACGAATCGCGCTCACGCTGCGCGGGCATTTTTGATTGGCTCACTTGCGGTTTCCACGTGGATTGGAGCAGCTTGCTACGCTCAAACGGCACAGCAAGGGCCGACGCAACACGAAGCCGGCCTTCCAAAGCTAACTTATTCTGCGAACGCGCTTTCGTTGCAACAGATTCAGGATATTGCCGCCACCCGCAATCCGGCGTTATTGGCAGCTCGTCAAAACCTTGAAGGGGTTCGTGCTCAGGAGATTCAAGCAGGCGTTCGAGCGAACCCATACTTCACACTCTACGGAACAAACGTTACTCTTCCAGCCGAGGGCGCTTCCAACCCATACTCCTATTCAGCCCAGGTAAGTCGACTGTTCGAGCGGGGCGACAAACGCCGTTGGAGATTGGACGCTGCTCGCTCTACGACAGACCAGACAGCCGCGCAGCTTCAGGATCAAACGCGGCAGATGGTGTTTGCAATTAAGCAGGCGTTTACGAACATGCTCTTCGCGAAAGCCGCTCTGCAACTCGCACAGGACAATCTGAAGGACTTCCGCCGCGAGGTCGATATCAATAAGATACGGTTGGATCAGGGTGATATCGACCAACTCGACTTCAAACGGCTGGACCTTCAGTTAGCTCAGTTTGAATCCGATGAAGCTGCTGCGCGAATCAACCTCGCCCAGTCCAGCTACCAATTGCAAACGCTCGCTGGTTATGCCAATCCGGACGATAACTTTGACATCCGCGGAGATTTGATTCCGCCGGAGGTCAACGACACGCTGGTTTCACTCGAACAGAAAGCACTCGATGCCCGCCCGGATTATGCTGCCGCTCAAAGTGCTGTGCGAGTCGCCGATGCAAACGTAAAGCTGGCCTATGCGAACGGCACTACTGATCCGACTCTTGAAGGGGAATATGATCGCAGCGGCACTTACAATTCAGCTGGATTCAGTATCAACATTCCTCTACGCCTGTTCGATAGAAATCAGGGCAATAAAGAAACCAGCAAATATCTGGCTACAGCCAGCCAGTTCACAGCAACGGCCGCTCAGAATCAGGTGCGGTCGGACGTCGCCCAGGCCTGGATCGGCTACAAAACGGCCAAGAGCCTCTCTGACAGGTACAACCTTCATTACCTCGAGGAGTCCAAACAGATACTCGACATAGCTCAATTTGCCTACGAACACGGCGGGATCGCTCTGATCGATTACCTCGACGCAGTACGAGACTCTCGAACGGTAGCGACAAACGCGCTAAATTCCTACGCTCAGACATGGTTGGCAATCCACCAACTGAGCTTCGCAACTGCCACTCAAATCATCCCCTAAGCAAAATTCCGAATTCGATTAACCATAGTGCCCATGTACGAAGATCGGTGATGGAACTGAGTAGTCAGTTGGTGATAGCAGGCCATCGCGCTCATCGCTGTTCCTCCATGGACTTCCAAATGACTACGATGGACCGGCTGAGCAACAGGGCGATTGAATCGAGGGCTGCATCGCGGTAACCAATACTGAGATAGACGCAATCTGGCACGCGGTGCCGGACTGCACGCCGACCGAGATCAAACCCTAGTCACCAAAAATCTAGCCGCGCCCATCCGCGATGGCAGGCCCATCCGTTCATTTTGGATACGGGTATCCCTCGGCCAACTCCAGCCTGAGCGTCCTGTCGTGAGAATAGATATCGCGAAAGAAGTGAACTTCCCCGTTCTCTTCCACGACAACGGTCATGTAGAAGATCAACACGGGAACAGGGGGAGCAAGATTGACCCTTATGTTATCTTTGCCCTCATGCATGGCGCGCTCAACTCGTTCCAGGTCCCAACTGGGAGTGTTGCGAAGAAGAAAGGCCGCGAACTTGGCTGGTTCCTGCACGTGGATGCACCCATGGCTTGCCACCCGTTTTAACTCTCCCTCCCCTTCCGCTGCGTCAGAGAACACATCCAGGCTCGCGGGGGTATCGTGGATATAGACGTCGTGCGCGTTTGGGAACATGAATTTGACCAGTCCCATCCCATTCTCGGGACCGGGTGGCTGCCTCACCGCCAGCTTTCCTGCTAGCACCTGCTTCAACATCGCAGGAGTGACGTTCCCGGAGCTAATGACTTTCCCGCCCGCGCTCACCAACTCCAGATTGAGCTCCTTCAGAGAAGGAGTCTTTTCCATATCGGGGATGATCTCCCTGCGCAGGATATTTGGCGGAGGTGTCCAGTAAGGACGAAAGACCATGTACTGGATGTTGTCTTCGAACATGGGTGTTTGGTGGTTGTAGTCCTCGCCCACATTCACTCTCATCGTAAGATCCACTTTGCCTTCTTCGTTGAACCCATAGAGACGGAACTCTGGAACATTGATGACAATGGGTGGCTGTTTGAACTGGTAAGGCAACCAGCGGTATCTTTCCAACCCCAACCGCATCTGCTCAATCCGATCGCTCAGCGGCATGTTCATCTCAACAATGGTTTTGTAGTTCAGTTCCCCAGTCGGTGGCAGAGCAAAGCGCTCCTGAAAGTGTTGGACCGCATCGACCAGGGGTCCCTCATAGAGCTGCGAATCAGGCGGGATTATGACGCTTTCCGGCAGATCGCCCAACAGCCGCAATCGGCTTGCCAGTCCAGCCACCCCCGTGTATCGTCCGCCCGGAGACACCGTCCCGGCGTCAAACACTTTCTCCCCATCACCCCTCTTCTCCAGTTCCATGTAGTGCTGCAAAGCGGTGCGGAGTCGCTGGTAGCTTGGGAAAGGCGGCTCGACCGCGACCAACTCCGAACGTAGATCAGTTCCATTGACAAGGCGTTCGCGGACAAAGTGCGGCAAGTCAAGTTTCTTGTGAGCGACGTCAAACTCAAAACCCAGATTTTGCGGGTTGATCCTTCCAATATGCAGGTCGGAGACGTAGCGCATGACGCAGACGGTGAGGGCGGCATCGAAGCGCGCTTCATCAGTGCCTTCATGCGATCCCTTCAGCAACGCCAGGCGATATAAGACAGGGAAGCCGCCGTGTGAAATGGAGCTATTTCCTATGCAAAAGTTATCTAAAACAGCAATTTACTAAAGGCAGCGGCACCTCTTTGAGTTAGTTGCCCATTCACGCACTCGTAATGAATGGACAGTAGTCTTTCTAAGAAAGCACTTATAGTGCAACGCGGAATCGAAGAACAAACGTAATGGAAATTCCATCATTTAGCGCTGGCACCAGCATGGGCTCCGAAGCATGCTGAGCAGGCGGCGACTTCTCCATCGTAGCTTCTACACCGCAGCAGGACTTACCCTTAAGAAGGGTGTGTCGGCTCTTGGCCAAGCCATGGCCACACCCACTCCGGTTCGAAGCGCCGTCAAGCTGACTCCTTACGTCGATCCACTGCCCATTCCACCCATCATTCGCTGTGCGGGCAACGTCGATGAGGTCATCGAGATCGAAATGCGTCAGTTCCAGCGCAAGGTGCACCGCGATCTTCCCCCTACGACCCTCTGGGGCTACAACGGCTCATGGCCCGGACCGACTATCGAAGCACAAACCGGGCACGCACTTAATATTAAGTGGGTCAGCAAACTACCTACGACGCATCTTCTCCCCATCGATTACTCGATTCATGGCGCGGA
>Ga0210383_10005161_pt1 | contig 11497 bp, 11 predicted proteins | sample IncBWC14OmetaG_FD_160072 | JGI IMG/M metagenome (GOLD analysis project Ga0210383, IMG submission 160072) | Forest soil microbial communities from Barre Woods Harvard Forest LTER site, Petersham, Massachusetts, United States - Inc-BW-C-14-O ...
TTCAGGTCGCGTTCCGCGCCTACCTCGATGCGCTCACCGAACGGGGCGGCGCCACCGTCCGGATCGAGGATCTGCCCAGTGAGCCGGGCCTGCTGTCGTTCGTCGTCGCTGCCACCATGGTGATCGACCTGCCCGAACGACAGGGCCTGCTCGACGAGGCCGACACCGTGCGGCGGCTGAACGCCGAGCGCGCCCTGCTGGCCCGGGAAACCGCCATGCTGCGGGCCACCACGTCCCGGCCCGCCCCGGACCTGCGGTACACGCCGTACAGCCCCAACTGAGCCGATGCCCTGGGGGAGCAGGCGATCCTTACGGTCAGGTGGATCGGGCACGGGGCCGGGTAGGTTCAGGCTATGGCTGAACCGGAAATCGAACCGGACGAGATCTCGGTGCGCGCCGCCGAGGTGGCCGCCGACGTCACCGAGGCCGAAGGCCCGCAGGAACGGCAGCGGCTGGCCGCCTCCTTCGCCAAGGCCGTGAGTTCGGGTGCGCGCGTGGCCGGCCGTGGCACCCGGGCGGCCCGGCGCGGGATCGGGGCGGTGGCCCGCGGAGCCGGCTCGGGAACGGGCTGGCTGGCCGCGCAGGTGACCGCGATGGCGCCGCGCCTGCGGGTACGCGACCAGGCGGCGCTGCGGGCGCATTTCCCCGGCCGGTCCGCCGAGGAGATCGCCGACGCGCTCATCGATGGGGCCTCTCGCGCATCGGGCGCAGCCGGGGGAGCCGTCGGCGTGTGGGCCGCGCTGCCGACGCTGCCCGCCTTCCCGGCCGAGGTGGCGGCCGAGACCTTGGTCGTGGTCGGCGTCGAGATCAAGCTCATCGCCGAACTGCACGAGGCGTACGGCATGCCGGCCCCCGGCAACCTTCCGGAACGGATGAGCGCCTATGTGGCGGCGTGGACGCACCGCCGCGGCGTGTTCATGATCCCCGGCGGGGTGGTCCTGGCCACCGGGTCTCCGCTGGCCCGGCAGTTGCGCAGGCGGCTGGCCGCGCGGGCGGGCCGCAGCGCGTTCTCGCTGGCCCCGCTGCTCACCGGCGCTGCGGCGGGCGCGTACCTGAACAGCCGCGAGACCCGCAGGCTCGGTCAGGACGTACGCCGCGACCTGCGCCGCAGGGCGCTTTCTGGTTCGTGAGGCTACGGCGAGGGTCGGCCCGCGACGTTCTGCAGCCGGACCTCGCCGTGGGCGAGGAGCCGGCCCGATTCGTCGGTGATGTCGACGCGCCACAGCTGCTGGGTGCGGCCCTGGTTCAGCGCGGTGGCCTGCACGCTCACCCGGCCCTGGGTGGCCGAACGCAGGAAGTGCGTAGTGTTGGTCAGCCCGACCGCGACCTGGCCCTGGTCGCGTACCGCGCTGCTCGCGCCGACGCTGGCCGCGCTCTCCACGGCGGTCGTATAGACGCCGCCGTGGACGATGCCCCACGGGGTGTGATGGTCCGGGTTCAGGTCCACGTGGCCGCTGACCTGGGTCGCGGTGATCTCGTCGAAGACGAGGCCTGCCACTCGCAGGAAGGCGCCTGCATTCTCAAGCGAGACGGCTTCCAGGTTCGGGGTGACCGCGGGCCGGGTGGTCAGTATGCCTTGCTCAGCGGCCATGTCCGTTCCCTCCTGACCGGGACCGCTGGGGTGGCTCGACGACGAGGCACGTGGTGGTCCCGTGCGCGTACAGCGTGCCGTCAGGCCCGGTGATCTGGCCGGACGCGGTGATGACCCGGCGGCCGGAGCTGATCACCTGCCCCGTGGCTACCACGCTCGGCGTGTTCACGGTCAGCGCCTTGACTAGGTTCGCCTTCAGCTCGAGGGTGGCGTACGCCTGGCCGCGGTCAAGCACCGAATGCGCGGCGCAGCCCATGGCCGAGTCGAGCAGGGCGCAGAACACGCCGCCGTGGACCGACCCGATCGGGTTGTACAAGTGCTCGCCGACCTCGAGCGAGAACGCCACCCGGCCCGGCTGGACATCGACGATGCCCATCCCGAGCAAGGCGGCGATGGGCGGCGGCGGGATAGCGCCCCCAGCGATGGCCCGCAGGTAGTCCAGGCCGCTCATGTCGAGCGCCAGCGCGGCGCTGACCATGGGGTCTTCCCAGGTGACCTCGCGGCGCCGCGTTAGTTCTTTCATAGAATTAACTCTAGGATGAGTGCGTTCTATAACGCAACCCTTTATGCTGGGTTTGTGCAACGGACCAGCTTCGAGGACGTTACGTGCTCGGTCGCGCAGTGCCTGGACGTGGTGGGCGAGTGGTGGAGCCTGCTCATCGTCAGGGATGCGTTCCTCGGCGTGACGCGCTTCGATGACTTCCAGGCGCGCCTGGGCATCTCCCGCAACATCCTCACCCAGCGGCTGAGCCACCTGGTCGAGGCCGAGATCCTCAAGCGCGTTCCCTATCAGGACCATCCGCCGCGCTCTGAGTACCGGCTCACCGCCAAGGGCCGCGACCTGTGGCACGTGGTGGCGGCCATGCGCCAATGGGGTGACCGGTGGGCGGCGCCCGGCGGGCCGCCCCTGGAGACCAGGCACACCGCCTGCGGGCACATCGTGACGGCGGTGCCGACCTGCTCGCACTGCGGCGAGCCACTCGACGCGCGTGCGGTGACGGCCATCCCGGGACCTGGAGCCTCCGACGGCGACTTCGACCGCACCCGGGTGGCCGAGGCCAGCGCACAGCCAGTGGCCGAGGCCAGCGCACAGCCATAGGCCCGGTGCCGCTCAGTCGCCGAGCATGACGGGGTCGAGTTCCCGCAGCCGTTCGCGATTGGCGACCCGGTCGATGGCGGTGATCGTGCCGCCGGTCACGGTAAACACGTAGGCGACCCGGAGGCTTCCGCCCGGAGCCCATACCGCGCCGGCGAGCCCTGCGAGCAGGGCGGGACGCGCCCCGCCGCCGTATTCGACGAAGACGCTGGCCACGGCGCGAGCGCCGAGGATCTCCTCGGGCGCGCCCAGGCGGACGCCGTCAGGGTCGGTGCGGAGCGCGACGTCGGGGTCGAGCAGGGCGACCAGGGCGGCGAAGTCACCACCGCGTGAGGCAGCCAGGAAGGCCGTGACCACCTCCCGCTGCCGCGCCGGGTCGCTGCCCGGGTTCGGGCCTGCCGCCCGGACCCGGCGCCGGGCCCGGCTGGCGAGCTGACGGGTGGCGGCGGGGGAGCGCTCGATGACCGGCGCGATCTGGTCGAAAGGGACGTCGAACATGTCGTGCAGGACGAACGCCAGGCGTTCGGCCGGGGTCAGGGTGTCGAGGACCACCAGCAGCGCGAGTCCGACCGAGTCGGCCATGAGCGCCTGGCGTTCGGGGTCGGCGTCGCTTGCCGGCTCGGGCCGCTGCTCGCCGATCGGCTCCTCGCGCCGGGACTTACGCGAGCGCAGCAGGTCCAGGCACACCCGGGCTACGATCGTGGTGAGCCAGCCGCCCATGTTCTCGACGCCTTCGGCGCCGGACCGGCTGAGCCGCAGCCAGGCCTCCTGCATAGCATCGTCCGCCTCGGCGGCCGAGCCGAGCATCCGATGAGCCACCGCGTGCAGGCGGGGCCGGTGCGCCTCGAAGCGCTCCGCCAGCCAGTCACCTTCGTCCACAGCCCACCTTCTCTTCGGGATCCGTCATAACACTGTCGGACCAGACGCGGCCGATGTGACAGGCCGGCACCGCTCGCGGAGCCGCTACCCTCGGTCACATGGAAGTACCGATGGCATTGGCCGAGTGGACGGTTCTCGTCTTGCTCAGCCAACGCCCCGCTCATGGCTTCGCCGTGTCACTGCTCACCGCGCCGGACGGCGAGCTCGGCCGGATCTGGCGCATCCCCCGGCCCGTCGTCTACCGGGCGATCGGCCGCCTCCTCGATGCCGGGTTCATCACGCCCGAGTCGGTCGAGCCGGGCCTCGGCCCCCAGCGCACCATCTATACCGTTACCCCGCGCGGCCGCGAGGAGGCCGAGCACTGGCTAAGCATGCCGGTCGAGCACGTCCGGGACATGCGGTCGCACCTGTTGATCAAGCTGGCCCTTCTGCACCGGGCCGGGCGCGACCCGGCCGACCTGATCAAGCGGCAGCGAGCCGCCCTCGATCCGATCGCGCGAGCGATGCAGGCCCCGCAGGCTGAGCCGGATGGCTTCGACGAGATCCTGCTGGCCTGGCGCCGCGCTACGGCCGCGGCCGCCCTGGGCTTCCTTGACGACATAGCGGCAAAAAATGAGACGGGGCCCTCCTGAGCCGCTGCATCGCGCCCCCTTGTGCTGGTCGAGGGCATTGTTGTCTCATTGTGACTACCACAGATCGAAGGAGATGACACCTCATGACTGTCACCGTTGACAGAAGCGTCGAAGACTTCGTTGCGACCCCCCGCCAGCTGTTCATCGACGGGCAGTGGACCGACGCTGCGTCCGGCCAGACGTTCGAAACGCCGAACCCGGCCACCGGCGAGACCCTGGCCAGCGTGGCCGAAGGCGACACGGAGGACATCAACCGCGCCGTTCGCGCCGCCCGCCGGGCCTTCGAAGACGGCCCTTGGAGCCGGATGACCACGTCCGACCGGGGCAGGCTGATCTGGAAGATCGGTGACCTCATCCTCGAGCATGCCGACGAGCTGGCCCAGCTGGAGTCGCTCGACAACGGCAAGCCGGTCGGCGTGGCGCGCGCCGCCGACGTCCCGCTCGCGGCCGACCTGTTCCACTACATGGCCGGCTGGGCCACCAAGATCGAGGGCAACACGATCAACATCTCCGTGCCCTACATGCCGGGCGCCAACTTCCACTCCTACACACTGCGTGAGCCGGTCGGCGTCGTCGGACAGATCATCCCGTGGAACTTCCCGCTGCTGATGGCGGCGTGGAAGCTCGGTCCGGCCCTGACCACCGGCAACTGCGTCGTGCTCAAGCCCGCCGAGCAGACGCCGCTGACCGCGCTGCTGCTCGCCCAGCTGATCGCGGAAGCCGGCATCCCGGACGGAGTGGTAAACGTGGTCACCGGTTTCGGCGAGACCGCGGGCGCAGCCCTGGCCGCTCACGACGACGTCGACAAGATCGCCTTCACCGGCTCCACCGAGGTCGGCAAGCTGATCGTGCAGGCCGCGGCGGGGAACCTGAAGAAGGTCACTCTGGAACTGGGCGGCAAGAGCCCCAACATCGTGTTCGACGATGCCGAGTCGGGCGCGGTCGAGGGCGCGGCCAATGCGATCTTCTTCAACCACGGCCAGTGCTGCGTCGCAGGCTCGCGCCTGTTCGTCCAGGAAGACCGGTTCGACGAAGTGGTCAACGGCGTAGCGGAGATCGCCAAGGGCATCAAGCTCGGCCCGGGCATGGAGTCCGGCACCCAGATGGGCCCGCTGGTCTCCGAGGAGCAACTGCAGCGGGTCACCGGGTTCCTGGAGTCCGGGCTGGCCGAGGGGGCCACCACCGTCACCGGCGGCGGGCGCTTCGGTGACAACGGCTACTTCGTCGAGCCCACGGTCATCACCAACACCCGGCCTGACATGAGGATCGTCCGCGAGGAGATCTTCGGCCCGGTCGTGGTCGCGGAGCCGTTCCGCAGCCTGGACGAGATCGCCAAGGAAGCCAACAACAGCACCTACGGCCTGGGCGCCGGGATCTGGACCAGGGACATCTCCAAGGCCCACGCCCTGGCCAAGAAGCTCCGGGCGGGGACCGTCTGGATCAACTGCTACAACGTCTTCGACGCGTCCCTGCCGTTCGGCGGGTACAAGCAGTCCGGCTGGGGCCGTGAGATGGGCCACGAGGCCCTCGAGGCCTACACCGAGGTCAAGGCGGTGACCGCGCAGCTGTAGGCAATATTTCACGAAGAGGGGCCGGGCTCAGCCTGGCCCCTCTTCGCAGCGCGCCTGCACGTGATATGCGCGACTCGGCCCTGAACCAGCATGAGTCGAAGCATTGTCCCAATGAGCTACGGAAGCTATTCAGCGAGTGAGCTGAACCGAGGCCCCTGTTATCAATGAACCTGCTCCGGTCTCGTATGGCCGGATGTGACTCGAGCCGGCGAAATAGCATTACCGTCAGCCCCGAAATACGGCGGGCTGAGAGCCGTGAACACGAGCTGCTCCTCAGGGGATGGCGGCCGGTCCAGTAGGCGGATGGTGATTGTTTCTTCGCCCACCCGCAGATCAGCCTCCCACCGGGCTCCTGCGGGCCGGAAGGCGACGACCGTTCCGGTTAGCACCAGGCCCCGGTCGGCAAAGGCTCCCGCGACCACCCGCTCCGGGTGAACCCCGGCCACCGCATCTCCGGCTGGTACGAAACCCAGGTAGCCGATCAGCTCGGCCACGCGCCGCGATGCGGGCCGCAGCACGACCTCATCGGGCGCGCCGACCTGGAGCATCTCGCCGCGGTCGAGGACGACTAGCCGGTCGGCGAAGGCCTGGGCGTCGGCCAGCTCGTGGGTGACCAGGATCGAGGGCACGGATCGCTCCGCCACCAGGGAGCTCACCAGGTCGGTGAGGCTGCGGCGCAGGCTGGCGTCCAGTCCGGTGTAGGGCTCGTCGAGCAGCAGGGTGTCGCACTGCGCCAGGAGCAGTCGGCCCAGTGCCACCCGGTGGGCCTGCCCGCCGGACAGACGCGCGGGCATGGCGGTCAGCAGGCCATCGATGCCTAGGACCGAGACCAGCGATGACAGCTCGGCCTCGGACCGCGGTGCGGAGCGCGCGTAGCACAGGTTGTCCCGGACCGACAGGTGGGGAAACAGGCCGGGGTCCTGACGCAGCAGCCCGACCCGCCGCTGCCAGGGTGGTACCGCGCGCACCGGCGGGGCCGTCGAGGTCAGGACCCGGTCGCCCAGCGCGATGCGACCGCGGCGGGGCTGGACCAGGCCAGCGACGGCCTCGAGCAACGTCGTTTTCCCCGCTCCGGACGGCCCGAACAGGGCCAGCCGCTCACCGGGAGCCACCTGCAAGGCGACGCGCACGGTGAACTCCCGGCGGTCAACCTCGACGTCGGCGTCCAGCACGGGCGCTCCAGATGTAGGCGGCCAGCGGCAGCGGCAGTGCGACCACCAGCAGGACCAGGGCGTACGGCAGCGCGGAAGCCAGGCCGGTCTCCTGCAGCGTCGTATATATCTGCAACGGTATCCCGGGTGGGTTGTAGGCGATGATGATGACCGCCCCGAATGCGCCTATGGCCCGGGCCCAGGCGATGGACAGGGCCATGGCCAGGCCGGGTGCGGCCAGCGGCAAGGTCACCCGGCGGAAGACCCGGCGCGGGCGGTCGCCGAGCAGCCCCGCCTGCTGCTCCAGCCGGGGCTCGACGCTGGCGAAGGCGGCCTGGGCGCCGAGCACGTAGTACGGTGCCGACTCGTAGACCTCGGCGATGACCAGCGCGAGGAACGTGTTGGTCGCGGATAGGTGCACCCAGGCGAGCACGTGCCCGATCGGCGTGTACGGGCCGACCAGGAAGACGAGTAGCAGCCCGATGACCAACGGCGGCAGCAACAGAATCAATAGCACCCCGGTTTCCCACACCCGAGGGAACGGCAGCCTTCCGCGGGCCAGCATCCAGGCCAGCGGGGTGCAGAGCACGAACAGCACGCCCAGGGTCACCAGGCCGGACTCGACCGAGGTCACCAGGGGATCCAGCGCGCCCGGGGAGGTCAGGGCACTCACGATGGCACTGCCCGACAGGTGCGTGAGCAAGGCGATCACCGGGCCGAGCAGGGCCAGCCAGATCACGCCCGCGCCGATGACGGACACCCACGCCGACACCGAGCGGATCCGAAGCGGAGCCCCGGTGACGCGCCCCGACCACGCTGGGCGGCGCTGACCGCCAGGCCCGGACGGGTCGTCGCCGCCGAGCTTGGGATCAGCGCCGCCAGCCGCCGCTGCGGGGCTAGCCGCCCAACTCACTCGATATTTCTGAGGGCACCGCGCTTGCCGTCCCGAACACCGTCGGGGTAGGCAACGAGAACCCGCCTTGCTTGTACAGGGCCAGACCCGCTGGCGACAGCGTGTACTTGACGAACGCGGTCCCGGCCGGGGTGGGCGTGCCGATGATGGTGATGTCGATCACCTGCGGCGACCCGTGCTTGGTCATCCCGTTCTCCAGCGTGACGGACGCCTTCATGTACTGGGCGGCAAGCGCGGCGCTGCCCAGGTTGATCTGCTCCGGCAGCGGGACGTAGGCCAGGTGCAGCTCGATCGCTTGGGTAACGAAGGCGCTGGCCGCGTCCAGCTGGCCCGACTGCAGGGTGGAGTCTAGCGCGGACTCGGCGTAGATCTGCGACGACTTCGACGTGCCGAAGTCCGTGGTGCCCAGGATCTTCGCCACCGTGTCGGACGGCAGGTGGTAGTACATCTGGGCGAGTTCCAGCATGTAGATGAAATCCCGGCCCTGCGGGTCGACGTTGGGATCGGTGCGGCCGAGCTTGAGGCCGGGGGTCTGGAGCAGGGTAAACAGGTCCGATACGGGCTTGCTGCCGTCGGCGATGGCCTTGAACTGGCTGGCGTACTTGCTGTTCGGGTTGTAGGCCACCACCATCGACGTGCCCGCGTACTGGACATACCACTTGGTGAACTTAGGTATCAGCGGGGTGATGTTGTCACCGCCCACGCTCTCGAAGACGTTCGGGGTGATCTCGCCCGAGGCGATGTCGGCCTCCAAGTCGCCGGAGGCCCCGCCGCGGCCCGAGAACGTGTAGCCGGTGGCGGCGGTAAAGGCCGGGCTCACCACCTTCTCGTTGAGGAACTGAAGCGAGGAGGCGTAGGCCACGCTGACGGTGCCGGTGGGCTTGGCCGACGCGGAAGCGGAGGTGGCCGGCGAACTCGAAGCCGAACTCGACGAGCTGCTAGTACTGCTGCTGCAGCCCGCGGCCAACGCGGTGCAGGCTATGGCGAGCAGAGCGACCAGAGGCGCTCTTTTCCTGGCAAACAGAAGGATCATTCCCAGAACATTGCCACTGTTGGTTGCGCGACGCAAGGAACCGGGACATGCCGTGAGAGGCTGGTTGTGATTTCGCAGCCCAAACGATACTTCGCGCTGTGTGAAACCCCCTTGGCATCCCAACCGCCCGCGGGGCATTGTTGACCAGGTGAGCACCCCCAATCCTGCGCTTCCGCCGGACCCCGAGGACCTGCGCGGCCTCGCTCGCGGGCTGCGCCTGCTGGTCGAGATCGGGGTCAGGACGCTAGCCGAGGACGCGGGGCCCTCAGAGCTCGCTGTCCGGGTCACCGGGCACCTCGGCTGCGAGCTGACCGCCGTGGTGCCGGTGACCGAGCGGTTCCCGTCCTGGGAGCACGTGAACATCCAGCGCGGAGTCGACGCCTACCTCGCGGCGCGGCAGGAAGACCCGCAATGGTTCGGCCCCTCGGGCACTGGTCATCACCCGCACGAGGATCTGCTGTCGCTGATCGGCACGCCCTCGCACTTCGGCCCGGCCCGGGTGATGGCCATGGCCGGAATGCGGGTCGGGCCGCGCACCCCAAACCAGGTGGGCGCCGCCAGCTACGGCACCGCCGCCATCGGACCCGAGGAGAACACCGAGGTGGTGACGCTCGGCCTGGTCACCACGAGTGCGCCGGACGGCGGCCCGGTGGTAATCGGCATTCGCGACGAGAGCCGGTTCGGGCCGCCGGCCTGCAGCCTTGAGATCCTCGCGGCCGACCGGGAAGCGGCCACCGCCACCCGTGACGAGATCGACCGGCTGATGCGAGTGCACGACGTGTTCCGCGGCCAGGTACTCAGCTTCACCGCCAGCGAGCACCACGGCAACGAACTCGTCACCTTCTTGCCCCGCCCGCAGGTCGCGGCGGGCGACGTCGTACTGCCCGACGGGCTGCTGGAGAACATCGAGTGGCACATCATCGGGGTGGCCGACTGGTCGCGGGAACTGCTCGGCGCCGGCCAGCACCTCAAGCGAGGCCTGCTGCTGCACGGGCCGCCGGGGACCGGCAAGACGCACACCGTGCGCTACCTGACCGGACGGCTGGCCAGCAGCACCATCATCCTGCTCACCGGCCGGTCCATCCAGTTCATCGACCAGGCCGCGGCGCTCGCCCGGCGGCTGCAGCCCTCGATGGTGGTCCTGGAGGACGTCGACCTGGTGGCTGTGGACCGGGACTTCACCCAAGACGGGAACCCGCTGCTGTTCTCCCTGCTCGAGGCGATGGACGGGATCGGCGCGGATGCCGATGTCACGTTCGTGCTGACCACCAACCGGGCCGACATCCTGGAGACCGCGCTGGCCGACCGACCGGGCCGGGTGGACCTGGCCGTCGAGATTCCGCGACCTGACCTGCACTGCCGGGAGCGGCTGCTGCAGGTCTACGCGCGCGGCCTGAGCGTGGACGCTGACTTCGCCCGGGTAGCGGCCGACACCGAAGGCATCACCGCGTCGTTTATCAAGGAGATGATCAGGCGGACGGTCCTGGTCTCGCTGCGGGACGGAGACCGCCCGCCGGTGCTGCGCGGCTCCTACTTCGCCGAGGTGCTGGCCGAGATGAACTCCGAGCGCCACGCGCTCACCCGCTCGCTGCTCGGGGTCGGGACCGACCGCCAGGAGAGTGCCGGACCCGGACAGGCTCAGCATCCGTTGCGGCGGCCTGTCCACCGCCGGCCCCCGGTTGGCCCGGGGTGAGAACCACGCTCGTTCGGGATAAGAAAGAAAGGTTCGCCCATGTCCCGCAGGACCACCCCTCCGTTCCGGGCCGACCACGTCGGCAGCCTGCTCCGGCCGCCCCGCCTGCATCAGGCGCGTGAGGATTTCGCGGCGGGCCGGATCACGGCTGCCGACCTGCGCGCGGTCGAGGATGAAGAGATCGTCAAGGCGATCCGGATGCAGGAAGAGGTGGGCCTGCAGTCGGCCACCGATGGGGAGTTCCGGCGGGCGACCTGGCACATGGACTTCATCTACGAGCTCGGCGGGGTCTCGAAGGCGCCCGGTCATCTCGCGGTGCAGTTCACCAACCCGTCCGGGACCATCGAGTGGACGCCCGCCGCGCTGCACGTCGGCAGCAAGGTCCGGCTGGACCACACCATCTTCGGCGAAGACTTCACGTTCGTCAGGGACCACGTGACCACGGCCGTCCCCAAGCAGACCGTCCCCTCGCCGAACATGGTCCACTACCGCGGCGGCCCGGCGATGCTCGACCCCGCGGTCTATCCCGACATCGAGAGGTTCTGGGCCGACCTGTCCGCCGCGTACGCCGATGAGGTCCAGCGGCTGGGCGCCCTGGGCTGCACCTACCTGCAGTTCGACGACACCAGCCTGGCCTACCTCAACGACCCCGCCCAGCGAGCGCAGATCAGCGGGCGCGGCGAGGACGCCGAGCACATGCACCTGCGCTACATCAAGCAGATCAACGACGCGGTCAAGGACAAGCCGGCCGGCATGGCCATCACCACCCACATGTGCCGCGGCAACTTCCGCTCGAGCTGGGCCGCGTCGGGCGGTTACGACTATGTGGCCGAGGCCCTGTTCTCCGAACTGGACGTGGACGGGTTCTTCCTGGAGTACGACGACGAGCGCTCGGGCGGCTTCGAGCCGCTGCGCTTCGTCCCGCCCGGCAAGATGGT
>Ga0210383_10005163_pt1 | contig 11497 bp, 14 predicted proteins | sample IncBWC14OmetaG_FD_160072 | JGI IMG/M metagenome (GOLD analysis project Ga0210383, IMG submission 160072) | Forest soil microbial communities from Barre Woods Harvard Forest LTER site, Petersham, Massachusetts, United States - Inc-BW-C-14-O ...
TATTCCGTGTTATTCCGAAATAGTCTAATAGACTGACCCGGTCGTCACCGACAAGACAGCAAACGACGTCAATTTCTTGCTTGGAGGATCAAAGTCAGCAAAATCAGCGTGCAGAGCGGATGTCAACTATGACTCCAATACAGCTAAACGTGGGAGAACGTGATTGCCAAATTCAGGTCCGCGAATCAAAGGCCGGCGGCAGAAGCTCGCGTGGATATTGTGGTGCGTGACGAGAAATTTGGTTCGACAAGGTGTGACATTTTCAAAATTACTTCCCTTCATTACCACTGACGCCCTATTTTTAAACCGAATTCCTTCCAACCCACAGTGATGCCTGACAAAGAATGAACTGTGTTTTATTTTGAACCAGACAATAAAATCGGAAACGGATTGTGATGGAACATAACGGATCCCACCTGATGGAAGGTTTCAGACCAGGCTCTAGAGTATTAGACTGGTGACCTATCTGTCTATTAGAAAGGCAAGCTTGTCGTGTCTATCGACAGTTTCCCTTGTTACATGTCCGATGACAGAATGGTTACGAGTCTACTAGAGTATGCGCACCGCCTCGATGACCGCCCAAAAAACATACAAACGATAGGCAGGGTGACGCTTCTCCGCGTAGTCGAATGAACCAAATTTTCGCCCCGCCAAAGCTGCTGGCAATAGAGGGTTATCAATGTTTTATATATTCAAAAATGATGCTTTGCACTTACATAAAATCCTCCACGGCAAGAAGCCTCCGCAAATATTTGAATGTGTCCCTTGTCATGTGTTGTCCAAGCTACCCTCCACTTCGCTCATTGAACCATTGTCCATATTATTACTCTTCGCTATATCAGCTATTATGCTTACAGGACGAAGACGTTCATCGTCAAGGCAGAATAGTATAAAGCATCTTCGTTCATTGTTGATCCCCAGCCTTGTCCGAGTCTTTCTCTGCTTTAATGTACACACTACTGATGGTTATAGCATGTCGATGTCGTACCCAATAGAAACATTTATTGGACTCACAATATTTGTCAAGTACTAATTATTTGAATTTCACACTGAGATATCTTCGATAATTATTGCAATTGGGCCCACCTGATATATACACCTGCCAATACTCTCTAATAGTGATACATTCGGGAGTAGTCCCTTGCAGTGGAACTTGAAGAATCCAAGCTTGTAGTGCGTCGATGTGTTGAAATGAGTCCACCATTTGCGATGTCCCGTGTGGACTCCCTGGTTCGATTGAGGACGATTATAGCCGACAAGGGAACTTTAAGTTGGACACTCACCGAAAAAGGGTTGATCAGAACTATCGCCTAGGACCACCACGAGCCTGAATCTTGATGACTTCAGCTTCGGACAGGCCGTACCGAGTAAATCAACCTCATCGCTGTATCAGTCATAGCTGCCACAAGTTTCATGCCATTCGGTGTTAGCAGTTGAAATTGGCATAGAAAACGACAAGGAAAATGAAAGACGCCTAAAGACCAGAGTCATCATAGAAATGCAGGCCTGGGCCGAAAGAACGTTTTTAGTGGCGTAGGCTTAGCGAGATGCAGTAAAATGGAGAGATGAGAGTCGCTGTAACAGCGCAAGGAGAACAGGAGAACAGGCTAACAGGGTTCACCCATTTGAGCGTCTGCGAATGAATCAGATCACCAACAAGTAGCCTGACATCTCACGCACCGTCCTCCAAAGAGAGCAACGATTCGCCGATATAATACCATTATCAGCCAGTGGTATCGCCATAGTATGCCTTCCGATCGTTTCAGACAGGTAACTGCGAAAGACAAAAATTCAATTCATCTCAGCTGCTGCAAGAATTGGGCTGCCGAGAACTCAGTGTATGGTGCCACTGATACCATTTGTTAGTTTCCGAGAGCCACTGCACCTCCGTAAAATCTTGCGAAGGCGAGCGAAGAAACACGATCACAGCCCAGGGTCCTCGAGAAATTATATGTGCATTGTGGGGTGACGGAGACAGGGAAGAACAGCCCGCTTCGTGTAGTTGTACAGCATCCAGCCGATCGTGCGTCAGAATGCTTTAGGCAGTCATACTGGCAAAGCTGAAGCAACATATACCGCAAGACGTTCCCAGAACAACCATTCCCATCAATCTAGGATGAACCGTAAACCTGGGGCGATAGGGATATTTCCCGGGCTTAAGACATCTGAATGGCTAGACAGATATCGTTTGTGCCTGCCGCCGTTTCTTTCGATTCGACGATAAGAGTCTGCGAAAGCTGTAGCAGACAAGGCAACTGTATGACCTAAAAGTGCCATTCAGAATCATAGCCCTGGAACGCGGCTGGAGAAGCCCAATCCCTGGAATGGAGGTTTGGGTTTCATCTAGCCTATGAGGAATTGGTGGACGGAGGAATGAAAGGTTAAAGCATATTCAGAGAGTATGAACGGTCGAGAACAGATAGCAGGCCAAGGTTATTTTCTTGACTACCAGGTGAAGGCATTTGGGAGTGTATCGCTCGAAGGGGGAGCCGCAAGTAGATACCTGCTAGAGAACGAAGCTGCAGAATAACAAGGAAGTGGATTTCCCAAGGACACCGTCTGACCCATGGAGTGGGAAGGGAAAGACGGTGCCAGGGCATAGATCTTGCATCTCTAGAAGCATAAATTCAGAATTCGCGTAACAGACTGCTAGAAACGGAGAGAGGGAGTCGAAATAACTAATGAGGATGTCGCATTCACGAGATTAGGTTTAACTGACTGATAGGTTTGGGTTAGGATGATTCGGCGCCTTGAAATGGTTTTAGAGCTTCTCCACAGTTTAGGTGCGTCTTGCAATGTTGAGAGCAGACCCTTGATGGGTTTGGTGCCAGGTATTTACCTCGTGGTCGGCAAGGGGCGTGTCCAGAGCGCTTGCCGACTGAAACAGGATCATGTCAACAACACCACAGTGTAGAACATAAAAAGGCAGACAAATACCGAAAATGAAATCAGTCAAATACGCGGCTGATGGATGTGTAGTTTGACGTGGACGATGGGATCACTGCAAAGGTTCCATTGCATGACACCAACCCATACGATGGATGAATCGACGATCGGTTCAGGGGAACCATAGATAACTGGAGTTCCTAAAGAAAAAACATTCGACAGGGAAGCACAGGGCCAATAATGTTCTGTCGGTGTAAATGAGGCCCTATGGTGTATACGGCTGCCGAAGACGAAGGTCATATTCTGCGACAACTTTCCACGAGCCTGAATAGGCAACATCCGGTGTCTCTGAACACGATGCATGTCTGTATGATGAGGTTACAGAAGGTCTCGGGCCACCGACTCCGACCAGCAGAACCTCATTGGACTTTGCTCCATCGATAGGAACTCTGAACATGATTTCGACCGCCACGATCACGCAAGGTCACCAGCATGAGATTTTCATTTCCGGAACCAAGGCCGACATGAAGTACAATGTCTGTTCCCATGCATGCACAAACAAACAGTGTCCGACGGCTGAGCTCTAACGGAGAAGGATTGTCCATCGACATGGGAACATTCGTGTAGCAGAGATGACGTACCTGGCCAGTTACACGTATGTTAGTACAAGGATTCTAGGTGGAGGTGAAGACGCGCCGGTATCATTTTCCCCCGGAACCTTGGGTGCTTCTATGGAGATCAGGTACAGATTCGGATCCGGTTGCACAGATTTGAGGAGATGAAGCCAACTACTACCATTCCATTCCTTGTGTTCCTAGAGATGAGCCTTGTGGCATCCAAACGACTTGGAGAAGAAGGTCGCGAGGCATGAGCCTCGCGGCCTGAACGCGACCAAACTTTCCAACTGATTCCGTTTGTGCAATCATTTTGCACCGCTACCATTGGAGTAGCTAGATATCCCAATACTTACGAGGAATAGCCCAAACGAGAACAAGGAAAGACGGTTGGCAAGATCGCGTCACGCACTTTGCAACAAGCCACCCCACAGTGCGACAGCCCTTCGCGTCGTCAGATTTCGTTGGAGATATTGTTGGATGTTAGTAATGATAATTACAAGTGTAAGGAGTAGACAAGGAAGACAACATAAAGTGAGGACAAGACAGGCGTCGACCTCGGGAGAACTAGTAGGAAAGGCCTGAAAAGGCAAGATCGCGTCAAGGTCTGCCAAAAACTCAACAAGCTCTGGAACTCAAGTTCTTTCTCCTTAAAAGCCAACTTGTGCTTGTACCCCTTAAAGTTCCAGGTCTCGTTGAATACTTGTTCTGCTTACTCCCGGCAGAAAAACGTAGGTCTGCATCCATGGACACCTCAACACCTCAGCATTTCACTATCATGTATCCCACTGCTGGTCAGCACACTCTCACCACTCACTCACATCAAATCCACGCGTCTATGAGCGAATCTTCCTGGCCTCTAAACCATCATTCTTCATCCAATACTTCATCTCCCTCTGCCCAGGCGTCCTCGATGTTTTCCATCGTAAATCGCGCCGCAGATTTTGACTATCCATCTCCCGCTGCCTCTGCTGCATCCCCCTCATATATTCACCACCATCAGCAAGAAAATTTCACTGGTCTTCACCAGTCTCCGTCTCTCAGCTCTGATTCATCAAATGATGTTATGGCATCACCTTTTAACCAGGTGGAGTCGAGTATCGGACCGAATCGGGTACTTACACGACGTCAGCGTGCAGCGCTTGAACAAAGTTCTCCCGGGCGTAGAGTCTCAGCGCCGTCAATTTTTTCAAGAACAGAGCAGGATCATAGCCCTGTATGTTCATTCCATTTTATTCTTTGGTACATTCGTATCATTTTAATATTTAAAATTCGTCTCAACTATTCAGCGGCACCACTCTGCTATGTATCTCAGTCCGCCAACGGCGGGGTCTCGCCCACAGACGCCTATAAATGCGTCAGAATCAAATCGTTATCAGCCACAGCGTGATCGTTTGTCGTTGAACATCGCCAGCGCGATTCCCATGCAAATGCAATCCCCTCGATATCCCGGTCCACCGACCCCCGGGTCGTCATCTTCCCCGTATTCCACGTACGGTCCGTACTATCCCGAAAATTCACGGTCGAATTCAACTTCAAATGCTTCACATCCGCGCTCGGCGTCACCAGCTCTTAGCAACGCTTCTACGTTGACCTCAGTGTCGTCATCGACGTCAGCACCAAATACGCAAACATTCCCCCCATTTCAATGCCCTCCAGCTGATAGTACATCGCCACTTCCTGCCCCGCGACCCAAGCAGAGAAAGCAGCGGCTTTTTAATGTCGATCGTAAAGCGATATGCCTCTACCACAAACAATATCCAAATGCGAGACAGGAAGATATCGGGATGCGATATGGTGTGGAACGGAGTACGATCAGTAAAATTCTAAAGCACAAAACGAAATGGTTGAACGTCCCAGAACATGAGGCCATGCGTATCGCTAAACACAGGTATTTAAATTGAATGATCAAATTCAAAAGCCTGCTCACCGCAAACCCAGACCTTCGAAATTCCCTGAAATCGAGGAAGAACTTGTCAAATGGCTAGTGGAATGTACCCAGAACAAGACGGTTCTCAGCGATGCCCTGATACGCGCAAAGGCTAAGGAGACCGCTCGAGATCTTCATATTCCTGACGAGAAATTTAAGGCGAGTTCTGGGTGGGTGGAAAATTTTAAACATCGGCATGGAATCCGGGCTGGTGTTTGGTCGGGTGACGGGAAAAATACCCGTGCAGCTCGTGCTCTGGGCGCTGGCGGCCCGGGCGATGTTGATGAGTCTGGCCTGTCGCCGTTAATCCCCGCCTTCGAGGTGCACTCGGAGGTCTTGGATGATACAACTTCGGTTACTCCTTCAAATTATCGTGGAGACATGGACCTCACCATTGCACGTGAAGACTTGCAAGAACCAGAGACCGCACCTCAGGGAAATAACGAGCGGCTGGAAGTTGAGTCGATGGCCCTACAACCCGCGTGGCCAGAATCTACCGTCAACATGTCATCTAGTCATTCCATAAATCAATCAGATCCATCCAACACCACAGCCAGGCAGGACCCAATGTCGCACCCGCCCCTCGCTCGGCACCACCATCACCAAACAGAATCCAATATGCTTCTCGACCACAACTTGACCTCTCATCAGCATGTCCCCGAGCCCGATTCCCAATCTCACATGCACCACGAATCCCATTATGAAGCACCTCCGGTGTATGATGATGGGACCCTTGTGATTTATCCGCCCGTACCCCGCATCCCAGACAACTCCCCACCGTCATTGGCAGACGCTGAAGAGGCTATCAATAAATTGATCACGTTCCTTGATACGACGGGTAGAGGCATCATTGACGATCAAGATCGACAACGTCTCACTACTATCAAATGCGCTCTTTTCCAGGCGGCGAGCGGTGTGCCGTACAATCCCGGACAGTGACTGCGTATTCATAGTCTTATTTTTGGCCAGTTTGACCGTCATATCGAGGTACTTGTGTGTACCAACATCGACTCTATTTCCCATCATTGCATCGCGACAAAAAGCACCCTTGCGAGGCTTCCAACGCCTATTCCGTTTACATTCACCAACTTATCATCATGCATTTTTTTGTCACTTCCTCCCATGCAAGGCAATTGTTACTTTCTGTAATCCACCATGTTGTCGTCTGTAACTCTTGTACGGCTTCACTCATATGCATGCTTCCCTTGATATAGCTCTACTATCACCCCCATCCCTCTCCCACCCTTGGGATACCTGTTGTTCCACATCCATATTGTATCAGGGTCATCTTCAGCTGTGCCTCATGCAATTCCTGTGAATGAAGCCAGTTTTGCTATCTCTCCATGAACACAGAGCGCTATCACCAATAGTAGTAACAAGTGAATGAATAAATTTGATTCCGAAATGTCCATTCATGACTCTATTACAATTGTCCAAGCGATAACACCGAAAGCGCAACAGGATATGAGAGGCACAGCAGAGGCAGGTTAATCGTTAAAAATGGAGAAAATCCTATCTTCCGTACATCGTCTGGGAAAAGGCATCAGTGCTTGGGAAGGCGTGCAGCTACATCGCACAGGAACAAGTTAGTGTAGGAACGGCCGAGTAAGAAAAACGCATACACTGTGGAGTGGGGGGATACTGTCACCTCCAATGAGCGGTTCATCGACAAGCATTGCGTGGTTAGCGGACGCTAAACCGGCCACTCGGGGTGCAACAGAGGCCATATGGTTCAACTCCAACTCGCCCGACCGCACCGCAGTATAAACACGCCTCATTTCGATGGCTTGGTCTCCCGCTTCTTCGTAGGAATAACTATACTGTTCAAGACCGGCAATACAATTCGATACCTCGGGACGACCCAGACGCGCCAACAATGTACCGGCTTGGATGCAGCTAACGTGCATGACCGCCGGATCAAGTCTCTGTGGATGACCAGAGTAATCAGTTGTGTTGTCCAAAGAAACCGAGTAAATTGGTACTAACCAAGTAACCATTAGACGTTAATACACCAGCCTATTTTTATATCCTGGTTACAGAAAGCACGGTGATGATAATGAGTGTAATGCATACCAGACCAGCAATACGTAGTGCGCCATGCAGAGCTTCATCCGCAACTTTACGTTTGACTACGTCAATCTGTAATTGATTAGGCACTGCACTGACAGAGTTTCCCATGCGAGCAACTTCGTTGATTTCTTTTATCCCGAAATCGTCCAGCGCGCTGAAGAGGATGATCCACATGACATGATATGTCGCATCGCTCGCGCATGATGAGACCGCCTTGAAAAATCGTTGTGTCAAAAATGCTGGGAATATCCAAGAGTGAAATGCTAACGGAAACGAAATCCCATTCTCCTTCAAAATTGCTGGGAACACCGACCACTGACAAAAACTCGTCTCGCCATTCACTAAGTGCGGCGGTAGAGCTGCACAAGACCTCGAACGGGATTCCGTCGGAGTCAGTTGCGGGTCTCCAAAGTTGTCGGGACATTTGCCTGGCAGTGCGAGCCAGAGCGTGAGCCGCACGATAATATCCCTGTGTGAAACTAGTTATAATAGGCGCATGTTGACGACGTCAATAGTCTTACCAAGAACTGAGTGGAGGATATACGGGTATCTAGATTAATTCTGGAGGATATAAAATATCAAAGTGATCAATACCTCTAATTGTTCCCGAGGGGAGGGCATTGGACTTGATGGCTCTGCCATATCCGGGTTGATGGGTTCCACAGTGTAGAAGTCAATGTCATAGTCATCGTCATCGAGGACTGGTTTCCGGCGATAATAAGCGGAAGCATAGGCATCACAGATGCAAGCCATCCACCAGGCAAAAATCATGGTGCCACGGGCTTCAGGGTCCAGAATGTTGACCATGACTGACTTGTGATTAATCTGCGACCTAGGATAAGTCGATGATATGAACGATCAAGTGAAGGTGTGGACCTGTAGATCTAGCAGGTGGCGGGTAGCTGAGGTCAACCAGAAGCCGTGAAATCCTAGTCCATGGAGTTAGTTTGAGGTCATAACCAGTTGCTTGATTAAGTACCGTTGGGATCATCAGGATTTTCTGCATTCAAGGACTTAGCACAATGCAAAGGATTAAACTCAAACATTGCAAGCATATACTCACGGCTCTGAAGTGGTTCGATGAGCAATCCGATTACAACATGGTCCGGGGTGGGTATGCGGTGTACTTTCATGGCTTCGGCGAGCTCGCGTGCCCGGTCGATGAGTGTTTTCGCTAAGAGACTTTGTCCACCTGGACGCCGTCGATCCGCAACAAGTAAGGGGTGCTCCGAGAACTTGGTACCCCAGGCAAGGACAGTGGCAACGAGGGCGGGATGCAAAGGTTTTTCAACATTGTTGGTCGGTGTTTGAATTTGAAGGCGGTTGCGAAATTGAGCGGGATTCAGGAGCGGGAGTCGGGTGTGTACAATCTGAAAGAAGACTTCCACGAGGTCGAGCGCGAACCTGTTACACAGACAGAAACCGTTTGAATACCATAAGCAAGAGTATTGGGAAAAAATCTTTATCGTTCGTTAGTAAAATAAATTACAGTTAGGTCAAAGCAGGGACTGACCGGAGAGAGCGTAGACCTTCACATGGTGATTGTGATGAATGAATGAAATGATGATACGTACTCAGCTTTGAAATTGTCATCCTCAAGTTTCACTGCCAGTTCACCCCAGTCAGCGTAGAATGACTTCACTTTCCCATGGCCAAAGGGAATGGGGTGATCACTGGGAATAAATATAAGCATCTCGAAAAGGTAGAGTACTGAACAAGACAGATATGAACTAACTTCGAGCTTTCGGGCGGTGCAAACAAATAAGAAAGAACCTCTCGCGTGGGTGTATTAAACGTGATGGGCGGATAGAACCCATGTTTCAACGGTGGTGAAATACTGTGCGAGGTAGGTGGTATGGAGGATGTTGGGGGAGTAGCCCTTTCCAGGGTAGGAGAGACACTGAGATTGAGTAAGAGGTGTCCGCCAAACAAGAGTTCAAAGATATACATACATGTTCGGAGGTCCGGGCGATGAAGGGCTAGAACGTTTCAAAGTAAATAAAAAAGTTTGGACAGGTTGCTAAAAGTAGAAAAAAGGGACAATTTTATCTAGGAGACGGCGGTGATGGGTGTCCGTCTGATGGTGCAGCGGGTTGTCCAGGGGGAAAACAACCAGGGAGACATACCTTGAATTAGCAGAGGTGAGATTGCGGGGTCTCCGAGGAACAGTTGAACTGCGCTTCTTTTCGCTTGTTGCTTGCTGAACATAATGGCTAGAAGGGAACATATTGAAGATGACGGGAAAAATGACAATCATAAAATTACCAACGTGCAAGGGTAGTTCTTGGATAAACAATGCTGTCACCCGAAGGTAATTTAACATGACGTGTGAGACACGGCTGCAGAAAATATTACCTGACACTAACAGAACCACCAAAGGTGAGAAGGGGGAAAAAGTAGGAGATGATGGCTTACCCTGTCCTGTCCAGGCAACCGATGGCACTTGACTTTCCTTGACCTAAGAGATATCTCAGTGCTCGACTTGCCGGCTATGTTGGTTCAAGGACAAACCTGCAAGCGTCACAGGCAGTGTTCTGTTTCCTCGGAGGAGGGAGTGTTTTTGCGAGTTCGTGGATTTGATTTTGCATCGAAGGGGTAGGTAACACAAGCCCTGCAGCATGTCAAACTTGATCACCATACTGGCCAGCCTGAGTTCTGACCTGGTTGAGAAACTGAGCTTGTAGTATTCTCAATGTCACTTTGCATATCTTGCTGCACGTTGGGGGGCGGGGGCAAAGGGGTAAAGGGAAGGAGGAGGCGGAACGATGAAGTCAGATACTTTATGGTAGCTCATTTCGGCAGTCTCGACAAACAAGGCAAAATAGATACTCACAGCCACCAGGGGCAACGTTGCGGCTCCGGGTTTTTATAGTTTCCGCGTCAGACTAGGTCAGACTTGCTCATCAGACTGGTCTAGCAAACCATGGTCAAAGTCGAAATCGTCGAAGAAAAAGACTCCGGTTCCTCCCCTTATGCCTCCTCGTCCTCCTCTCACACGTCTTCCTCGGTTTCCCTGTCTTCTGTCTCTTCAGAATTGTCAGCAGAAGAGACATTTTTCGAACGCGTTGCTGCACTGGTAGACATCGTACCTCCTACCACTCGGCACAGCATTTCGTCTCGAATCTCCAAAACGGCTTCGTTCATCAAAAGGGGTGGGAAAATCGCAGGGAATATCGTATGGATCGTAACAACGTCGGCCTTATTGGTCGCCCTGCCACTGGCGTTGAGTTTGGAAGATGAAGCTAAGATCGTGGCCCAGGAGGCGGAAATGCTGGAGCAACAGCAAGGTGCACAGCAGGTAAATGCTCCCCTTCTGGCATTTGCCACACCAGCAAACCCCGCAATTTTTATGTCTTCCCGTGATGTTTATCGTATTTTTTGCTGCTCTAGATGCTTGCCCCATCAACATACCATTCTTCCCCTGGTTCCAATCCGGCCCAGCAGAAGAGCCTTATACCTCCCGGCTTTTAGGTTAAAGCTCGCAGAGAACCGTGTTTTATCAATCTCGGTGGCTCGGCCTTCATGCCCACGTTGGGATGGATGGCTTTACGATACGCACAATTCGACATTCGGACTCGAGCGAAATTTTCGTTTTGTTTCGTACCTCTTCAATTGAACCATCTTTGATTTAGTCTCAATGCACAAGATACATGCTTTATGACGCCTCGCTGCCATTTGCAGGGTATCAATCATCAAGAACATCTTCGGGAGCGTCACTTGATACAGCAGCATTTGCATCATCAACAGGGTTCCGAACAACGAAGGCTTCTAATTTATTATCAACCAGTTACAAGTCCAGAAGGACTATCATTCCATGACCTATCGATCATATCAGCCAACGTGATATGTCTATGATGAGTAACGACGTACAGCAGTTGGCCGGGCAGGAAATACAATCGGACGAACAAAATTTTCTCTGCAGCAGATGTGAGCAATTGCCAGAAAGCGGCAGCGACCCAAAGAAATATGTGTACGTACGCGGAACGATATCGTCTAA
>Ga0210383_10005166_pt1 | contig 11494 bp, 8 predicted proteins | sample IncBWC14OmetaG_FD_160072 | JGI IMG/M metagenome (GOLD analysis project Ga0210383, IMG submission 160072) | Forest soil microbial communities from Barre Woods Harvard Forest LTER site, Petersham, Massachusetts, United States - Inc-BW-C-14-O ...
CAACATAAGCGTCAACCGTCCTTGGCGCGATTTATTGAAAAGGCTCAATCCGCAGGAGGCGCACATGGGTTGGTCAAAAGTAAACAACGTTCCGGACAATATCGACACGATGCTCCTACTGACAGACGGCAGTGTGATGGCGCACGTGCTGGCCTCTCCCAAATGGTACCGGCTGATTCCGGACAAAAGTGGGTCGTATGCCAACGGAAAGTGGGTGCAGACGGCCTCGATGCTGAATGATTCCAATCTGACGGCGACGATGAACGGCCCAACGTATGGGCCGGTTTTCTTCGGTTCCGCAGTACTGCAGGATGGAACCGTGCTGATATTTGGCGGGGAGTACAACGCCAATTATCCCGGGACGAGCGTTGATACCTTGGAGGTTCAGCTTTACGACCCGACAACCGATCAGTGGACGATTCTGCCGACGCCATCCGGTTGGACGAACATCGGCGACCCCGCGTCGGCGGTTCTTGCCGATGGCCGGGTGCTCTTCGGGAACCCTAACAACGCGCAAATGGTCACCTTCGACCCGCAAACTCGGGCGTACTTTTCCACTTCGGCGAAGAACGATAATTCCTCGGAGGAAACATTCACGCTACTGCCGACGGGCGACGTGGTGACGGCGCAATGTTCGAACGGCACGAATGCCGAACTTTATACGCCTTCGAACGATACCTGGCTGCAAATGGGCAGCACCGGCGTGAGTCTGCCGCAGCCGTGCTCAGGTCAGGTCAGCGAGATTGGGCCGGCTATTTTGTTGCCGAACGGCAATGTATTTGCGATCGGCGCGAGCGGAAACACGGCCATCTACACACCGGCCGCCGCAGGGAAGGCAGGGACGTGGGCCAACGGACCGACTTTGGTGAACACCAGCAATAACACGATGTTCCCGATGGACGCGCCGGCCGTGTTGCTGACGAACGGGCAGGTTCTGCTCACGGCGAGTCCGGCACCCGCGTGCAGTTACCCGGATCCGACAACTTTTTATTTATACGATTCGTCAACGAACAAGGCGACGATAACGACTGGCCCTTCCAACAACGGCAGCCCATGCTTTAAAGGTCGTTTCCTATTGCTTCCGTCGGGTGAAGTTTTGTTTTCCGACCAGTCGGGGACGGTGTCGATCCTCGCGTCGGTAGGAGGAGCGCAGGCGGGTTGGGCGCCAACCATCACGAACTGCCCCAATTCGCTGATTTTGGGGCACACTTACCAGATTTTCGGAACGCAATTTAACGGTTTGTCTCAGGCGTGCAGCTACGGCGATGACGCGCAAATGGCGACGAATTATCCGATCGTGCAGCTTCAGGATTCGAGCGGCAACGTTTATTACCTACGGACGGCGAACCACTCGACGATGGCGGTGGCCACCGGAACGACGCAAGTGAGCACGTTCGTTTCTGTGCCTACTGACATTCTCGCGGGACCGTACAACTTGTTTGTCATCGCCAACGGCATCGCGTCTGCTGCGTTCGCGGTTAGCGTCGGGACGCAGGACCTTGTGGTGCGTCTGGAGACCTCCAATTTTACGGTCGGTCAGGTTACGGCCCAGCAGAACCTGACGGGTGCGGGCAATTTCGACAACGCTCTGTATATCGAGGTCGAAGGATTCAGCCAGAATCAGATCGGAAGCGCAGTGCCAAGCGTGGCGCCACCCATCAACGGACTGAAGTATGTTTCGAGCGGCCCCGGCTCACCATCCGACCCAAGCCTGCCGGCAAACCAGCCGCAGCGGTTTACCTTTCCATTCCAAGCACAGTTCAGCGGCACGGGCATGTTCACGAGTACCGATCAGACGCTAGTTGTCTCCGCGCAGTTCGCGGCTGGCGGCAAAACAGTTTCCAACAACGCGCAGATTGTATTGCAGGAGACACCGAATCCGTACATGTTGCACGCAGGCAGCGGAGCAGGAGCCGAGTGGTATTTGAGTGTGGACATAAAGGTATTCCAGCTCAAGGCTGGCGACAGGATGTTCGGGCTGACCGCGACGCAAGGGACGAGTCCACAGAACGGCGCGACCACCTGGATTCAAAAGACGATCGATAATCTGAACAGCGACCCAGCAGGTCTCGGACCGGTGTTCGACGCGTTGCCATCGGACGAGGACACCGCTGCGCTGAACTTGCTGCAGGCGGACAACTCCGGGAACAACATCTATAACTTCGCCCTGGCGCGGGTCCGCTATCAGGACACGCAGGTAGCGCCCAATGTGAGCGTGTTTTTCCGGATTTTTGCGGCGCAGCAAGTTGCCAGCACGTATGACCCAACAACGACGTATCGCTCCTATAAATCCGGTTCGACAGTGGTACCGCTGCTTGGGCTACAAGGCGATGAGATCGTAACGATTCCGTGCTTTGCTGCTCCGCGAGTAAGTACGTCACAAGCATTGAGCGGCCAGTCCGATCCCAAAAACACGCACACAATCAATCCCGATCCGCTTGGCGCGGTGGTGGACACGTTTTATGGGTGTTGGTTGGACATCAACCAGCCCAACGACCTGCGATTTCCGGACCGGATGGTGGGAAACACGCCAGCGGACTATCCTTACGGACCCTACGGCAGCTTCAACAACCTGGTTTCGATTCTGCAGTTGGTACGAAGTGAGCACCAGTGCCTGGTCTGCGAAGTAGCCTTCGCCCCGGATCCGATCATCGTGGGCGATGATCCGTCCGATACGGACAAACTTGCGCAACGAAACCTTACGTTTGTTTCTTCTGCTAACCCGGGAGTCGATGGGTCCCGACTCATTCCGCAAACATTCGAGCTAAGGCCCTCGCCGAACATGTTAAAAATCGATCAGAAACCGGACGAATTGGTTATCGACTGGGGTAACGTACCGAGTGGGAGCATGGCCCAAATCTATCTGCCCGGAACAACCTCGGCGGCCATCCTGGCCTGGGCTGGAAAGCTCTATACGACGCACAACCTAAAGGCAGCTGATCCGCAGACGATCGAGGTGAACACGGGAGGGACGACGTACATTCCGATTCCCAAGGGCAGCGTGATTAATTTGGCCGGACTACTTTCCGTTCAACTCCCTGCTGGTGTCAAGAAGGGGGACAATTACGAGGTTGTTGTACGTCAAATCACGAGCGACGATTACACCGCTCCAGTAATCCAAGTTCTGAAGCAGGGTAGAAGGGCGGCGGCTGGGGCAACTATGTCGACCCCGGCACCGAATCAATACGCGTGGCGCCATACGATCGGCATTTTCAAGCTCGGCATTCCGGTGGACACGAAGACTGAACTTCGGGAGAACGAAGAGCGTTACTACGCGATTCTCCAGTTCATCGGGAGCTCAATTCCGACGGGCAGCCGCTGGTACCCGGTTTTTGAACGCTATCTAAAACAAGTGGCAGGACGCGTGAAGGGATTTGGCGGCAATCCTGGGTTAATCCTGCCCTCAGGGACCGGCACGTTGCCCGGAGACGGTATAGTGCCGGAACCGTGCGACGGCGCAGGGATCACAGAAGTTAAGGGGAAGATTGCCGGCCTAATCTACGATCACTTTGGCGACTTCGATGGATTTCTCCTGGAAGAAGGATGCGGCCGGGTGCGGCGCTTCCGAACGCGCGAATGCCGTCTGGCCCATGCGCTACGCGAGGCGTGGAAAGATCGCGCGATGGTCGTTGTGCTGACAGAAAAGCGCGACGAATTGTGTCCCGTTGAAGTGATCGTTGGTGGCGAACCACCGAACTGCTGCTGCTGAGCGGTATGCGAGCAAGCTTCGCGGGTCGCGCTATGCGGGACAGAGTCCGCTTACAGGTTCTCTGAAACGAGGCAGACCTTGTTCGAACTGGTCACTCTAGCAAGGGGGTGGGAGCAGCCGAAATTTCGACATCACGCCACCGGCGGGCGATGGTCTCACGCCGCCAGTGGCGTTTGCACTGCAAGAGTTCTTGTAGGAAAGCATCATCGGATCAATGCATTGAAGGGTGTTGCATCGATCGGTTGAGCTGGCACGACTTACCAGAGTTGGAGTCTCGGAGTAGACTCTCACTTTGGCTTAATGTTCTGGTTTACGCGGAACAGGTTCGCCGGATCGTACCGCTTCTTGATCTTTGCCAGACGATCGTAATTCTTGCCGTATGTCGCCCGGATGCGTTCTTCGCCCTCGTCCATCATGAAGTTGATATACGCGCCACCAGCAGAGTAAGGATGTAGCGCACTCCAGTATTCCTTCGCCCACGTGGAGATTTTTTCCTTGTTCGCTGGATCCGGATCGACCCCGACGATCACTGTGGCCCACATCGCGTCGCGGTAACACCACGGCGTTGCGCTGTTCTTGACGCGGCTCGCCGCACCGTTGATTGGGTACATGTGCATAGTCGACTGCATGGTCGGTAACTTTGCCGCGTGCTTCAGATGCAAGGCGATGGCTTCGTCGGAGAGCGTACGCACGAAATCGGCCTTCCAGTACCATTGCAGGCCCGACGGATAGAGACCATCGAACAGACTTTGCAGTGCCGGATGCGGAATCGGCCCGACTATGTCGAGCGCTGGAACCTTGAAGCTCCGAATCGGCTTGAACACCTTCTCTGCCTTCTTGACCGGGCCTGTGTAGCACCACACGATGCCGCACATCTTCTTGTTATGCAGAAGCTCGGGAAACGGCGGGCCCGGTGGGACGGTGATGAAAGCAAAGAACCCATAGACGTCATCGGGCGCCTTCGCGATGAAGCTGCGATACCAGCGCATCATCTCTGCTGCGTCTTCCATCGGCCACAGCATCGGACCGCCGTAGTCGGTGTGCACGGGTTGCGCCTTGAACAAAAATGAGGTCACAACGCCGAAGTTGCCGCCCCCGCCGCGCACCGCCCAGAACAGGTCGGCATTTTCCTTGGCGCTGGCCGTGACGAATCGCCCGTCGGCCAGCACCATGTCAACGGCTAGCAGATTGTCGATAGTCAGGCCGTATCGTCGCGTTAAGTAACCGATCCCGCCACCCAACGTCAGTCCAGCCACACCGGTTGTCGAAATGACGCCCGCAGGAACCGCGAGACCGAACCCGTGCGTCGCATGGTCCACATCGCGCCACAGCGCGCCGCCGCCGACCAGCGCGGTCTTCTTCTTCGGGTCCACGCGAACATAGTTCATCGGTGAAAGGTCGATCACTAATCCGTCATCGCACACTCCCAACCCGCCCGCGTTGTGCCCGCCGCCACGGATAGCCACGGGCAGCTTCTGCTCGTGGCCGAACTTGACTGCCGTCATGACGTCGGCCACGTCGGCGCACTGCGCAATCAATCGTGGGTGCCGGTCGATCATCCCGTTGTACACCTTGCGAACCGCCTCGTAAGTGGGTTCTCCTGGCTCGATCAGCCCTCCGTGCAAGTTAGCCCTGAAAGCTGCAATTATCGCTTCGTTTAGCATCGTTACCTCCAATCCCGCATGATTTTGACGTGTTCTACTTCGGTTGGTGCATAGCGGCTGTACGGCGCGTCAGTGGGCAAAACCTGCGTCATCCGCCACTTTAGCCGAAATCCCCGGATTCAACCCTTGGCTGGGCCATCGTACGCTTCTCATTGTTTGGACACAACGAATTTGCCACCGGGCAGGCCCGATTGAACCGTGTGACGGTGCCAGCGCAAACGGTCGATGCAACAGAATCCATCGCACTGATTCGACAATGCTTTCTGGTGGAATCTGTCTGTTTGCCTCGGTTCAGTCAAATTCCTATCCAGGGCAGTGTTCCGGCTGATTGATTCTAAGGAGCGATTTTGGCGTTGCTTTCACCGCAAGTTGGATTCGGGCTGAGTGTTGCGTCGATCCATTGAGACCACCGGCCTTACCGCCGAAGTTGGACCCAGTACCTATGCTTCCGATTTCGCAACTTACGGGCAGTATGACGTGAGGACGCAACTTGTTTCACAATTTTCCGGCGGATTGTGAGCGTAATCGTCTGTTTGCATCAACTGAGCGAAGTCAGTCGCCCAACTATAGCAATGCTCAACCCTGAGCCTAGTTAGTTGGTGCTAGAGAGGATTAGCTTCGACGAAGCAAATCCCTCCGATAGAGAATCGCGTACAGGATAGACACGGGACAACCTACACTGACAATGAACAGTATTCCCTTCCAATTGGTCCACTCCACGGGTCCCCACCCAAGGAGCCGGAGAAACAAAGAGAAGCACAAACTAAACAGACCACCAATAATGCCGCATTCTGAAAAAAGGCGAACTGTAGTCGCAATATGCGCTGACCGGACCATGAGATACAAGCGGGTAATGACGCCACACACGAAACCAAACGGACTAGCAGGGACGAGCGCAATGAAGAAGATCGACAAGGCAGCGATGAGAAACCCTTTAAAGTCATGGACTGCATGAGCCGGAACAACCACGAACAAAACTACCCATAGTGTCGAAATCAAGGTGGCGACACAGGCACAGAAGATCCCGGCCATTAACACCTCAATGATTGTTTTGGCTCGCAATTTGACGCTGGTACGGCCCTTCAGAAAGATATTACATCGGACCGGCCTGATAGCTGTTGCAAAATCTCCATAACGCAAATTGACCCATCGCAATTACATTCACAACGCCAAGGTCCTTCCATCAGAAGGCCGGTCCGTGTCAAGGGCGAATAACGCCTTCTCTTTGGTCCTTCTATCTTTCCCGTCCACCCAAGCCGCCTCAGTCGCCACCCTTCCATCCGCACTCTTGTGTGAGCGATATTTGCTCGGTGCAAGTTGGGTGTTCTCGATTCAGTAGGCGCTGCTACCTGATTAGCGTCCTCGACTTCCTTCTTTACGAGGGAAGTTGGGCTAGGACTTAGTCGCAGTCGCCTAAACTCGGCGGTCGAGCCCAGCTGTTCGGTATAAATTCTTTCTCTGCCGGGTTTCTCTATGCCGCTGCGTTCATCGCCTTCTGACTATTGCGTAGCGGCGCTCGGTTCCTGCCGCCAAATCCATTCATCGCGTCCGTCGAAGTAGTGAAACTCTGCTTCCACCGAGACGGCCACGTCGTCGTCGAAACCAAATCTGACTTGATGAAGACCGATTGCTACCTGGATGAGTTCGCGGCCTGTTAGGAAGCTCAAGTCGATTTCTTTTTTCAGTCCGTACATGTGACGGAGCATATCATCACGCAAGGTCCCGATTAACGCGGTTCCCGGACAAATGGGTTTTACTACGAACTTTTCCGGCTTCCCGACAACTCGGGAGTGAAATGTATCGCTATTGTGATGGAGGTCGAGGCGGCAGCGGGGGAGGACCGATATTCTTTGGGGGAGGAGCTGATGGTGGCGTTGGCGGCGGTGGTGTTGGCGGTGCCGCGGCTTTCGGCCGGGAGAATTGTGGAGTTTCGCTGTTTGCGAATTCCAACTGAGCGGTAACATCGGCCGGAAATCCTTCAATCGCTAAGCGGCGCTCTATTTCTTTCCCGTAAGGCGTGCCGTCGAGTTCAGCTCGCGTCATATTGACAGAGCTCAAACTGTCGCGAGGCCCGAGATACAGGAGTGCGTCTGCGACCTCTCTTAGCTTCACGGGAGGAGGGGGTGAGGCCGCGGAGTTCGGCGCGGAGCTAATCATCCACTGATACCCCTCCGCCCCTCCACCAGAGAGAATCGACATCGCGGGCAGTTCGCCGACCCAGTTGCCGGCTAGCGAAACAATGACTGGCACAGGCCATGAATCGAAGCGGTGATCGAGGTCGTCGTAGCCACCGGGAGTATTTGTGCCGACGATAATCAAATAGGTTTTTGCGCCAGCCGCCTGTGACTCCTGCTCGATAGAAAACCTTCGGGGGAAAGGAAGAACACGCGCAAAATGGCCCCACCCCATAATTAGTAAGGCGCGATGGTGCTTGGCCAGCACCTCATCCTTTACCACCTGCGTGAACCACTGATCCCTATTGGCCAAATACGGTCCAATGTCTCCCTTTTCTTTAACTTTCTCCCAGTCAATATAAGGATCGCCACAGAGGATACGCATCTGGTGCTTGCCTCTTCGTTTCAGGTTCTCTCCGCGGACAGCCTCATACAACGACGCAGTTACTGGCGAGGGTGGCCCAATCACGCCGACGGTGTTGAGCCATGCTTTCTGCACCTGCTCCAGCGGAACATCTTCGCCGCTTACATAGCGGTCGACCGATTTTTGGTATAGCGAGTTGCCAATCTCCATAACGATGTCGTCCACTCGGTCCGCAAACTCAGGAGTAGCCACAAGTGAGCGCAACCATGCATATTCCTGTTTGTTCCCGTGGAACTCTCCAAACATCACGATGTCGTGAGTCTCAAGAGCACCCACCACGGCAGCGCTCGCGTTTTCCAACTTAGGGTCACCTTGAGCATCGGAGGGAGAGCCAAAACCAAGGAAGCTGGTCCCAAGAAGCAGGATGTGGCTGAGTTTCATACCAATCTCCAAAGTTTCACAGAAGCCGCTCTCGAAAAGTCGCGGCTCATACTAGCACCAACTCCTAGTAAACGGCATAGCCGTCGAGTGGGTCCCGAGGATAATTGCAAAGGCGAGCGTTCCAGTTTGGGTAAAATACTCGCGGACTTTTATCACACCAGGGCGGTTTGAGCGCAACACAGCCGTCCAGGAAGAAAACTTTTGAGTGGTGCGCCCGGCGTGATTCGAACACGCGACCTCTTGCTTCGGAGTTCATCTTTCAACCGTTGGCGCATGCAGAATCAGGAGGTTAGGCGTGCGGTGGGTCGGCAACCGTTGGCCTCATTGGGCAGGGTAGGTTGGTTTTTGTGCAACGATTTGTGCAACGATTTGTGCAACGAAATGGCAGCTTGAGAACTGAGAAAGGAGCAGTAAGCGGGACGCGCTCGGACGGGGCAACGGAAACGGCCAGTCGCCTGAAATGCAGTTGCGCGACTTTGCGGAGTATGCTGAGCGCCGCGGCTGGACCGTAGGTGACCGCTACGTCGAAGGACCTTGGTCTAGCCAAGCTAGCGCATGCTCAGGGGACGAGTCTACTTCCTGAACTCGTCCTTTACCCGTTCCAGGAGTCTACATACGCAATTGGTTGTTAGGCGCTCTTCTCGCGCATTCCCTTTACGATGATAGTCTTGAGCTTCGGTGAAAAGTTTCTTCGGTATGGCCAAGAGGCGATCTCGCGTTGCTCTGTCCAGGATCTCTTCTTCCAGCTCAACTATTTCCGCCTCCAGTTCCACGAGCGCTCCGCTGCTTGAAGTCACCATAGTCAATTTATCCCCCCACCGCGTCACTGCAAAGGTAGGACGTGTTGCTGCCGTGACGGTAACGGGATGTTTTCCACCGTCGAGCTCATTTTGACGATAGAAACTGACATCTTGCAACTTGCGATCAGGCGTGAATTTGGCTAAAGCACGATGTAACCCACGACTCTACTGATACATCCGAACAAAAAGAGGAATCGTGGGACTTCAAATTTCAGTGCGGGAATACGGTGACGTCAACATATTGGATCTTCAGGGAAGATCGACCATGGACACAGGAGAGAGTGAACTGCTGAGCAAGCACCTCCGCGAATTGACGGCTACGGGTAAACGCAAGCTGTTGCTAAACCTGGCAAACCTATCGCAGATCGATAGTTCTGGTGTAAGCATCATCGTGGAAATGTGCGTGTCTCTCAAACGTACTGGTGGCGCGTTGAAACTGCTGTCTCCGCGAGGACGTGTGCGGGATGTTTTGAGAGTGTTTCGTATATTAGAGGTTATTCCAAACTTCGAGAATGAGATTGAGGCTCTGGAGAGCTTCCAGCCGCAAGGTTTCTTGGCAACGTCTTAACCACGACATGCCGCTTCAGGTAGCCGGAGAAAGTGCCCGCCCTACATCAACGGAATACGCGGGGGCGGCGGCGGATTGTTGACTAGTCGCCTGTACATCCACGACTGGAATCCAGTGCAGAAACTCTGAAAAAACATCGACCTTTTTGCCAGTGCTTCAAGCGGCGAATAGACGACTGCGGAGAGTCGTGAGGGGAAACGACGTCCGATTCGATACATCAAGACGAAGGCGACTCCAGATGAAAGAAGTAAGCGATACAACACGCCGCAATGGTCGCCGCCGTTGTGAGCATAGCTTACTATCGCATATGCCGCCATTCAGATGAGTGAATGCACGAGCGCACTTTCGGATTGGAACTCCTGATAAACGGAAAAACCGTCCATTTAAAGTCCTAGAACCTTTCTCCCGAGCCTTTGGTCGTCAATCAACCACAGTCTACTCGGGTCGAGGGAGCCAGCATTGTTATGAAATCATGGGAGTACTGAATTGCTACTGCGGTGCGCAGATTTCAGTTAGTGCGTACTGTGTCCTTCGCCCCAGATTTTAGGTGGTTCTCCGGGCAGTGGCTTCGGCTCTGCAGCTTCCCGCTCTTTGACTTGCCTAGGTGGCGGCAGGAAAACGGTTTCGCGGTTCTTCAGTCTGCCTTTTCCCTTGAGCCTTTCTGCGAGCGGAGTCCAACACTCAGAGCAGATGTCGTATTCCTTGCCATTAATTTCCTTCTGCAAACAAATTTTGGTTTGGCCGCACAGATCACAAATAATCATTAGCGTCCCCCTCAGCCGCGAGCAGTCGCAGCTATTGGTCTCAGCCATATTCTACGCTTTGAGCCTGGTAAACAGGGTTACCTTCCACTAGCCCCTATCTTGCCGATTTGCCCACAAATGAAGGGGTTGATGTACAGAATGAGGTAATGCATGTGTGCGGGTCTCTTCGTTAGAAACCGCGCCGTTCATTCGGTTTTTCTATGGCATTGGCACTATTGGCGGGGGCGGATGATCGGCATAGATACGCCACAGTAGACTGCCGGGCCACAATGCGAGGGATGCGCCGTTTTTATTGGCTTCCACTGCAACTTCGTTGTAGCGCACTAACAGCAGCCGAGGATCCAGTAAGCAATTGGTGAAAACTTTCCTCCCAAATCGCTTCTCCACTAAGGCCGCCATTTCATAACCTACGGTGTACCAGGGGCCCTGATAGCCGAAAAATGTGGAAGCTTTTTCGTCAATTGCGTCACCTTTCAGTTTTCCATCAAGCACATCGTTAAAAAACATGGTCAAAGAACCCAAATCCTGGTTGAAACGTAGCATGTCACTGTCCCATCGTGCTCGTGCGAGCGCATCGTCCTCCCAGTGAGGGCGCAAGTCTGTCGAACCGGCTGCTGCGAGCACGGCATCTCCTTCGCCGAACGCGCCCATTAACTCTGCGACCGTCCTGACATTCTGCGACAATTCGGCAAATGCTTTCTGCTGCTGGTTCTGCAGGCCGAACATGCCGATGTGGTGCAACTCATGCATAACTGTTGTCTCGAACTGCGCCTGTGTCTGCTTTTCCAGATAGATGAAAATTGCCGGTTCACCCTGCGAATTGCGCCAGACAAAGCTGTTCGTCTTTGGTTTGATCAAAGGAAACACGCGCGCCTGAATAACGGCACGGCTGGGCAACCAGCCAAGCACACGTTCTCCAAGGTCCGTCGCGTTTGTGCGCTCGATAACGGTGAGCGACTCTTCCCACTCGGCAGTCCGAGCTTGCGTTTCTGGGGCTTGCATAAAGATCC
>Ga0210383_10005168_pt1 | contig 11492 bp, 8 predicted proteins | sample IncBWC14OmetaG_FD_160072 | JGI IMG/M metagenome (GOLD analysis project Ga0210383, IMG submission 160072) | Forest soil microbial communities from Barre Woods Harvard Forest LTER site, Petersham, Massachusetts, United States - Inc-BW-C-14-O ...
CACATATTTCGCCGGCTCCCAATACATGACTTGGCTGTCGTTCAAGCCGGTTTTTACAAGCATCGCGGGGTAAGGCTTGGCTTCAAGATTGGTATACGGACAATAGCTTTTCATGTAGAAATAATCTTCCTTGGTGCGCGGATCGCCCCATTCCTCATATTCTCCGACGGTCAGCGGCAGCGAAGCGTCAAGCATGGTATTCAGCACATCGACGAACGGCACGTGGCTGATCACCATGCGAAAAAGTTCCGGCCGCATATTCGCAGCCGCGCCCATCAGCAGACCACCGGCGCTCCCGCCTTCAATTACCAGGCCTTCTGACGCCGTGTAGCGCCGCGCGATGAGGTGCTCGGCCGAGGCAATAAAATCCGTAAACGTGTGGCGCTTCTGGCGCAGGCGCCCGGCGTCGTGCCACGGCTTACCGAGTTCCCCGCCGCCGCGGACATGCGCGACAGCATAAATCACGCCGCGATCGAGCAAGCTCACGCGGTTCGAACTGAAATTCACGGCGACGGAGTGGCCGTAACTCCCATAGCCGTAAAGCAGCAACGGGGCGGTGCCATCGAGCGGCGTATCTCGACGATAGACAAGCGAGACGGGAACACGCACGCCGTCCGCGGTGGCGGCGTGCAGCCGCTCGCTGACATATTGCGAGGCGTCGTAGCCGCCCAGCACCGTCTGCACCTTCTGAAGCACGCTTTCGCGAGTACGCACAACGTAGTCGAACACGGAACGCGGCGCGACGAAGGATTCATATTGGTAGCGAACAAAAGACGCATCGAATTCGGGATTGTTTCCGATGGACGCGTTGTAAGCAGGTTCTCGGAATTCGATACGGTGAGAAGCGGAGAGCGCATCGGGCGCCTGGACGTCGAGATCCACAATACGGAGATAGGGCAGCCCAGCCTCGCGCTCCGACAAAACGATGTGCGCTCGAAACACATCAGCACCAGAGATCATCACGTCCCGGCGATTGGCGATAATTTGCCGCCACTTGGCGCGCTGCGGGTCCGTGGCTGGCGCACACACCAGCCGAAACGTCCGCCCTTCCGAATTGGTACGAATGAAGAAGTAGCCGCCGGTGTCCTCCGGGTTTCGACTGCGAGGCTCCCGCGTAAGCGGATTCGGGTGATGGTCCACGTAATACTCATGGTCCGCTTCGCGGGCAGCGATGACGCGGAATTCGCCGTTGGGCTGTCCCGCAGGCAGAAACCGCACTTCGCTGGCCGTGTGACTCGTTATCACCAGCAGAAGAAACGCGCCACTGCGGGTACGCTCAATCTCGATGCGAAAGCGTTCGTCGGTCTCTTCATAAATCAACGTGTCTGGCTCAGCGGAGCCAGCTGAGTGGCGATAGAGCCGGTAAGATCGTTTTGTAGTTGCGTGTTCGACGGTATAGAAGATGGTGCGATGGTCCGCCGCCCAAACCGCGCTTGTCACGCGCTCAATGGCCTCCGGAAAGACCGCACCGTTCCACAGGTTCTTGATGTGCAGCGTGTATTGCCGAAATCCCGTCGTGTCCAGCGCATAGGCGAGAAGCTGGTTGTCATGGCTAACGTCGAAAACCCCGAGCGCCAAAAAAGAGTGGCCCTCCGCCAGGCGATTTAGGTCCAGAAGTATCTCGTCCAGAGAACCGAGAGCGTCGACGCGCCGGCAGTGCGTCGGATACTGCTTGCCTTCCTCCGTGCAAGTGAAATACAGATAATCGCGGAGCCGGTAGGGAAAAGACAGGTCCGTCTGAAGAATCCGTCCCAGCATTTCCTCGTAGAGCCTTTCCTGAAAAGTTTCTGTAGGCCGCAAGATCCGATCGGCATAAGCGTTCTCCGCTTCAAGATAGGCGATAACCTCGGGGTTCTCTTTCTGGCGCAGCCAGGCGTAATGGTCCACCCGCCGGTCGCCGTGCAAAACTGTTTCGACGGGCTCGCGACGCGCCAGTGGCGGCGAAATTGGCGGAGTGTCCGCCGTCTCGTCTGAAAAAGCGGGCCCTGCTGCTTTGGCGTCTCGGTCCATAAGTCTCTTGGTCTGCTGAGCTCGGCGGGCGGGCGCCGGCCGTTGCGCCAGATTCAGCCGGGGTCCCGCTGAGCAACGGCGAAATACGTTCGTCCGCTATACTAACGGAAGTCAGCGGTGTCGGAAAGCCGGGACGCGCAGTGGCACGGGAAAAAAGGATAAAGATGGCGCAGGAAATCGAGATCAAGCTGCGAATCAGCGACCCCAAGACCTTTAGGCACATTCTGAAAAGGCTGGGGGCACATCCGGTCGGCGGGGGTTCCGGCCGCGTTCACGAATGGAACGTCATTTTCGATACGCCGGAAGGCGGTCTCGCAAAACATGGCCAGCTCCTCCGCATCCGAACGGAAACGGAAACCAAACCGAAAAAGGGCAGGCCCGCGGCAGGACCGCGCGCCTTGCTAACTTTCAAGAAGCCGCTCGTTAAGGGAACGTTCGCTTCCGGAAGCTCCCAACAAACCCATCGCCATAAGGTTCGTGAAGAGATCGAGGTGGAAGTGTCCGATGCTACTATCCTGGCAAAGGTTTTCGAAGGCCTAGGAATGCGCGGATGGTTCCGCTACGAAAAATACCGTACCACGTTTCGCCTGCCCGCTAGGTTGAGCTGGGCAAAGGAACTGCTGATCGAGCTGGATGAAACGCCCATCGGTACGTTCGTCGAACTGGAAGGACCGCCCGCAGCCATTGACCGGGCCGCTGCTGAACTTGGCCACACGCGGCGGGACTACGTTTTGAAGAACTATCTCAGTCTTTACGTCGAAGAATGCCGTCGCCTCGGCCAAGAACCTCGAGACATGATCTTCACCGCCAAGAAACGCCCACCTCCCTAAGAAAAGTTCAAAAAAATCACTCGCAAGGTCATTCTTTGCTTGACTTTGGAACAACCCCGGCTTATCACTGCAGCTGCGGCGGCCAAACGGCAATGCAATTGCCTCCGTTGGCGGTAGTCGCAGGTGCAGTGGCAGCTTGACTGACCCCCAGGAGTGGGTTTTCTCCCGATGAGTGCGTCCAACGAACTCGAACCTGGCCCTAGTCGCTTCCGCGCCAAGCGGGCAATCGGGGTAAGGCTTCTGAAGGGCGATTGGGCAACGTCCGGCGAGCTGCAAGGGCTCCCGCAGGCGGTAGGGTGGGGAGGGTTCACACCGGGCTAACGGTAAGTCCATTTTTCTGAGGCACTTGCCCGCAGCCGAGGTCATTTCGGTTCGCGGGTTTTTTTGTTGGTGGTCGATTCGCGGGGAGCCCTGCGGGATGCTCCTCGGTGGGCTCCGGTCGCGCGCAAAGAGGCAACATCATGGAACTATACGCAACAGAACTGATGGGAGCGCAAGTCTACGACGCGCAGGGCAATTTCGTAGGGCGGGTGCGCGAATTCTTCATCGAGCCCTCGCAAGCCACCAACCGTCTGTCCCATTTCCTGATCTCGCGCGGCCGCTTCCAGCCGCTGCTGGCCCGGCACGATCAGGTAGCCACGTTTGCTCCCGGGACGCTGCGCCTAAATGTAGGCGAGCGCGCTCTCGAACTTTATGAACCGAACGAATCGCTGCTGGCCGTGCGCAAGGATTTGATGGACCAGCAAATCATCGACACCCGCGGCCGCAAGGTCGTTCGCGTGAATGACGTGGACCTGACGGAAATGAAGACCAACGGAAATGTGGAGTTGCGGGTCACGCAAGTCGATGTGGGACTACCCGGCGCGGTGCGCAGGCTCCTGCAGGGGGTAGTTTCTCCCGGCATGATTCGCAAACTGCAGCGCAAGCTGCCGCAAAGCGCCATCCGCTGGGAATTTGTGAACTTGATCGAGTCGGACCCGTTACGGCGCGTAAAGCTGCGTATCACCCACGAAAAGTTGGAAGACCTGCATCCGGCGGACCTGGCCGAGATCATGGAAGACCTCTCGACAGACGAGCGGCAGGGAATTATCGCTTCCCTCGACGAGGAGACGGCCGCCGCCGTACTCGCCGAGCTGGATGAACGGCTAACCACGCAGATCGTCGAGAGGCTGGACCCTGAAAAGGCAGCCGACATTCTTGAAGAGATGGCGCCCGATGCTGCCGCTGATCTTCTGGCCGACCTTCCGAAGGAGACCTCGGAGGAATTGCTGGAAGAAATGCCCGGCCAGGAGGCCGATGAAGTGCGCGAGTTGCTGGCTTTCGATCCTTCGACGGCAGGCGGAATGATGAACACCGAGTTCGTCTTTGTGAGCGAAGCGTCGAGGCGGGAAGAGGTGCTCGCGTGGATCCGCGGCCAGGAATTAAATCTCGATCAGCTTGACACCATCGTCCTGCTAGATGGCAAAGCGGAGTATTCCGGCACGGTCTCCGTCGCGCGCTTGCTGCTGGCCGCTCCAGAACAGAAAATGTTCGAGCTTCGAAGCGAGCCGCTGTTAAGTATTGCAGCCGACGCGGATGAGAATGACGTTTTTGAGCTGTTCGATAAGTATAATTTGCGAATGCTCACGGTGGTGGATGAAGAGAGGCGTCCGATCGGCACGGTCACCGTGGATGACGTAGTTTCGCGATTGGTGAAGAAATAAAAAGGGAATGGGAATCTCCGGATGAACTGGGAAAGCCTTAAATCGAGCGTTCGAGGCCTCGAAACGCGAGGCGAAAATTTGCAGCACAAGATTCGCGGCCTGCGCCGCCGCCTGACCTTGCTGCTCGCCGTAGTCGGCCCGGGACTCATCACCTCGAACGTCGACAATGACGCCGGCGGTATTGCCACCTATTCGCAGGCCGGCGCCCAGTATGGGTACGCCATGCTCTGGGCGCTAATTCCGATGACCATCGCGCTGTACGTCACCGAGGAAATGTGCGCGCGCATGGGCGTCATGACCGGCAAGGGCTTGTCCGACCTAATTCGCGAAGAGTTCGGTTTCCGCTCCACTTTTTTCGTGATGATCACGGGTTTTTTTGTGGACCTGGCCAACGTCGTTGCCGAGTTTGCCGGCGTGGCCGCCTCCATGGAGATGTTTCACGTCAGCAGGTACATCGCTGTTCCCATCGCCGCTTTCCTGGTCTGGATTCTGGTGCTTCGAGGAACGTATCGGCAGGTGGAGGTCATCTTTCTGATTGCCTGCGGATTCTACGTCACGTACATCATTTCCGCATTCCTGGCCAAGCCGGATTGGCTGGAGGCGGCCAAGCACGTGGTCATTCCGAATCTTCGTTTCGAGTCGGGCTACCTGGTCACTTTAACGGCGCTAGTCGGAACGACTATTGCCCCTTGGCAGTTTTTCTACCTCCAGGCCGGGTTCGTTGAAAAGAAAGTCGGCCCCCGCCAGTATCCGCAAGCGCGCGCCGATGTCTTGGTCGGCAGCATCAGTTGCATGGTCATCGTATTCTTCATTATCGTCGCCACCGCTGCCACTCTGTATGTTTCCGGCCAACGTGACATTACCGATGCGGTCCAGGCCGCCAAGGCCTTGATCCCGCTGGCAGGGAAATGGGCGGGATTTACCTTTGCGTTCGGTTTGCTGAACGCCTCGCTCTTCGCCGCCTCGATTTTGCCGCTCTCCACAGCGCATGTGATCTGCGAAGGACTGGGGTTTGAAGCGGGGATCGACCACAAATTCAAAGATGCCAGAATCTTTTACAGCCTTTACACCCTCTTAATCGCCGTCGGCGCCGGCATCATCCTGATCCCCCACGTTCCGATCTGGAAGATTCTGATTTTCTCTCAGGTAGGGAACGGCGTTTGGCTGCCCGTGGTGATCATCTTTATTTTGCTCCTCGTCAACCGGCGCGATCTGATGGGCGAGCACGTGAACACGCTCACGTTCAACATCATCGCCTGGGTAACCGCCATCGCGATGATTATCCTGACGCTGGTGCTGGTGTACACGTCGCTCTTCCAAGCGGCTCCGCCAGCCTCCGGCTGAGGTCCGGCCAGGGGATCCTCGAAACGCTGATGCCCGAAACGGCACCCCGGGATTGCGCCGCTCCCGAAACGTATGTTAACTTTGCGGCGTAAAGAAGAAACCCCAGGAACCCGTGCCGCACAGTAAATCACACACGACGCTGCAAGTTTCCGCCTCCGGCTCGCTGGGACCGCTGACTCCCGAGGAGGCGCTGCTCTTTGAAAAGCTCGATCTGGGCCGCTTGCCGCGACACGTAGCCGTCATCATGGACGGCAACGGGCGCTGGGCGCAGCAGCGGCATCTGCCCCGCGTGGCTGGTCATCGCTCCGGCACGAAAACGGCCAGGTCGACGATTGAGACTTGCGCGCGCCTGAAGATCGAGGCGCTGACGTTGTACGCTTTCTCAGTAGAAAACTGGCGTCGCCCAAAAACAGAAATAGATTTTCTCATGCAACTGCTGCGCGAATATCTGCGCCGCGAAATGCCGTTGCTGCAAAAGAACAATATCCGGATGCGGTTTTTGGGTCGCACCGACGAACTTCCAAAGGGCGTGCGGGACGACGTGCGGGACGCCATGGAACGGACCGCTAGAAACAACGGCATGGTGCTCTGCGTGGCGCTGAACTACGGCGGCCGCGCGGAAATCGTGGACGCCATGAACGCGATTTTGGCGGAGCAGAATGGTCATGGGCACCGCGCCGAGATTACCGAAGAGACGCTCGCCCGACACATGTACACGAACGGGTTGCCCGATCCCGATTTGCTGATTCGCACGAGCGGCGAAATGCGCGTGAGCAATTTTCTTCTGTGGCAGATTGCCTATGCTGAAATTTTCGTCACGGAAACCCTTTGGCCCGATTTCAACCGCGCCCGCTTGCTTGAGGCCCTTGTCGAATTCCAAAAACGTGAGCGCCGCTACGGCGGAATCCGCGAAGGCCAGCCCGCCCCGGAAACATCGGTCCGCGCCGTCGGCAAGTGAGCAATTTTTCTCGAAAACGGCTTTTGAAACCGGGCCCCCCGCTAATTTGTGGTTCTCCCTCGTGATTTATTCCCCCTGGTGTGATGAGATGTAACGAGTGATTCGTCAGGGGATTCCTTTTCTATGACCTGGAAGCGCGTGGCGACGGCCGTCGTTCTGATTCCTTGTGTAGTTGGCCTGGTATTGTGGGGCTCGACCGCCGCCCTGGCAGTCGGTCTCGCGTTCGTCATTCTGCTGGCCCTCTTTGAATATTTTGCTTTGGGCGACGCGATTGGCCACCGTGCCTATCGATTCTGGACCGCGACCTGCGCGCTAGGGCTGGTATACGTGCAATGGTTGGCGGCTATCGCCCCTTCCTACGAACTCGCCGGCGGGCTGACCTTCCATCGGATGATCGGGCGAGTTCTAGGAATCATTCCTGCCGTTCAGGATGTTTTCTTTATTTTTCTGCTCGGTGTTGGCGCGCTAACGCTCTGGACCAGGCGCCCGATGGTGGAAGCCTTGCCTGCAGCGGGAATCAGTTCGAGCGGGCTGCTCCTCGTGGCGCTCCCGCTGACGTATACCATTCGGCTCCACGCGATCGGCCGAGACGGACCAAAGCTGCTGATGTTTGTGCTGGTCATCACTTGGGTGGGAGACTCGGCGGCATATTTTGTAGGCCGTGCCATTGGAAGGCGCCCGTTGTCGCCCGTGCTCAGCCCCAAAAAGTCTTGGGAAGGAACCATCGCCAGCATTCTGGGAGCGCTGCTGGTCGCCATGGTGTTCGCCAGATTTTTCATGGTGCCGCTGCCCCACTTGCTGGCCATGGCTGCCGTGGGCAATGTTGCCGGCCAGGCTGGCGATTTGCTCGAATCCGCGTACAAACGCAGCGCGGGAGTTAAAGACTCTGGCTCGCTGCTGCCGGGGCACGGCGGCGTACTTGACAGGATCGATGCGCTGATTCTGGCAATCCCAGTTGTCTGGTACTATTGGATTTGGATCTACACGCCCAACCGGTAGGTCCCGAGGTCCTTCCACTCATGGGGCGGGAGACAGACAAGAGTGTCTGTCCCATCAAGTTCAGCGCCAAACGGAGCAGAGAGTTTCTTGAAACAGCTATCCATTCTGGGTTCAACAGGTTCGATCGGGCGCCAGTGTCTTTCCGTGGTGGAGGCGCTGCCCGAGCGGTTTGGTATTGTTGCGCTGGCTGCGGGCGACAACCTCGCTGAACTTACTGGCCAGATTGAACGACACCGGCCGGAACTGGTTTCTGTAAGTGATGAAAAGAAAGCGCATGAGCTTGCTTCCATGCTGCGCGGCACAGGGATCTCTCCTCTGCCCGCGATACATCATGGACGCGAGGGCCTGCTCGCCGTGGGGACGCACACCAGGGCGGACATCGTCGTTTCCGCCGCCGTTGGCGTCGTCGGGCTCGAAGCCACCTATGAGGCCGTCAAGCTAGGAAAGACCGTGGCGCTCTCGAACAAGGAAGTTTTGGTCGCAGCAGGCGAATTGGTCATGGCAGCGGCGAAAAAAGCCGGACGCGAGCTTCTGCCCGTGGACAGCGAGCACAATGCCGTGCACCAGTGCCTGCGGGGCGGAACGCCAGGCGAAGTGCGTCGGCTGGTGCTGACAGCATCCGGCGGACCTTTTCGGAAGACCCCCCTGGCCAGTCTCGAGAGCGTGTCGCCAGAGCAAGCGCTCGCGCATCCAAACTGGAAGATGGGTAACCGCATCACCATTGATTCCGCGACGATGATGAACAAAGGATTCGAGGTGATCGAGGCGCGCTGGCTCTTTGGCGTGCACCCCGACCAGATTGACGTCGTGATTCACCCGCAGTCCACCGTTCATTCCATGGTCGAATTCGCGGACGGTTCGATTCTCGCGCAACTCGGTCCAACGGATATGCGAATGCCCATCCAATATGCGTTAACCTATCCAGAGAGAGTGTCGTCTAATCAGGTAGCTCTCGATTGGGGCAAGTTGCGGCGGTTGGACTTCGCAAAAGTTTCGACAAGGCGTTTCCCTTGCCTGCGTCTTGCCCGCGAAGCGATGAAGAAGGGCGGGGCATTGCCTTGCGCCCTAAATGCAGCGGATGAAGTTGCCGTAGCGGCCTTTCTCGAGAGGCGCCTGCCCTTCCTGGGAATTGCGGAAGTCATCGAACGCGTGCTGGCGCGTACACCGCGTACGCGCTTTGAGAAGATGGACGACGTCCTGGCCGCGGACGCGGAAGCGCGTCGCAGGGCGACGGAAGAAGTGAACCGGTTGGCAGTAGCGGCTGTTGTGGCATCTTAAGAGCCGGAATAGGGAGAAGACGTAGACATGGATGTCCTTTACCTGATCGTTGGAGTAGGCCTGGTGCTCGGCGTAATGGTTCTCATTCACGAGTGGGGACATTTTGTTGCCGCGCGGCTGTGCGGCGTGCGCGTTGACGTCTTTTCGATCGGTTTCGGCCCGCGGCTCTTTGGGTGGAAGAAAGGCCCGACGGACTACCGCGTGAGCGCGCTGCCGCTGGGCGGCTACGTGCGCATGGCCGGGCAAGATCTTTCCGAAGTTGATGCAGGAGAAAAGCCGCCCACGGGCGCGCCTGACGAATTGATGAGCCAGCCCCGGTGGCAGCGGGCACTAATTTCCTTCGCCGGTCCGGCTGTGAATCTGATCTTTCCAGTATTTCTCCTTACCGGACTCTTTACCATGGTGGGCGTGCCTTATCCCGCCTATCTGGATGCCCCTGTGCACGTAACAGGTCTGCCTGCGAATTCAGAAACCTCGCCCTCGCCAAGCCCCTTAAAACCGGGCGATACGGTTCTCTCGATTAACGGCGTGGCGACTCCGAGTTGGGAGAAGGCCCTCCTGGCACTGAAGCAGGCCGCGCCCGGTGCGACCATCAAGATGGAAGTGGACGATTCGGGAGTCCGCCGGACCGTCGAGGTCCCGGTAAAGGAACAAACAGACGCCAACAGTATTCTAGGATATGCGCCCATCCGTCCGATCATCGATCAAGTCGCTCCGGGTACACCGGCCGAACGCGCCGGACTCCGGGAAGGCGATGAGATAACGGCGGTAAACGGAAAGAAAATTGAGTACTGGGAACAGTTCCGGGAGGCGACCCAGTCCTCGAATGGCCAGTCCATGACGCTCGAGGTAGTCCGCAAGGGACAATCCACGCACCTGACGGTGACACCGAAGAAGGATGCGGCGGAAACCGGGCAGAATACTTATCAGATCGGGGTTCTTCCGCGGGACGAAAGCGCCTACAAGCACGTATCCTTCAGCGAGAGCTTGCGGTTTGCCTTCACCGGGACCGTCGACACCATCGAGCGAACGATGGACGTGGTCGGGAAATTATTCAGCGGGCGGGTCTCTATCAAACAGCTGCAGGGACCTGTGGGAATTTCCCACATGGCGGGCCAGGCCGTGCGCCGAGGGCCGATGGACGTAATTTTCCTAATGGTGCTGATCAGCGTTAACCTGGGCATCTTGAATCTCTTGCCGATTCCTATCCTCGATGGCGGAAATATCCTGCTTCTTGCGATTGAGGGAGTGATGCGGCGCGATTTGAGCCTGAGCTTCAAGGAGCGCTTCGTCCAGGTCGGCCTGGTGTTCCTCTTGGTCATCTTCGCCGTCGTTATGTACAATGACATCCTGCGGCGGATTTCAAGTCATTCTTAGCTCGCAGCGCGCCGCGCGCCAGGGAGGGCGAGACATGTCAGTATCGCCGGCCCACCGGGTTTCGACGGGCGAGCGCCTCAATACCGCAGAGACTACTGGAAAACTGCAGCAGGCCATCCGCGGGCGCGGCATTCGGCTGACCCGGCAGAGGCGCGTGATCCTCGAGGTCATGGATGCCGCCGAACAACATCTGGACGTGGATCAGATTCTCGAGCGGGCACGGAAAATCGATTCGGGCGTCCATCTTGTTACCGTATACCGCACCATCGATCTCCTCAAGAAGCATGGACTTATTGACGAGCTGGACCTCCTGCATTTGCGGGGCGACCGGCACTATTACGAGAGCCACGGTCCGCGCGACCACATTCACGTAGCATGTTTGGGGTGCGGCAAGGTGCGGGAGTTCGAGAGCCGGCTTTACGAGCAGCTGAAACAGCAGATTGCGCGAGATTTCAAGATGAAGGTCACCGTATCCCGCACCGAAGTGGGCGGGTACTGCGAAGATTGCCTCGCTAAGACTCCCTCCTAAGCCGCGTGCTCGAAGCTAGAGACGGCTTCGCTAGGTGCTGGCCCTGCGTTGGGCCAATGTTCTGATCCAGCAGTCGTTGTGCTTAACCGGTTGGTTAGATACGCGGGCCTTTCGCCGATTCGGCGACAACTGGATCTGGCCTCAGACGGAGACGCGGGAAGAGCGCACGCGGCGCAGGCGAGTGAAGAACTTGTCGGCAGAGCGGATGTCTTCGGCGATTTGCGTGCGCAGTTCTTCCGGGCCGCTGAATTTTTTTTCCTCGCGCAGACGTTTCCAGAAATGGATCTCAATCTGGCCGGGTGGGGTCTCGCCGAGAGGCTCGAGGACGTGGGTCTCAACGCTCTGGGCTGAGCCGTTGAATGTTGGACGGACGCCGATGTTTGTGACCGAGCGCCGCGTGCGCGATTCCCCGTCGATACGGGTGCGCGTTACATAGACTCCGCGTGCGGGCAGGAGTTCTTGCT
>Ga0210383_10005171_pt1 | contig 11491 bp, 8 predicted proteins | sample IncBWC14OmetaG_FD_160072 | JGI IMG/M metagenome (GOLD analysis project Ga0210383, IMG submission 160072) | Forest soil microbial communities from Barre Woods Harvard Forest LTER site, Petersham, Massachusetts, United States - Inc-BW-C-14-O ...
ATTTTTTACCACAAACGTGAGGCGGGCTGCAGTGCGGGCGAATTGTCTTTGCTAGTTCGCGTCGTCACGCGAACATGCCTCGTCTCCGGGAACGGACGCCGTCTTCCTGTCTCTTCTCTCTCTATGGCAACGGCAGAGTAATCGTCTGCCCCGCGGCTACAGAAATGTGCGAGATGTACTGTCCCCCGTAGACCTCGGCTCCAGCGCTGTTCAGGCCGGTGACGGGAATAATGGCACTAGGAACTGACGCCGACGACGGCATGGTCACGCTGATCACCGGGTTCGGCCCTCCAGCGCCGACAATGCTGGCGGTCACGTTCGACAGGTTGAAGGAATTTCGATTCTGCATCAACACCCCCAACTGATCCAGCGTCGGAGTCAGTACTGGCAGGTTATACACAGCTTTGTACTGGCTGAAGGTCTGGTCATACGTGTCGGTGAGTAATGACGATGTCAGCCCGGTCGTCGGCATTCCGGGCGCGGTGTTGATGGAAAAATGCAGATCGGGCTGATGGAACATTTCCGGATCCATGTCACCGATCAACATGTTGTTCAGGAAACTTGAGCTAACAAAGTTCAGAATCTGGTCTGCGGTGTAGGTGTTGTAGGGCGGGACAACTGTCGGATACGAGTAAATGCAATCAAATTCTGCTTGATCGTCATTCCAGTTAGCAGCGTTGTAGTAGATGTCGTTGGGATGGCGCGGCACTTCGTAAATACCCGGCTCATAGCTGTTCACAAGGCCGACGTTCGGTGACGGATTCGGCCCGTTGTTGAGCTGGCCAATTACGGAAGTATTGGTCACCACATACTGGATGCCGTCCGCGTACAAATACCCTGGGACGAAGGGATCATTCAGACCGGTGACACTCGGGGTCACCATGTTAGCCGGGTTAAAGTCACTAAAACCGAGCTGCGCGAGAGCCGCGTCGCTTGGATCCATATCCAGGTTTACGCCACCCGGACTTGAGGCCACCCAAAGGTTCGTTAGCACCTCCAAGTCAATGTCATCGGTTGGGGGATTATCGTAAATGTCACCGCAGCCCGTACCGGTCGGAGCGCTCTTGCATAACCCGTTCAGGGTCGTCGGGTGATCGTAGGTGTGGCTGATCCAGTGGAAGCCCCCCTGATAGCTTTGAAGATTCGCTACCAGATCGTCCGTGACGGCCGCCGTTGCGCCAGTCTCGGCCTGCTGCGTAGTGGTCACCGCGCCAGCAACGGTCGCGGTGAACTGTGTCGTAGCGGGAGTAGTCGAGCTGTTCGACACGACCGAGAGAATGGTCCAGGTTCCGTTGAATATCCCGCCAGCGTTTTTAGTTCCGGTCACGGTCACTTGCGCCCCGGGCAGACCCGAGAAATCTTTGGTCGTAAAGGTGGCTAAGTCGTTGGTTGATGAGGTTGCTGTAATGGGAGCCGTGAGGCCTGTCCAGTCGCCATTCCCCGCCGTGCCGACGCCATTGAAGGCCATGGTCAGCTTGAAATTCGAGAATAAGCCGGACGGATCGGTTTGTACCGTATTTTGCCAGGTCAAGAGCTGCGTCATGTCCGCCGAGTTGACGCGAAAAACCGGCAGGTTGGAAGCGTCGGGTTGAGTGCGGTCCTGAGTGATCGGATCCACGCAGCTCGTCCCCGGTATCCATTCCGAATCATCGATGAAGAAGTCATCCACCTCTTGAGTAGCGTATACGTGATAATCGCCGAGGAAGATGCCCTGCGTGACCCAGTTGACCAGTCCGTAGGCCAGCACCAGATCGTGGGTTAGATACTGGTTGCTGTCGAATGTCAGGGATAGATATTGTCCTGCAAAGGGTGTGTTGTAGACAGCCGCTAGCACGTTGCCGTAGGCGTCCGTGAGCAGAGGAGTCGAACCATTGACCGCACTGGAAAGGTAGATGGCAGCGTTTGTGATGCCGACCGGATTGGTAACATTGGCGTAGGGGAATATGGTATTGGCCGCCGGGGCGTAATAGAAGTTATAGGGTGTGGAGCTGGCGGGAAGAGTGCCGGAGGGGCCCGCCAAGCCAAAGTCCGGATCGGGATAAACGAACCAGTTCACCTGACGCACGTTGAACTGCAACTCGTAAGTATAAAGATCGGATACATTCGATATGTTGTATATGTTGTCGCCGAAGCCGAATATCACGCCCTGAAAGTACCCGTGGCATCCTCCGTCGGACAAGTAGCCGGAGGGTATGGTAAAGCCCGTCGTGCTTATGTCGAGCACGGAATAGGGTGTACCGATATAGCCCAGGGCTTGGGTGATCGCTGGGAAATCTGCTTCCGATTCGGCGTTCGTGACGACCAGCACCCTCATGTCGAGAATGCGGGCATCGCAGGAAATGAAGCCCCCAGGGTAGCCGGTCATGGTGGCCGACCCGCTCACTGCGCCTTGTGTGGCGGTCAGAGTCGCGACACCGCCGCCCGTAGATGTGGCGAGGCCAGAGGCGGTGATGGTGGCAATCGAACTATCGCTGGAACTCCAAACCACTGAATTAGTAAGGCTGGCGGTCGAGCCGTCTGTGAACGTACCGGTTGCCGTGTATTGCGTGTTGCTGCCCACTCCAACCCAGACCGCGGGTGGAAGGACCGAGATCGACGTGAGCGCGGGCGCAGAAGTAACCGTCAGCACAGTAAATCCCGTGACTGAGGCGTAGGTTGCGGTGATAGTGGTCGTACCCGTCGAGATCGCTGACGCTTGTCCCTGAGCGCCTTGGGTGTTAGAGATGGCCGCAACCCCCGGGTTCGATGAGCTCCAGGTTGCTGACGCGGTAACGTCTGAAGAGGTGCCGTCGGCAAACGACGCGCTGGCTGTGAACTGCTGCGGAGCGCCGGTGCCGAGTGCAATGGTTGGATTGGCGGGCAGGACTGTGACTGAGTTCAGTGCAACGACCGTCAGATTGCCCCCACCGCCGGTGTTGGCACTCGTGATGGCTGATCCGCCCGCCGGCGTATAAGTAGCGACGATTTGCACTACTCCTCCAGCTACAGCGGTCGCTAACCCTTGAGGAGCGGAATTGCTCACCGTCGCAACGCTGCCATCGCCGGCACTCCAGGCCACGGTTGCGGTAACGTCCTGCGAGCTACCGTCGGAGTATGTGCCCATCGCAGTAAACTGCTGGGTTGATCCCTGGTAAATGGATATCGCGACTGGATTTACGGTAACTGACGTCAGCACCGCGCCCGTAACGCTGAGCTGCGTGTTGCCGCTGATCGAGCCCGATGTTGCGGTAATCGTAGTAGTGCCTTGGCCGTTGCTCGTCGCCAGACCATTGCTTCCCGAGGTATTGCTGATCGTGACCACGCCTCCGGGCGCAGCACTCCATGTAACTGAAGCCGTTATATCCTGCGTCGAATTGTCACTGTAATTGCCGGTCGCGATGAACTGTTGCGACGTGCCCAAGGCGATCGACGGACTGGCCGGGGTGACGGAGATAGAAACCAGAACCGCAGGCTCGACCGTCAAGATCGTTGAGCCGTTTATCGAACCCGAGGTTGCGGTGATGGTCGTCGACCCCTGGGACAGCGTTGTGGCTTGGCCCTGAGTGCCCGCGCTATTGCTGATGGTGGCAATCGTTTGGTTCGATGAACTCCAGGTCACGCTTCCCGTTATGTCCTGTGTAATTCCGTTGGTGTAAGTCCCGATGGCCGTGAATTGCTGCTGCACCCCTGCCACTACCGATGGAGACGCGGGGCTAATGGCAATTGACTGGAGCGCCGCGGGCGTCACCGTCACCGTTGTGCTCCCGCTCACGACAGGTGTGGTCGTTGATGCCGCGCTGACGGTGGCTGATCCTACGCTCACCCCGGTCGCCACACCTTGGCTTCCGTTTGCATTGCTCACGGTGACGGCTGGTGACGACGATGACCACGACACCAGGCTTGTCAGGTCTTGGGTGCTGCCGTCGCTATAATGTCCGGTCGCTTTCAGCGCCAGGTTCGTTCCCATGGCGATCGAAGGATTCGCCGGCGTTACCGCAATTGATAGCAGTGCCGTGGTCACCGACAGTGTGGCCGCTGGGCTTGTTACACCGCCAAGCGTGGCCGTGATGTTGCTCGTCCCCGTTGCCCCGCCGGTGGCTAAACCGCTGGCCGAGATGCTGGCAACTGAAAGGTTCGAAGAAGCCCACGTCACGCTGTTCGTTATGTTCTGCGTAGTCGCGTTACTGTAAGTACCGGTGGCAGTAAATTGCTGCGTTGCACCATTGCTGATCGACGGATTGGGCGGCGTCACCGCAATCGATACCAGCGTTGGAGGCGTCACGGTCAGCTGGGTCGAGTCGGCAATCGAGCCTAGCGTCGCTCTGATGGTAGTTGCGCCAACGGTCAATGCTGTCGCCAGACCTCCCGGAGCGATGGTCGCGACGCTGGTAGTGGTGGAACTCCACGTGACGGCAGAGGTCAGATTTTCGGTGCTGCCGTTCTTGAAATTGCCGGTCGCGGTGAATTGCAGCGTGCTGCCGGCCGCAATCGTAGAATTTGCGGGTGTCACGGTGATCGTCTTCAGGCCGGTGTCGCTGCCAGTGCCGCTGAGCGGGACCAGAGTGGGGCTTCCGACGGCGTTGTAGTTAATCGTAAGTGCGCCTGACAGTGTACCGATGGCCTCTGGACTGAACGTGACCTCAATCGTGCATTTGAGGCCGGCGCCGACGCTCGGACTGCACGTATTAGTGGTCACTGCGAAGTCTCCGGTGGTTGCCACCGTTGACATGGCCAATGGCACATTAAGATGATTGGTCAGAGTCACGGGTTTCGCAACGCTCGTCGCACCAACCAGAGTGCTGGCGAATGCCAGGCTGGTCGGGCTAACCGTAACCGGAGCAATACCAATTCCTGCCAAGGCGATCGACTGCGGGCTTGAGGAGGAACTGCTGGTGACCGTTAGCGTCGCGATGCGGTTACCCAAAGCCGACGGGGTAAAAGTAACTGTGATGCTGCAGCTCGATCCGGCGGCCAGCTGCTTGGGACTGATCGGACAGCTCCCAGCCCAGGCATAATCACCAGACGCATTCCCGCCAGAGATCGCGATGCTGCCGATCGTCAGGGACGTTTTCTGGGCGTTCTTGAAAGTAGCGGTGAGCTGCTTGCTGGTTGCGCCAACTGCAACGCTGCCGAACGATAGACTCGCAGGAGTCAGTTTGCTTTGCGCGACGGCGAGCGAACCGAGAACGAATAAGGACACGAGGCCGAAAACGGTGCGGCGAAAGAATCTCGTCCAGCAAGTAGCCGGGGTCAGGTTAGAGATAGTCGAAGAATGAGTTTGAGAGGTGTAGCGGACAACAATTTCAGAACTATACATTCACAATCTCCAACGATGAACTCGTCACGTCTCTGCTACAGGACCGTTGCCTGGCCGCGGGTCTACTCCGACACCAGCGCGAACAAAATGTCGCGCGCTCACAGTCGGGCCGGATTTGTAGCGCTGAAGCTGTCTTCAGGATTTGGGTCAAAGCTCGCCACTGAGCTAAATAACTCGCTCCGAATCAATGAAAGTATTGGTTGGTGGGCTACCCCAGCCCGAGCTCGGCCCTAAAGCGATAAAGAGTCTTGTTGCTGCTCAGCTGAACTAGCTAAGGACGTGTAGTGTGATCCGAGGGGAGAGGCGCTATTGTGTATTACCAGTTTTTCCGTGTCAAGTTGAAATGTCAGGCCGGAGATTTCGCTTTCGTTCATCGGGCGCTCGACTACGGCCACGCGGCCGATTGCGCAAACCCCTAAGCTCCGGCATAATAGTGGTTTGTCTTTACGTCGCTGTTCACTCCGCCGGACTCTTCCGGGCAAAGGATACTGAAGTCTGTGTTAATGATCCGACTGGCGCGCTTTGGTGCGCGCAAACAACCGTACTACCGAGTGGTGGTGATTGAGAAGGAACGGGCTCGCAATGGGCGTCCGGTGGAAGTGGTGGGGACGTACAATCCACGCACCAATCCGGCCACTTTCGACCTGAAACGGGAACGCATCGAGCACTGGGTTTCGAAAGGCGCCCAGCTCTCCGACCGGGTCAGGAAACTGGTCGCTTCTCCCGCGCCGGCTGCGGCCGCTTCGGTCGCATAGCAGCAACGCCACTCGCCAATTCAGGAGTCACAAATGATTGAGCCGAGCGCCAGTCCGCGCGCCATGATTGAGTACATCGCCAAGGCGATTGTCGAGGCCAAGGGCGAGGTTTTTGTGGACGAGTACGTCGACGGAGACGAAACCGTCATCGAACTGGAAGTGGCCGAGGCTGATTTGGGCAAGGTTATTGGCCGTGCGGGGCGCGTGGCCCGAGCCTTGCGTAACGTGCTCAGCGCGGCGGGCTCGAAGCTGGACAAGCGCTACGCTTTAGAGATTATCGAGTAGCAGGGCCGCGAACTAGCGAGCCAACAATGGCGCCACCGGACGCAAGCGGCGAATGGATTACCCTGGCGGTCGTCATCAAGACGCAGGGACGGCGCGGAGAAGTAGCGGTTGACTTGCACACTGATGTTCCGGACCGCTTTCGGCAAGAGATGCGGCTGTCGGCGCTGACTAAAGACGGGCAGCGGCGCGAAGTCACAGTCGAAGATCTTTGGCCTCATAAGAATTTTCTGGTGCTGAAGTTTCAGGGCATGGAGACGATCTCCGATGCGGAAGCGCTGGTAGGCGCCGAACTTCAGCTCCCTCGCAGTGAACGCGCTCGGTTAGAGCCGGGTTGGACTTATCTGAGCGATCTGATCGGTTGCACGGTGTTCGACGGGCAGCGCAAGATTGGCGAGATTAAAGATGTACAGTTTGGGGCGGGAGAAGCACCGCTGCTGGTGGTGAAGAGTGGATCGAAGTTGCCTTACGAAATCCCCTTCGCCGAGGCGTTTTTGGAGAAATTGGATCTGGAACACGGGCAGATCCGCATGAAGTTGCCGGAAGGCTTGCTGGAAGTGAATGAGCCGTTGGCGAAAGAAGAGAAAGAAAGAGGTCGTTAGTCGATGGTCGTTAGTCGTTCGCTGTTCGTCGTTCGCAACGCTTTGGCTAACGACGAACGACCAACGACCAACGACTGGTTCCTGTAAATGAAGATCGACATTCTCACGATCTTTCCCGACTTCTTTCGCGGACCGCTGGATTACGGAATTGTTCGCCGGGCTCGGGAAACGGGCCTGGTGGAAATCAGCATTCAAGATCTGCGGGCGTTTACGAAAGACAAACACCGCACTGTGGATGACCGCCCGTTTGGCGGCGGCGAAGGCATGGTCCTGAAGCCGGAACCGATCTTTGAATGTTTGGAGTCGCTGGGCGACTTGGCGTCGCGTGAGGCGCGTTTATGTGCGGGCGCCACGCAGTCGGTGATTCTGCTTTCCGCGCAAGGTCGGCGGCTTGACCAGGCGCTGGCAGCGGAACTTTCGAGTCTCGATCGGATTGCGCTGATTTGCGGACGCTACGAAGGTGTAGATGAACGCATCAGCGAGCACCTGGCGGATCGCGAAGTTTCGATCGGCGACTACGTGCTGAGCGGTGGCGAACTCGGCGCGGCGGTGATTCTGGATACTGTGACGCGGCTGATTCCGGGCGCAGTAGGCAACTCGAATTCGACGCGGCAGGAGTCGTTTACGGAGTCGCATAGCGGGCAGCCGGAGTTGGCTGGCGACGGACCGAGTTCGACTTGCGTTTCGGGCGGATTGCTTGATTACCCGCATTACACGCGGCCCGCGGATTTTCGCGGGATGGCGGTGCCGGAAGTGCTAGTAAACGGCAACCACGATCAGATTCGCAGCTGGCGCCGCAAGACGGCATTGGCAAAAACGCTGCGCAATCGTCCAGATTTACTGGAGCGGGTTGCGCTGACGGCGGAAGACAGGGAAGTACTGGACGAGATTAAGCGGCATCAGAGCGGCAACCGAAAAAGTTAGGAAGGAAACATTATGCGCAATCCGATTATTGAAAAACTGTTGGCGAAATCGCGCCGCACCGATATTCCGAAGTTTGGCCCCGGCGATACGATTAAGGTGCTGGTCAAGATCAGAGAAGGCGAAAAAGAGCGATTGCAAGCGTTCGAAGGCGTCGTCATTGCCCGGAAGCGAGGCGCGCAGCCGAGCTTTACCGTCCGCAAGATCAGCTTTGGCCAGGGTGTGGAGCGTATTTTTCCCATCGACTCCAAGGTCATCGACAAGATTGACGTGGTGCGGTCCGCCAAAGTCCGCCGCGCCAAGCTGTATTACCTGCGCGAGCTCAAGGGCAAGGCTGCGAGACTGAAGGAAGTTGAGCAGCAGTAGGGCGCGCTTGGTTTTCTACGATTGTCATCCTTCGCTTCGCTGAGCTGAGGATGACAGTTCAGATTTTGCTGCCGCACCCGTGACACGACGTCGCCAACTCCGCGCTTGCGTCCGCCCATGTCTTGGGCGAAGATGCTGAGCAGGGTCCGTGTCCAGGTCAACACCCACATCGAAGGCTTCGAAGACAGATGGAATTTCTGCCTCGGCGGCGAAATTGCGCCTGCTGAAGAAGCTGCGCTGCACGCTCAAATTTGAAAAGCGGGCTTGGGCCGCGGGCGCTCTACACGTTGCTGGAGTCGATGAAGTGGGGCGCGGATCGCTATTCGGGCCGGTCGTGGCGGCCGCTGTCATTCTTGATCCCGCGTACCGCATTCGCGGCTTGCGCGATTCCAAACTACTTCCGGCCGAGCGCCGCGAGGAACTCTCTCTTCAGATTCGCAAGCGCTGCGTCGCCTGGGCCGTTGCCGCCGTGGATTCCGCCCGCATCGATCAAATCAATATCTACCACGCTTCGCGTCTGGCTATGCTGCATGCGGTCCGGCAGCTGGCGCCCGCGGCTGGTTATCTGCTAGTGGACGCAATGCGACTCGATTGCGAGCTTCCGCAACAGCCGATCATTCACGGCGACGCGCTCTCTGCTTCGATCGCTGCCGCTTCTATCATTGCGAAGGTCGAGCGTGACCGCATGATCTCGGCATGGGACCCGGTTTTTCCCATGTATGGGCTGGCCTCGAACAAAGGATACTGCACGCCGCGCCACCTGGTAGCACTGCGCGAGTTCGGACCCTCGCCGCTGCATCGGCAGTCGTTTGCGCCGGTGTGGAGCGCGCCGATTCCGCAGGAAGTTTTGGGCTTTATGCTGGAGGAGAGCGCTACCGATGTGATCCCCGGTGACGTGGATCCCGTGGCAGTGTCATCCTGAGCGAAGAGAAGAACCTAATTGACTTGTTCGCAGCGGTGGGATGCATGGGGCCTTCGCTTCGCTCAGGATGACGCTCTGGATTTATGCACACTTTTACTTCGCCTTATAGATTTCCGTCAGCAGATCCGGCTTTGACTCGTCGCGCACCAGGTGGGGATGCTTTTCGCCACCGTGATAATCGAGTTTTATTACTCGGAAATAGTCCGTGTTTTCCACGATAAGCTCAATCGGCAACGGAATGGTCTTGGCGGCTCGAATGGCGTCGTGCCAGGCATCGGTAGAAAACCTGCGACCGTTGACGGCCACAATCCTCATGCCCGGCCCGATCCCGGCCTTGGCCGCGATCATACCTTCGACTGTATCCCGAACTACGCCGTTGTTTGCGAGGAATAGTCCCACTGAGTAATGCGCATCGACGGTCTTTCCCCCGTCTTCGGCGCGATCCAGTTCGGAAGGCTCCTCGTCGTACACCAGTTTCCATCCGCTGGCCTCGATTCCGGCGAGCGGGGCGCCCGGACCATGGTTCGACAGCCGCTCCGTCCAGAAGGCGCGCCAGTCGTTGGGGGAGATCTGGGGAGCGACTTGGTTCAGCGCGTTTATGACGTCGTCGAAAGTGTAGGTCTTCACCATGGGCGGACCACTGGGCGCTCCGTGAAACAGTTTGCAGAAATCGTCCAAGGATTTCGCGCCGTTCGTTTTCTGACGGATCATGACATCGGCCCACAGCCAGACGAGCACGCCCTCGTCGTAATAATCCAGCCCGCGGCGATAGTCTCCCCAAGCTCTGGAAGCGGACTGCATGTCAGGGACGCCATCCGCCGTATCCTGCAAATTGCGCCAGACGCGGCCTGAACGGTGATCGAGATCTGCTGCCGTCTGGGCCAGTTCGTCGCGGGCCAACTCGGGCGTGCGCTCACCGCTGCGCGCGGAGAGCATATCTCCGAGATACTCCGTCAGTCCCTCATACACCCACAGCAAGTCGGTCCGCATTGGCTGCTCATAATCAGGCGTCGCCAGATCCGCCGGACGTCGGTACTTTCCGTTCCACGAATGCACGTACTCGTGTGGCAAGAGTCCGGCGCTCGTCTTTCGTCCGTCTTCTTCGATCAGGTCACGCTCGTCGATGCGGCTGTCATTTGATTCGTGATGCTCCAAACCGTAATGCGCGACGTGATCACTAAGCGTCAGCAGGAAGTGATAATCGGTGTAATGGTGCGCGCCAAACAGGATTCCCGCTTGCTTCACCAGGTTCCGGTAATGCTCCCAGACTTCTTCCGGAGGATTGAGCGCGGCGGCGCTGTCGGCGGCGACGTCGAGTTCGGCCGGAGGTTTTTCATTGGCTGTTGTCAATGGCACAACTTTGAAATATTCGCCCGCGAGGACGGGACCATCAACCAGCGTGGTCAACGAAACCGGCCCAAAATGGATGTCGTTATTGCCCGACCGGTTGGCAACATGCAGCGACGTGGCGAACTGCCATCCCGTGGGCAGGCGCAAGCTCGCGTTGTATGTGAGTTGATCGGAGCTGTAACCGGCGGGATAAAGCAACAGCGTGTCCCAGTCGACGATGCACAACTTTTCGGTGGCACTTACGCCAGCACCGGATCCGGGCTCATCCGACACGGGTGAAGCGTAGTCGAGATTTGCCGTGATTTCGTTTTCACCCTCTGGAACTTCCACGTGAAACGTAAAACCATCGAGCAGATCGCGCCGCCATTTTAGCGCCTTGCCTCTCGCAGCGAATTTCAGCCCGGTCAAATCCGTGATCGGCCCTTCCGGTCCGTGGTCGCCGGGAATCCATTTCGGATAGTAGAGGGTGAGGGTGCCGGGTGTAGCCGGAATGCGTAATTGTGCGTGGAAAATTTTGCGGGGGGCTTCCGACGCGTCCACAGATAGCGTGATGGTTGGGGTATTTTCTCCGAATACCGAGAATGATGACAACAGAACAATTGCGAAACAAAAAAAGTACCTCACCCAACAACGGGAGCCTGTTCCCATTTCCCCTCCGGATTATGGATTCGCGGCAAATCTCGTGAAATCGACCATTGAATATAGCAGTCTGAGTGCTTAGATGCCGCTCCCGGCCTGCTATCATCTCGGTCGTGCCCGCGCGCGGAAAATTTATTACTTTCGAAGGCCTCGATGGCAGCGGTAAGAGTACGCAGGTCGAGAAATTGGCGCGTTCGCTGCGCGCCCACGGGCTTTCAGTCACGATCACACGCGAACCGGGCGGCACGGCGACGGGCGAAAAGATTCGCGAAGTGCTGCTGCACTCGGCTACTTCGGGACTTTCTCCGCTGACGGAAATGGCGCTCATGTTTGCCTCTCGGGCCCAGCATATTCACGA
>Ga0210383_10005172_pt1 | contig 11488 bp, 17 predicted proteins | sample IncBWC14OmetaG_FD_160072 | JGI IMG/M metagenome (GOLD analysis project Ga0210383, IMG submission 160072) | Forest soil microbial communities from Barre Woods Harvard Forest LTER site, Petersham, Massachusetts, United States - Inc-BW-C-14-O ...
ACCATTACTTAGCGGGTCTGGACACGTCAATATATTTAGGACTCTCAGTCGGGCTTCGGCCGGCTGAGAGTTGCTTATACCTAATCGTTCCGGTGCACATGCATAAGTCGATTGGACCTTCTGTTATGGCATGTAATACGTTCTATTAGAACTTCTAACTGTGACCGTGACATCGTTTCACCTCTCGCTAAGACCATTTTCCAGTTAACTTGAGGTTCATTTCCTAAAGATCTGCAAACCACTCGTATGCCCAACTAGTGCTCTGTTCTATGCAGTGCTATTTCACCTCAAATATCGGACCTGGCTCTGGCGACCGGTCATAGTGACATACTAGTAATAGTTTTCGGCATTGGTAAGTCAGTCATCTTGAAACAATGTCCACCCACACACCAAGATGACCACCCGTTCAAGCCCACTCGAGAACCAACTTCGTATTTTGAAGTTTAGAGTGACTTCCAAATGATACCTACACCCGATCTATCACATCTCACAGCAAGAGACTATGAACACGTCTATGAACCAGCTGGTTTATTTATTGTTCTTTTCCCGACTACAGAGTTAATCTTCAGCGACTTTACCAGAGGATACATTCTTACTCCTTGACGCGCTGGAACAAGACTCGGGGGAACTGAGAAATATACATCCGGTAATATGCTTGGAAATCGGGTATATTCAGCTTTCCACTGAATTATATCAACACCTTACATAGTTGGCGGATATACAGATCAGGTTCAGGCTGTGTGTCCACTTTCATCGGTAAGATATTAGGACCATCAGCCGTGCGTAAGTTGGTCAAGTCTTCCCTGGGAATATTATCACTGAAACTCTAGTTTTTCCAAGTATATATCTGTACGGATATCAACCCACACGCCTCTCGATGCACTTCTTCCACTGGTCGGCAAAATAAAGTGAGCCATTATCGTCTCCCCATTGTCACTCACACCAATTTGCTGGAGTAGATCCCTCTAGAGTCCATCAATGCGTCACTTGCTCTCCCGCTCCTTTCCCGTTTGAAACATTCGGTCGACATCGTCCTTTTTAACCCTCCCTACGTGCCCACTGTTCCAAACGAGGCAGTGGACGCTCAAAACACTGCCGACATACAAGGGTCTTGGGCAGGAGGTTTCAATGGAGTGCAAGTCACAGATTGCTTCCTCAAAGGTGTTCAGGTATTGACTCTGAAACCAGTCAGTTTGTGATACTGACGTCCGGGGCAGGGACTTTTATCTCCTCAAGGCCGATTTTACCTTGTCGCTGTAAAGGAGAATGATATACCAAGCATTCGCCGCAGAATGCTGGACGATCATAGGTTGCACAGTGAAGTTAGTCAATCCCTGTCCGCATTCCCCCAACAACCAGTTATACAATCATGTTCAGATCGTCCTCCAACGTCGTGCAGGTCGCGAACACCTTTTCGTAGTACGCTTTTCTTTGCAAAGTTGACGGTAAAAATCCCATATTAGTATTAGAAAGGTTTACCGTGACTTGGTTTGAATTCTTCGTTTGTAGTAACTAGACTCGTACCTTCTAAGCTTCGATAGACTGGTAACCGTAAATCTTGTGTTTTGAATTCGCGGATTTTCTCAATCGGGACGTCACGGGATGTACTTGAAGCCTGCCCTAAATACGATGAATAAACTTGGCAGTTTGATATAACTTTATTCCAGTAGTAAATACTTAGGCTCCAGATATGTGTGACGTCCTGATTGAGAAAATCCCCATCGACTCGGAACTTGAAGGAACGGACGTAATGCATTACCGCAAATTTCTGAAGTAGACGATACACTCAAGTAGTTGCATATATGGATATTTAGGAGAAGTCCTTTTAATTATCAACTGATTCCGTGCCATAGGGATTTCGCACACTCGGTAGGTGAAGTTGAAGGAGAGGAGGGAAGAAGTCCGGTAATTTTGGTATGCCACGTTCATGAGTCGTCTTGAACGGCCGTCGGGCGTCGTCCTCTGAGGCTGAACCGAGAAGGGGAGGGTATTGACATCGATCCGGATATTCCCAATTCATTCGACGATATCGACGAGCTGCTGCCGAGAGGGTTGGTGTTGGCGTCGAACTCCAGCCGCATACGCAACAGGCCATGGCCTTCACGCAGCTCCACTAACACATCTGCAGCTGACACGCCGTCAGGCTGTATGTGTCGCCAGATCTGAAAAAGATGAAAATATTATGAGAAAGAATGTATAGGGATATAAGGCAGATGCGTACATCAACTTCGCCATCGCCCAGCAATTTATCCTTCCCAAGGGTCTTATGGTCATGTATCCATACAAACACTTTGGGGGTATACGGTCCGGCAGCAAAAGTGAATGATTCATTCCTATCCAAATTGGTAATGTCAACGAGGAGGACATTCAACACTAACTACCCGGAACGTACCATTCGGGGGCAGTAGTCTTTCCAGCGTGTTTCGTCTTGAATTCCTTGTCTCCGACACGAATAGTAGCGTAGGGCTTGCTGTCATTGCTCGACAAATCTTTGGCACCCAAAACAGTGACCCGAAGAGCGCCAGGATCGCGGCTTATTGGAGCTGCGGCATCTACCGACCCCTTTGAATTCACCGAAGGGAAGACCGCCCCATTTCCCCCCATTGTGTCGGATTGTTCAACAGGCTTAGACGCCTGACCCGAAGCTGTCTGCCGAGAAGGGATATCAGGAACCGACGGTAGCGAATCATCTTCCTTATGTCCTTTCTTGAAAACACCAGTCACGCCATGCAGGACGCCCTTGCCTGCACTAACGGGTAGCCCACCAAACTGCGTCATGGCTCGTCCAGCAGTAGAGAACGTAGAGGTGTTCTTCCGTGATTTCGCGATAATCTCGGGTTGGAATACGAGTCGCACTCGGACTTGACCCTTCTCGCCGTGTTTTGACGAAACTAAATTCAGGTCGCGCTCGGCAGCCTGAAATGGTTCGAGGTCGGCAAGTTCGATTTTCGTGGTCCCTAGACTCTTCGCGAGTTCGATCTGATTCCAGTCGAAGATCTCCAACGAGAAATCGGCAGCAACGCGTGATGGCTGAAGAACGTGAGGAATCGTGTAGGTCCAGTTGAATGTCAGAAACGTACCACTGAGACAACAAAGTTCTCATTCCAGTCGGGACTGACAGTCTTTTTCTTGGTCTGTGACTTGAAGACCTTCTGCCCATTGAGAGTGAACACAGCGAAAGGATCGGATTTTCCTGGTGGTGGTAATTGAGCCAGACATTTTTCAGTCAAAAATTTAGCACCAACCTCCTCTATCGACGCCTTGAATGTCACGACCATCTAGCAAGTCCACACGAAGAAGGCCTTGGTCTTCGCATAAAATAAGAATCAGCAACAGCACTCTAGCATTCAATGGCGGGAAGACGCACTATTGATGCTTTCCCGGGGGTCAAGTTTTACTGGGACAGGTACGTAGCGAGTCTCAATCTCCACAGTAGAGGTCTTTTCATTTTCACCATGAAGAGTGAACTTTTGAGGTCCCTCCTAAAATAGATCCGCTATCAGTTCTATCATGATACCCAACAAAAACAACAATGCAAACCAGGGAGGACTGCAAGAAAGCCTTGGCATCGCCCTTCCACTCCGCGATGATGTCGTCTTTCTCGCCCTCGTGAGCTTCATTCAGCCGCAACCACACTCTTCCAAAGTCCAGCTCCTTGACGAAACCTTCCCCGACGTGTTCCCATTGGGCATGAGTACTCCGGGCCTTGACAGTAGTAAAGCATGGCCAATATCCGTCATCCAAAAGGACCTCAAGTCTTGCCTTCTTCGCTAATGTCCCCGAAAGAACATTGAATACGATGATGCCCGACTCTGATCACATCGAAGAAAAGTTCAGTACTTCACCCCAACGAATAAAACTGAACCATGCTTACGTTGGGCCAGAACCTCTTCTGTGGTCATCTCCACGCCTTCATCGGGCTTGGTTTCCTTAGTCGCCCTCGTCCCAGCGGTATGAATTGAGTCGGCAGTATGGGTTGAGTTGGCGGCGTTAGTAGTATCGACAGTTTTAGTCGTATCCGTCGACTTCGCAGATTTCGTATGCGCCTTCCTCGGCACAGTAATAGTAACGCCTTCTGAAACTTCCTCTAACGTCGAACGGCTGTCAACGGTATCGCCGTCTTCATTCCCCTGTTCCCTCTCTGCTATACGTTGAATCTCATTGGACCGAACATCAAACTTCACGCCTTTGATGGCAAGCGATGGGACAAATTGGGCTACGTAGTGTAGGCTCCCCTTATGCACGTTGCCCTTGTCAAGGCGGAAGGGGTCGGTGGCGTTCCTGTTACCAGTGGATTCATAGGGGAATCGGTTGTTGTCAGACTCTTTGGCGAGCTCAGACACACGAAGCTCGATTGAACCGAGAGAACGGTCCTAGGAAGGGCCTTGCTTAGTCTCATAGATCAGCAATTACTGTCAAAGTCTCACCTTCGTCAGATGCTGGTAGTCCATGCACTCCAACAACATTGTCTAGAATGGATTTAAAAACGACAGAGACTGCGAAAAGATGACCACCAACCTCCTTCAACGAGTGAACTGTAGGGTAAATAAATTAAAAATATGAACAGGAAAGGAGCTTGTATTGCACATACCAGGGATATATATTATTTGATCCCAAACAGGATTCAAATCTGCAAAAAGAAGATTAACATACAACCCCACGACGTCACACGAACGAAACACGCGCTGTTGTTGACGACCTCCGTCCTGCCCATCGTAACATTGTTGACTAGTACGCGCATATAAGGGTCGCTCTAAAAATTACAACACATCAGCACCACATAAAAAATCCCAATCCCCAAAGCTTCTACCTTTCCTCCCAGCGTAGCCTCCACATTCCTAAAATCACCCCATCAGCAAAAGTCCTCAAACAAAGGCGAAAAAATGCACTTGACATCTGTGGCCTTTTGCAACCAAAGCCTAACAACCCCAATCGGTGGCATATAACGATCGGCCCCATGCAAACTGCCTGCCATGTTCAAGGGCTTCCACTCCGCGCTCAACCTCACCTTCCCAGTCTTACACCCACTCAAAGGGAACCAATCCCTCCCACCCTCTTTCGTAAAGTCCAACAGGTCCTCCAACTTGATCGAAATATACCCAATAACCGGGTCCTTGAAGAAATCGCGGTCGTCGATCACTTTCACTTTGATGATCGACGAGGCCTTGTCGGAGCATAGGAACTCATGTGCAGATTCCCAGACGGGGCTGATGGTGTGTTTGAAGCGCCGTGTGGTGTGGATTGGGGTGTGGGAGTCGAGGAAGAGTTGAGCAAGGGGGTTGAGATCGCCGGAGAGAGACTTGCTGGCGTCGAGGTCTTTTGCTTGGTGAATTGTTAGACGGACGATGCCGACCGCTAGAAACAATGGAATTAGAGCCGTGCGTCTCTTAACGAGTTCGTGAACTCACTGGTGTCATGAAGCTCCTCCTTGCCTTCCTCGGGTTTCAAAACAGGGTAATACGAACAATCAAATCTAAGCTCTCCCCTGTCTTTCCCGTCCTTCAGCAGAGCGGTTTCGATCCCCTCATGGGTTGCATCCTCCTGCAACTTTGCAAGTTCGAAAGTCGCCGTGCCCAGAAGGGTGTTCTTTCGGTGCTCATTGTAGTCGAAAACATTCAAGATCAAAGACTCGTTGAGGGAATTGATGAGCAGGAACTTCGTTTCCATCCACGTAGGATTATAGCTATAGGCGCCCGAGTATCAGTTACCACCCAAAATGTAGGCAATCGAGACGTACGTATTATCCTTGTGCTTGGTGGAAGCAAGTTCGGCACGGTTATTGATATTGATGCTGACGAATGGATCGGGTGTTCCACCCCCAATCTTGCTACCCTTGATCCCACGAGCACTCTGTAGTGTGATCTGAAGCACCCCAATCGCGGCATCCAGAGGCGTTCCAGAAAGCAGCTGCTCAAGATTGAGTGTAAACACATTCGGTTCATACATCAGCGGTCCGAGAATAGAGTGTGTTATCTCGCGAATAAATGAAGACAATCCGGGTATATATTATCCACCACGCATGAGAATGAAGCCGTAAAACCCGCGGTAGTCAACGAGTGGACTCACACTGGCAATGTCGATACCAAATGTCTCGCCGCCAACGGGCTTGAGGACGTAATCGATGACGGGCTTCTCCAAGAAGCAAATATCAACCACTTGGACATGGGGAAAGTTGTTGATCAGCTTTAAGCGGATCCTCATCAGACCCCTAAGGGAAATGTCTTCCAGGAGGATGGGCATAGCCGCGGTAGCAAGACCTGTACCCAGTCGCACCAATAACACGATCTTGGGGTTAACCTTGACAGCTGCCTGTTTGGGTGTTATATCCGAAATGTCATTCGGAGTAAACGAAATGCCCCAATCCATGATAATTTCATCGTCGGGAGTTTTTGGGAAGGTTCTGACTTGGTCAATTCGTGGTGCTTTCGTTCCAAGGGTGAAGTCAGTCAGACGCAGGGAGTCCAGGAATGGCGGGGTATTGCTGCTGAGGATTTGGTCAACGGAAGAGATGACGGTGGCAGCGAGGTGGGGTTCATAGATGAGCCAAAAACGGTCAAGAATGTTGTTGATCCAGTCGGCGGACTCGTGTTCGGATACAAGGCGGGTTTTGACCAGTTCGCGCTGAATGTCGTCCCGCGCACGACGGCGGACGCGTTCCATGGAGGTGCTGTAGTAGGTGTTGCAAAAGGCGAGGATGATAAATAGCCAGCCCCAACCAAAGTGGAAGCGAGTGAGGAAATGTGAAGCGAATACGGCCTGTAAAGAGGAGTGTCATGGAATTGACGTTGAAACTTAGTCAATTACGTACAAATACAATGAGCGCGGCATTGTGGTACCAGGCCCCATAGAATTGCTCGGACAAAAACATTTCGAGGACGCCCTTATCCCTTTCTTCGCCTTCTGGGAGAGGGGGTTTGTCGATACCGGAAATTGAACGCCATCCTACCTTGAACCAGTCTGGGATAGCGGGTGCGGGACCCGTGGGGAGGGCGCCAGGAACGACAGATGAATTATCTACGGGTTGTGAAGAGTGCTCTGCCACCACCATGGGTTTTTTTACATCGTGATCTTGAATAGTAATTGTGGGCATGACTCCACTGGAGGCGCCGGAATCAATGTGGACTTCTGTGTTTTGACCAACTGTTTGTTCAATGTTGAGTTCTCACCATGACCACCTACCTCGTTCACCGGCTCCGGCTGGAACATTGAGACCCTTGAGTAAGTCATGACCTTTTCCAGCAGCAGCGCCCTTCTCCGAGGGAGAAGCGTCTGGATCAAAGGAGTAGACAGCAACACCCTTGTCTCTATCTTGTTTCATGATCCTGTTAACTTGTGCTTTGGCATCGCCATCATCGACGGCAAGGCCATTTGTCGCCATGGCGGATTGAAGAAGAGATACGATGGGAAGCTGAAGAGGGGTTGAATGGATAAAGGTGAGGTAAGAACGTGTTCGCGAGCGAATAGCCTTGAACTACTGTAGTACTACCAAGAATAGGCACTCCCATTTCAAATTCAGGACCGGATGTTTTCTATATTTGGGAGGTACCGTGGAAGGCTTGGCCGGCTTATCAGACGTCATTCAGTTTTAAACCCAAGTACGACGTTGCTGCAAAATATTAATCCGTGTCACGACGGGCTAATATATATATTATATTATATTATTCCCTGTACAACACAGAGTTCTTTGCTGTTGCCTCTTTGGAGCCGGTTGGAGCCGGTTGGAGACGGTTGGAGTCTTGGAGACGGCTTTTCCAACTCCGAGTTGTGTGAGAGCACGTTGACCAAACGTTGACGCAAGTTGACGACAAAATGAAAGCCATGATGATGCCCTCAGTGTGATGAAGCCAATGCCATGAGGCCCATACCCTGCAAGCATTCACTGGTGGCATGAGGTTATTTGGAGACCGGCAAAATAACCTCAGGCCACCAGTGCTTGCGATAAGTTACGTCAACTGGGCGAGGCGCCGGCGTGACCATGACTGGTATTGGTAACTGTATGCGGATGTTTGGCAACGCCGTCTCTTCAGCAACTTGTCAGCAAGTCCACTATAGAACAGCCAAATATTGAATATTGAATACCTGCCCACTGAACCCGGACATCAGAACACTCTACCTTCAAGTCATTAAGGTTAATGTCATGACTTCTCCGCCCTCCTTACGAGACCTCTACAACGATCCTTCCTCGGCCTGGTCTTTCCTCCCAGCTCCTCCTTCTGCGCCTTCAAATACTACATCGCCTGCGCCCTCTGGATCCACTCCCTATCAGTACCAATGGTCCACGAGGCTTTCATACAACTCCATCTTTGACCTATCACCCTCCATCGATCTCAATGAACCTTCCAGTATCAATGCGACCCTTCTCTTTAGATCCCTCGTAGCTTCAGCCGTGTTGCAGTACACAAGCTCAGCAATTGCGATGCCCTGGGAGGTGGGCAAGCTGCTGCTTCAGGTTCAGTGGGTTCCTCGAGATACTGGTGATCCTGATCCCGTTACGGACCTTGAAGAAGAAGACGATGCTGTGAGTAGCACCAGACCCTCAGCTCCCTGGCGTTAATCCTAATACATTTCTAGCTGAGCGACTCTTCAAATGATAACGATTCCTACTTTGCAGACCCAAATTATACGCCCACTGGACGGTCTCTCGCTCCACGGCCCGCTGATGATCAAGGCTACGTCATTCGGCGATCGGTACTCGAAGAGGGTACGCGACCAGAGTATATTATCCCCGTAGGAAGCGCAGATGGTGTCTGGGGGATGATAAAGCGCATCGGACGCTTCCGAGGAGAAGGATGGCTAGCTCTATGGAAAGGTACCATAACCCGATCCATCTATATATCTCCTTCAACTCACACCCTCCGTAGGTTTACTAACATCCTGTATAACCGATTTCCTCTCCTCAGCCATCCAACCCCTCATCCACAATCTCCTCCAATCTCTCTTCCTCCCCACAATCTCCCCGTTCCACCAACCCCCTCTCCTCCTCCCCGTAGCCTCCCACCTCATCACAGGCTTCCTCCTCTCCCCGCTCGACCTCATACGCACCCGCCTCATCGTCCAATCCTTCACCCCTCGCTACCGCAGCTACTCCGGACCCATCGACGCCCTCTCCCAGATCCTCCGAGACGAAGGCGGCCTCAAAGGCATCTACCTCCACCCGCACCTCCTCACCCCCACCATTATCGATAACGCCCTCCGCCCCGTCGTCTCGCTCGCCCTCCCGGGCCTCCTCGCTGCTTACATCGGCGCACACATCACGGAAGACGCCAACCCCGTCGCGTGGGGATTCGCTGAGCTAGCCGGCAGCTGTCTAGGTTTGCTCGTGACTCTACCGTTTGAGACTGTCCGGAGGAGACTGCAGGTACAGGTGCGCGGGACGGCCAAGCCCGTCAGGGGGTGTGTTGAACTGAGACCGGCGCCGTACAATGGAGTGGTGGATACGTTTTGGCACGTGTTGACGGAGGAACGTTCGGATTTACCGGTGAAGAGGAGGAGGGAGCGGCGGAGGATGAATAAGGCGGGTGCGAAGGGGAAAGGGCGCGCAGAAGACGAGGAAGGAAGCGGGGAAACAGACGAGGAAGAGGGTTGGTTTAGGAATACAGGGATCGGGCAACTTTATCGGGGATTGGGAATGAGGTTGGGGGCAAGTGCGATTGTTTTCGTGTTGGTGCTGTTTAGTGGAGAGGAGAGGGATGGGGGTTGGGCAGAGCTTTGAAGACCTCTAGGCATAGATACTTATTGATAATGGGAAAACACCACACTTATTGCATCTCATTCTTACTCCTGAAACCATTCAAATTATTTCATAAAGCGCTAATAGGGTCAAAGCCGTCCTCGTAAACCTACTACACTACCTGAGGCTAAAATGTAGTTTGTCCGTGTCCGACTGGTATCTCGGTATTGGTCGTTCATCAACAGAGCTGACTACCGGGACCAGAGGCTACATGACAAGGGATCCCGAGAAGTCGGACGAAACCTCTTCAGATCGTCGTCAGACATAGAAGGTCCAAGCAGGAAGGTCCTCCGTCCAACGATTACCTTCAGTCATCCAGAACGGGTTTCCTGAACAGGTTCGAGAGAAGAAGAGATTATTATAGCACGAGAGACACTTTGACTCTTATTCAGCTTTTTGAGATAGCCATAGTCGCGACCAAGCGATATCAGAGGGAAATTTAGATTCCGTTGATGAACACGATCTACAGGCTGGAACTCCCAGTGGCCACCCGAAGGAGACACATCTGCAATTGACGTTAGCATATGGATAGTATAAATAGACACAATTGTTAAATACTCACGACAGCATCATCCGAGTAAATGGCCATGATCAACTACACAAGTTTGATGCATCGGGTCAGGATTGTGGAATTATTCTTTCAGGGGACGCTGGTACGGCAAGATCTTGAATGGAGATGACATGCTTTAGGAGAACCGTGTCAAAGAACCTGTTTACGAACTGATCAGATTCCCGATCGTCTTTAGCAAGTACGTGGAAAAACGCGAACTTTTGCAAGCTAGAATATAATGCAAGGTAGTGAAACAGCTCAGGCTCCATGTATTCCACTTGAGACAACGGGATGGATTCTGCGCGAATAGATTTGACAGGTCGTGTACCCGAGTTCCATGGATGTGAGTGACCTCATACGGGCTTGAGAATCCAATTTGGATTGAAAACCCTGAAAGAACGAAAAGTGCATCAAGTGCAGTGGGCCATCAGCACGGATGCTGCTGAAAGGATGTGTGACAATCTCATCGATGGAGAGGTGTGATCGCCGTAATTATGGATTGAGCGGATATGATCAGTATTGATCATGGGGACCGAATGAGACTTGGAAGGATTGGAAAATGATTTGAGAGGTGATGTCGAGCTCTTCGAGCAGGGAAAGAGGAATTTGCTACTCCGGTAAAATGTCTGGGGGAGAGAATTCAGCATTTGCATTATGAATTGCGGAATGTCCGAATGTTTGTAAACCGCTCCCTCACTTTCCACCTACCAATCCGCGACGATGAATGACAGAGACATTCATTCAGACTGCGACTTATCGGACCTAGCGCAAACATTGCAACGACGGCAGTGCTCGTGACAGATACGGTATAGATGCCGACGCTTTGTCCTCGTCATTTTGGGTGCCTAGCAGACACCCAACAAACGGGCGTATCTCAAGAGACCTCGCATAGACTCAGATAGAGGAGGAGCGCGTTTATTTGGTGGCTAAAGCGTGGAGCTGGGATTGAGGATCCGGATACCCGACCTTGGCGATATCAAGCATGAGGTGTAGAAAGACTCTCGGTTCCGTGATTATGTTGGTAAATCTGCAGACCTCACTAGCGCGAAAACGCGCAAGATCGCTGCAACGCCCGAAGATTGTAATGACACTTTTCGGACTCGTCGGGCTGCGAAGGATTCAAGAAAGGGATAATTCGGAGCAGACACCGTCTAACAGTTCGACCGGAAACGATGTCAAGCTTGGCGTGCCCAGTGAGGTGGCGGCAG
>Ga0210383_10005173_pt1 | contig 11487 bp, 15 predicted proteins | sample IncBWC14OmetaG_FD_160072 | JGI IMG/M metagenome (GOLD analysis project Ga0210383, IMG submission 160072) | Forest soil microbial communities from Barre Woods Harvard Forest LTER site, Petersham, Massachusetts, United States - Inc-BW-C-14-O ...
TAGCTTTTTTGCCAGCGTCCGAATCCGTTTTTTCAATGAGGTAATCGATCGGCTTTTGATCTTGGTCAGCAATCTGCCGTTGGTGCTGGTCGATCCGGTCTGCACACGTTTCAACCGCATTTGGCATTCGTTCGGCAAATTCTGACGCAGACTTCGGCTCCCCGCCCTCTTGAATAGTCTGGCCTGATCTTTGTTCTCTTATCCAGGGGAGGCTACGAACGTAAATTTCCTCTGTTGCGGTAATTGCGTCCCCCAGCTTCGGTCCATCGATGGCTTTCGATCCTTGAATCAACTCTTCGAAGGCAGCTTGCTCCTCGTACGAATTGGCCTCAGAAAGACGAGAGGCTATTTCCAGCTCGAGTTGCTCTCGTTGCGAGCTCCAATTCTGAGAACCATTGTTTCCCCGCCCGAGGCGCAGCAAACGAGCGATGCTTCGGAGACTAGCGGCAAGGCGTTCGCGGGCACTCCAGTCTGCGCTCTCCGGCCAGATCACGGCGAAAACGGTTGTGACGATGCAGATGCCAAGGACAATGCCGATAAATCGATCCCGAATGGGGTCGATATTATCAGGCGGACCGTATCCCTGAAGGAACCCGAGATCAAAGGCCAGCGCTATCTGAAGACCGATGTATGAAATCCGATCGTCACCAACTGCGATCCATGCCGCCAAGGCATGCACGCAGAATACAATCAAGAGGAATGTTCCCAGAGTCTCGAACCTCGGGATTACCCAGATTGCACAGATTAGACCCAAAGCGCCTCCGATACTGCAACCGACAATTCGAAGGAATCCTTTGTGAATAGTTGCTCCGGTACTGGCCAGCGCAATGATCAGAGGAGTGTAAAACACCGTGTGAATCCCATAGTAATCGCTCGCTGTGTAGAACAAGTAGCCGATCATCCCCGCCAAGGTGACTTTAAGAGCGAATTGGACGTGCCTCGGATTGCTAAAGGCGTCCGCCACAAAAAGGGACCGCTTACGCCGGGCTGCGGCTTTCTCAGGGTGGTCGTCAGCCTCCGCATCTCCGCCAGCAAGATCTTGGAACGTGTTTTCAGCTTCCCGGAGTCCGGGCGCTATAATTCCGGCCGGTTCCGCTGTGGGCCGTGGCGCGGTGGGCGACGGAACAAAGCCTGCCTCGAATTCCTGTTGGAAGGATTGCGCTTCTTTTTTCAGTCCGCCTAAAACGGCTGTCTCGCCGGAAGCAATGGCTACGGAAGCCGACGATTTAAGGTGTGCTTTCGCGTAGGAGAAGATCAGTCTCGTGATTTTGTCGAGGCTTAAAATCATGCGCCTCAACTGAACCTGTTTTCCGCGCAAGTCAGGGGACCCGATCAACGATAGTTTTAAGAGTTTGAGAAAACGGATCGGACCACCTTTGACTAGCGGACGCAGCAAATGGGCGCCCGCGGAAGGCCGACTTGTGGCTAGTTCTTCGGTCGCGGCTGAGACAGCGTGCCATCGAGCCACGAATTCTTGCTGAAGCAAATGGACTGGCGAGACAGGAAAAAGTAAGAGATTTGCTAACCATGCGACGGCGGTCGCGAAGGCGATAGCAACCCAGAGCCAGAGAAACTGATGGACTGTTTCCTCCGCGTTGGGAGAAAGATAAACTAAACTTTGCGCTGCGGCTACGACAAAGCCCAGGATCCATCCGACCGCCGGGATTGAGAGCACCCGGAATAGATACATGCCAATAAAGATTTCCAGCGCGATGCCCGGAATTCGAAACTCTGCGCGGTCACCGGTAGCTTTGTAAATTAAGATTGCCGCCGCAATAGCCAGGGTGACTGCGAATAAAACCAATAGCGCACTAAGGGCTGTGGTTACTTTTTCTTCCTTGGTTACAAACAGAACAAAAAAGGGCAAGAGGTCCTGGAGCGGCATTCGGAACGTATCGGCTACTAGTTCGATTAAAGTGCAGACCACGGCCAACCGGAGCGTTATCCGACCGCGTCCCGGGAACGGTTTGAGACAGTCCCAGAACATAACCGGAAGCGAGACCCCCCCGCTTTGGGCACCCCTGGCATAGTTTGCAATTTTCTCAGGCATCGTATATCAGCCGCTTAATGGCGAACTTGAAAAAATAATTGTCGATCAAGGCTTGTCCTTGTTTGGATTTGTGCTCTCAGATGGAGTAAAACCCACAATCGTCGTCACCGCCGTCGTGCCCATCCGAAAAATCTTGGGGTCAGGATTCTCGATTTCGATCCGGACGGGAAATCGTTGAGCAAGCCGCACCCAGTCAAGTGCTTGCTTTACGAATGGAACCCCCTTGATGTCGACGTCACTTTGCTGGGACTGTACCGCGGGCGAAATGCCCTGGACGATTCCCTGAAAACGTCGGTCTGGATTCGACAAGAGATAAACCTCGGCTCTCATACCGGGACGTATGCTTTGCAATTGTCGCTCGCGAAAGTTTGCCAGTACATACCACTTTCGAGAATCGAGGAATGAAAAAACCTCAACGCCGGCGTGCGCATAAGCTCCTTCGGATATGTTTAGCCCTACGACTTCTCCATCGAAGGGCGCACATATACGGGTATAAGATAGTTCTAACTGCGCCGTACCCAAAGCTGCAACCGTGCCAGGACGCTGCGCTCGGAGCGTGGCCAATGAACTGACGGCGACGCGCGCCTGGTTGAGCTTTTCATTTGCTTGAGCGACATCAGCGTCAATGGAAGCGACCTTGGTACGTGCCTGGTCAACTTGCTCCTTGGTTGCGAAAGCTTTTGGTAACAACGGTTCCAGACGATGTAATGTGTCCGCGGCCTGATCTCGCTCCGCGGTGGCCTGCTGGACACCCGCTTCCGCAGCTTTGATTTGGAACTTTAGTTGAGCATCCTGAGTCTTGGCGACTTCTATCTGTTGATCTAAGGCATCCAGAGCGGATTTCGCCTGGTCAACCTGCAGTTGAAAGTCTGCTGGATCAATCTCGAACAGAAGATCGCCGCCCTTTACGAACTGATTGTCACTTACATTGAGCTTGATGATGGGGCCGGACACGCGAGGCGCGATGCCGATGATGTTCGCCCTGGATATCGCATCGTCAGTCCGAGGATGTCGCTCATTGTAGTCCCACGCCCGCAGGCTCAAGACCACCGCCAGAACAACTATGGTCAAGCTAAGGATCAGAATGAAGAAGCGCTTGAATTTTCCTGCACTCGGGCTCCGGCCCGATTCGGTGGACACTTCAGATTTTGCTTTCAAACCAGGTTTCATGTGTTTATCCCGCAAAGAACCAGAACCACACAGAGACGCTAAAAATCAGTATCAGGCTGACGTCCACGATAAAGCGCAGAAAGCCGGAGGGTCTAATATTGATCAGGTTTCCCACGCCACTTGCGACTACAGTCAGCAGAATCCCGGCCGCCAAGGAGATTAACCAGGCGGGAAAGTAAGATCCGAAGACATCCAACGAAGGTACCTGTTCGTGGGAAGAGCCGCAGCTCTGAAAAAGGGGTGCCTCAAGCAAGATCAGCACAAATTTCGAGAGATGAGGATTCACGGCGCGGCTCCAAGTGCGGCTATTTTTTTGGAGTAGGATTCGTGGTCTTCGACGGATTACCTAGTTCTCCCATGGCATAGACGAGGCCAGTTGCGGCTTGATGGACCGAGGATTTCGTTTCAAAGACCGAATTTCGCGCGCTGGTCAGTTTCGATTCGTTGGTCACGACGTCAGTATAAGTCGAGAGACCTAACTTGTAAGAGGCAAGGACTGCATCGTAAGAGCTTTGGGACGACTTCAGCAAAGCAGCTGCAGCAGCTCCACTGCGGATTGCGGTGCGCAGATCGGTATAGCTTTTCCAGACTTGCTGGACAGCTTCGTCACGGGTTCGCTCGAGTTCTTCATTGGCAGCCTGCAATTCCGCGCGGGCGGCCTGCAAAGATCGATCTCTAAGGAATCCGTCGAAAACCTGCAGCTCGAATCCAAGACTAGCGCCATAAGTCAGCGCGCTGGTGTCAATTGAGATGGCGGAGCCTACGCTCCCTCTTTCCTCACCATATCCGACATTAGCGAGCGCGTTGATCTTAGGAAAATAAGATGCCTTAATTGCTTTGATCTTGTCTTCGGCGGCTCTGACTTTCGCCAGCGAAACGACTAAATCTGGGCGCTGAGATAGCGCACGCATCACGAACGAAGTTACGGGTGTTTCGAGGTCAATGGCCACTGAACCGGCGAAGCTTTCGACGATCCGGATTCGAACCGAGGGGGACAAACCGATCGCCTCCATCAGATCGACGAAGGCATCTCGCTCAGATCCGCGGGCTTTCTCGAGGCTAAACTGGGCTTCCGCAAGTTGCTGCTCCGCCTGCAGAAATTCCGGTTGGGTTGCCAGCCCGTTGTCCACGCGGGCTGCTACCGCAGAACGCACGGTCTGGGCCGTCTCAAACGCGGATTCTGCAACCTTAACTGATTCTCGCGCCAGGTTGTAGGCGTAAAAGCTTTGACTGACCTGAAACACAACACGTTGATGGGTGGCATTGAAGGCGACGTTGGCGATCAGAAGGCCTTCCCTGGCCGCGCTTACGGTCGCATCGCGTTGTCCGAAGTCGAACAGGAGCCATTTCATCGCCAGCTCGGACTGATAGAGATAATCAAGATAGAAGGGGGGGCCGGCGGTAAACGTCACCGCGGATGCCGGCGACCCCCTGGTAGCAATGGCCCTTGTGAGCGCTTCTACGTTTACCTTAGCCTCGGGAAAGGGAGCGAAAATTCTTGTGTAACCAGCCGCTGCCGCTAACGATATAAAAGGGTAATAGGCAGACTTACTGACGCCGACGAGCGCGAGTGCCTGCTTCGCGTTTTGCCATGCCGCTCGCGTTGCCGGATTCAACTGCTCAGCTAAATCAATGAGATCCGGAAGCGTATATTCCTTTCGCACGTTGACTAATTGCTTACCCTTTTCCAAGGCTTCCTCGGAGTCTTTCCGCAGAGCGTCCTCGTACGCAGGGAGGTTGGGCGGTGCCCAAGGTCTGCCTGGGGCGGGAGCAACTTGTTCTCGCCCCGATGCTTGCCCGCCGGTTTCAAGCCCTAAGATCCCAAGCCATGAAGCCGCTACAACCGCAGCGCATCCCGGCGGTTTGTGGAAGGGCGATTTGATCAGGCGGAACATGTTCGTGAGAATAGCGGCGGCCATTGTCACCCTTTTGAAACAGCCCGGCAAGGACGATCTCTCAGGCTTCGCGCCCTTAGCCGAACCGCTCGCTGACAGCCGTCCCTTTGGTGAAACGCTTCGAAGACCAAGCTCTTCACATATCGCGACCAAAGTGATATTGCTTGGTTTGATGTCCCGGTGAACGAGCTCCTGCTTGTGCACCGCAGCCAAACCGGCTGCGGCCTGTGTCGCAATTGCAAGTGCCAACTTTACCTCGAGCCGCTCTGAACGTTTGGTGAGCTGCTCGAGCGTTTCCCCCTCGACAAACTCCATCGCGTAAAAGTAGTTCTCGCCGATTCTGCCCAGGTGAAAAACCGAGGCAACATTCGGGTGGCGAATTCTGGCCGCCGCGCGGGCTTCGCGTAGAAAACGGGCCCGAGCCGATTCATCACCGAGATATTTCTCGCTGATAACCTTCAGTGCCACGAGGAAGTGCAGATCGACATCGAACGCCTTATAATTTTAAAGTGAAGACCAGTGACTCAATCGCGCTGCGCTCGGCCCGCGCCTGTCGGTAAGCCCGGCTTTTCCATTGCTGGGTTTCGAGGAGCCTCTTGCCTTTGGCTCCGCTGATGCTGACCACTTTGACCCCAAGGCCGAGCACTTCCTCTAGCCCTTCCTGCTGCTGTAGTTGTAGCCATCATCGGCGCTGGTCATCGCTGGAATCACTCCGGTTTTGGTGATCTGTTCCTTGACCATCGCAACAAGGTGTCGGCTGTCAGCAGCGTTGCCCTGAGGCAACAGGCACGGCTCTCTAAGTTCCGGCGAACCGTTTCCAGATCGCGCAGCAGACGTTTTGTTCGTAAGAATGATTGGCAAACTAGCTGGTCGTCGCGACTAGCAACACGGACGAGCTTCAAAGCGCAAGTCGATTTACCCGCAATCGACAGCGATGCTGGTTGTGCTGTACGAGCAGTCGCCGCCACGCCAGCGGACTCACGCCACAGACCAATACCGCAGTTCCTCTCCCTGCCGCCTCTTCATTAGCAGGGGCCTTCTTAAGGTACAATATCGCACGAATAGGCAAGTCACCCCCAATAGAAAACATGCCGGGCTGGCTGGAACCATTGACCTTCGCGAATCCGCTGCGATATATGATAGTCATCGTGAAAGTGGTCTTCCTGAAAAGTTCCCGGCAGCGGACGTTCGCTAACGTTTGGACGATAGCGGTCATCGCCGCATTCACGTTAAGCCTCTGCGACCTGGTTTTTCCGCCGTCGACTGGCGTAGGTGGTGGGAGAAACGAAGAGCACGAACAACGAGGAGCGTTGGGCTGTTAATTTGAAAATATTTTAATTTAAGCATCCGTTCATCACTAAGCGCACGAAGGAACAATTATGAACAAACTGCAAATTAAAGGGAACTGGAATGAAGTGAAAGGGAAGCTAAAACAACAATACGCAAAACTTACCGATGACGATTTGACTTACGTCGAGGGGAAAGAGGATGAGCTTCTTGGACGTATCCAGAAAAGACTGGGAGTAAGCACCGAAGAAGCGCGAGGGATTTTGGAGAAATGAAAGTTCTGGCGCCTCGTGTCCTCACGTACGTTTGATGCACGGTCGGCCGCCTATGTAAGTGTATTATGATGCTCCTGGTGCATCGCCTCGTAAGTGAGAGGCATATGCTCTATTCAGATTAAACTCTGTCAAAGGCGGCCCGATTCTTGCTGTGCGAGGCGTTTCGCCGGAAGCTGCCGACTCCCCATTCAACTGTTTTTTTTACTATGGACTGCCGCTAAGCAGTTAAATAATGCTAAGATACGCGCTTATTTTTTTGATAGTGGCCCTGATAGCCGAAGCGTTCGGTTTCAGTGGTGTTGCTGGAGAAGCGTCCTGGATTGCTCATGTGCTGCTTGTAGTAGCCGTAATCTTCATCGTAGTCTCATTTGTGACGGGCAGACGCGGACCGCCTGCGGTTTGAAATTGCCTTTCACCATGAGGTTCGTCATGGCAGATCGTGACCGCGGAAGTGGCTCGGTCACCCGTTGTGGTAGTATACCTTGAGGTTCGATTCTCGCGGGAGCCGACGGCCATACGGTTTTCACCAGCTCGCGGATGTGGTCTCGACCACTGGCGCATACACGAGCCATTGCTCTTGACCTTGCGCGGGATGTTGCTCTTAAAACGGCAGGCCCCTTCCCCGCCATAGGAGAACGGGCGGCAGGCCTTTACGATGAAGATCCACCGGTCTGGTACGAGTATCGACATCGCGTCATGAACTAAAGGTCGTGTGACCACGACGAGCGTGGCACTTGGGCGTGGAAGATAGCTTGAAAAACACCTCGTCGTCGCAGCAAAAGCGAAACTTCTGCCTCTTAGGCTTCGCTTGATTGCTTACGATTCGGATGAATAAATCCCGGCCTTGAACGACGGATAGTGAGGGAGAAAATTAGCGATGAATACAAATCAGCTACGAAGGCGTAATCCATGAAGGTGCGCGATACGGCTTCACCGCGCGGCTGATAAATCGCTGCGTCGCTTTGCCTGAGCGAACCAAGCGCGACCGGATTATTAGAAAGTTCATTCTGTCTCCGTGCCTTAAGGGCAACGCTCGGGAGTTTCCGGATGGCGGCGGCAAGGTCGACCTGGCCAATGTCCTGACAACCTCGTCGGCGGCGAGTAATGGAAGACTAGTGCGGCCAGAAGCAGCGGAACATAACCGCCCTGAGCCAAGTTGGTGAGATTCGCGAGGAAGAAACCGGCATCGATGCAGAAGAATACGCCCGCGACTGCAGCGCTAGCGAACAAACTCCATCCCAGACATCGCGCATCGCGATAAACAGTAGCCCGGTTGTCAATATCTTCGTTGCAGATACAGCGATACCGAAAGCGGCAGCCAGATGGTCGGACTTGCCAAAAAACAGGGTCAGGCCAAACGTGGCTATCATCAGCAGCCAGTTGATAACTCCGACATAGATCTGATCGTAGCCCTCTTCAGATGTTTGTACGATCTTCAGGCGCGGCAGCCAGCCGAGTTGGATAGGCCTGCCGGGTCATGGGGAACGCTCCGGTAATGATCGCCTGGCTAGCGACAATGGTCGCGATTGTAGCTAGGATGATGAAAGGGATCAGCAAAGGCTCGGGACAGAGCCGGTAGAAAATGTTGTCCGCAGTCGGCGTACCTTCGAGCACAAGAGCGGATTGGCCGGCATAGTTCAGCACCAGACTCGGAAGAACAATAAACGACCAGATCAATCGAATCGGGCGACGGCCGAAATGGCCCATGTCGGCGTAGAGCGCTTCGGCTCCTGTCACAAAGAGAAAAACGCCACCCAGAATGAGGAAGCTCAGAAAGCCGTTGGAGAACAGGAAGTGCAACCCAGAGAGGGTTTAAGGCCGCAAGCACGGCTGGATGACGGGCTATGCCGCCGATACCCATGACCGCAATCGCAAAAAACCATAGGGACATAATCGGGCCGAAGGCCTTGCCAATCCGAGGGTTTCTTGAGGCTGAATCGCAAAAAGAGCAATGAGGATCGGCACCGCTCCCGGCAACACGTAGGGTGGGACGGCCGGCGTCGCGATATTCAGTCCCTCGAGCGCGGAGAGTACCGAGATGGCCGGCGTGATTGCACCATCGCCGTAAATCAATGCCGCCCCAAAAAGCCCGATTGCGACGATGATGGGCCGCTGATGCTTTTTAGTGCCCAGCAGCGACATCAAGGCAAGAATGCCACCTTCTCCTCATTATCGATACTCATGGCAAAAGCGACATATTTCACTGACGTGATGATGATTAACGTCCAGATGATCAGCGACAGCACACCAAACACAACGTCGCTTGTGGGCGTGCCGGGGCCATGCTCAAGATGGTCTTGAGTGTGTAGAGCGGGCTGGTGTCGATATCGCCAAAGACAATTCCAAGCGCGGCAAGGCCCAAGTCGGCGAGGCTGGAGCTTCGGACGGTGGCGTGGAACCTGGATGTGGATAGTTGTTGGCTTGCAGGTTCATCGTTTAGAAGCGGGGCGAGATTTTAGCGGTCCAGCGTCCTGACGTCGAAGACACAGATCGATGAGCAACGCAGCCGCCGGCCCATTTTCGCCGGGTGTTCAGATCATTTCGCATTTGGTGGGCCTACCGCCATTTCGACACCGTCGTTCCAAAGCATTAATGTCTTGGAATACCCGATGCCGGGTGAGTCGTTTGAAATTTCAATGCCGATTTCGTCGAAACAGGGTTCCAGCTAGCTGGTAGGTTTGCCCGATTGGACCTTTCGAGAGTAGATCCAGTCGTCCAAGTTTAGCGCGTAAAGCAGAGGATTTAAGCGCATAAGGAGACTCCATGCAGCCACACGACCGGGGTTCTGGATGCGCGATTTTTTGCCTATCCATGTAGCCACTTCGCTGTCAGTGGCGCCGCTCGCAACGAACTGCTCGAATTCCTCAGCCTTAATGCCGCTAAATTTTAGGAAATCCCGATCTACACAGCAGTTGAAATGGTAGGGCCGGCCCGGCCGGCAAGTGTCGCGCGGCACTTGTCCACGACGCGCGCGGCGAGAGCATAGCTGCCGAGAAGAGTTTGCGGGCTGCGCGGCGGTCGCCGGGTCAAATCCGGAGCAAAGGCAAGAAGTTTCTCGTTAGCGTGAGACATAGTTGCAAAGGCGCCTAATGCTGTGCAAGTCTACACTGGGCGTCGGAGCATGTCCAGCTTTTCTCAACCGGTAGCCAGCGTGCCGGACCCTCCAATAGTGTTTCCAACTGGCAGGCGACATTCAGTGCTGAATGAAGGCACCACCGCCCGTCCGTACGACGAGGTGCGGATCGGCAGCGATCGACGTAAAACGTGATCGCTATTTTCCAATGGCTTCAATGAAGACTTGACCTCTTCGCCGGCGGCAAGGCGGCCTTGTGGATCGACGCTACGCCGGGCGCCGGCCTCTTGTACGGTAAAAGCAGTCGATAGGGCCGCCGCTGGGTCAGCTGATGAAACAAGGAACGCTCTAGAATTCGACTACACGGGGACATCTCAAGAAATGGACAGTATTCCGTTATTTCGCAACCTTCCATATGACGTCTGCTTCCGGAGTTGTCTCAATCCCGAGCCACTTACCCTGTCCGGAATTTCGGAGACGACACCCAAAACAGGCAGCCACTACTTTCCCAATGAGGAAGCGGTTCCGCTGGCGTTTGTTGAGGCTTTTAAAGGGAGCCAGCGAAAATGATATCGAGAAGATCCCATTGAGGCCTTGAAGAGTGGCCCATCCAGCACTTATACGAGCTGCGAACCACTTCCGAATTCACAATCATTAATATGCCGAGTTTTGAAACAACCGTTTCCGAAATTCGCGATAGTCCCCGAGGAGGCTTTATCGTGATTTTGAAACCTCATGAGCTTGAAACCACCACAAACCTGAATGAGGTCTTAATGGAACCGAAGTTTGCCAATATGGGTGGCAAGATCCATCATGATCATATAGAGCTATATTGCGATGAAAGGCCGCCAATTCACGAGGGTCAAGTATTAATGGTCCGCTCTCTGGACCCGCACGGAGAATAAAGCACGGCGGCACAAGAGGCCGAAGGCGGCTTTGGAATTTCTGGCAGATTTCGTGGCTCGCGAGGGCTTCAGAAATGGAATTTTCAGCGCTGAATGCAGAGGGACGGGTCCCAACAGTGCGGCATAGCCGCAACATCATAAAAGCAGGACACTCCCTACCGTTGAGCATCTCGTTATAAACCACTGGCATTTGCCGCAAGGCGGCTATGAAAAAGTTAGTTGAAACTTGGTTACTTAAGACTGTTGACGGTCGCGATGTACACATGGATTCAAGTGGAACTGTACGTTACAAGGAGACGTTTCCTATAGGCGGTGTGAGTTTAGAAAGGACGAACATCAGAGCGATGACAGGAAAGCGCTGGCGAGAAAGGTCAGCGATCTTTTAGGCGTAGATTAAGTCTGGCTAGGTAAATTTTATGAATCCGAAGAAAACTTTGATAGACGGTCTGGGAATGATTCCTTAGATAGAAAAGAGAATCCTTTATAGAAGTCTGCCAACCTAAGTGCGGGGCGGGGGGGACCCCAGGCAGTGCTAACAATGCGGCTACTTGTTTATTGTTTTGACCCACATTCACGTGTCGTATTGGCTAAAGGTGGGTGGCATTCTTATCACGGTTCATTCCGAGAACAACGAGGAGACGAAGAGCGCAATTGCCATCTTCAAAAAAAGAGATTCTCATGACATTTCAAGTACAGGAGAAGCTCGCGCCGAAGGTAAGGCTCAAGATGGTTCGGACGTGATAGAGACCGGAGGCAATGAAACTTTACGACAGTAGTGGAGACAGAAAAAAGGGGCTCCGAAAATAAAGGGTGACGCGATAGCAGAAGGTCT
>Ga0210383_10005174_pt1 | contig 11486 bp, 9 predicted proteins | sample IncBWC14OmetaG_FD_160072 | JGI IMG/M metagenome (GOLD analysis project Ga0210383, IMG submission 160072) | Forest soil microbial communities from Barre Woods Harvard Forest LTER site, Petersham, Massachusetts, United States - Inc-BW-C-14-O ...
GTCGAACCCGATGATCTTGCCCGCCTTGTTGACGTCATTCTCGGCCTCGCCAGCGGTTGTCCCGGAGAAGCTGGCCGACTTCTGCTGCACAGCGGTGAACTTCAGCGTGTGAGTCACGCTTTGGGCGCTGGCAGCGGCGGGGACCAGGAATGCACCAGTGCCGCCGAGAAGGGCAGCCGTGCCGACTGCCGCGATGGACGTGCGAACCTTCATCGTTACCTCCGTGTTTCTAACGCCAGCGCCGGGTTGGCGAATCTGCGCTGACGTCACGATGCCTCTGCGCAGTTCCCGGCGAGAAGAGGCACCTTCCCGGTCCTGCCGGGAAATTCTCCCGGCAACCTCCAGGGGACCAGCTTGGCCACGCTCGAGCGCACCTCTCAACAAGGCGAACACACGACCCGGTGAGGTGGTCCACGCCGAACGGGCCCGCGATATCCACCATCCACAACTTCGCTGCCGCCTCCACCGGCGGACACCAGGCCACAGATTGATTGATATACGCGGGTCGCCAACCAAGCGCCGTAGTGGGCCGGCCCGCCCATATCGGCGGGTACTTGCGCGTGGGATGCGGGTTCCGCCGCCACCGTCTGTGACGCCACCTGGAGTGCCGCCAGTGCCGGACGGAGCCGCCACGGTGAGCGTCCGGCGCCAGGGCGAGCGCGGCGGTGATGCTTACCGGAAGGGCATGCTAGCAACTGGGCTTCGCAGAGAGCGACGTCCGGCATCCACCGTGAACGATGGGTAGCAGCAGATACGATAGCGACCCGTAAACCGCTGGCTCTCAGGCATGCTCAAGCCAAGCGGGCAATCGCACATCGCGGGCTAGGCCCAGCAGTCGGCCAGTGGCTTCCTGGCTTTGATGCTGAGACGGCCTGCGAGGCGCTATTGGGTGGCGGTGCGGGCGCGGGCCAGGACGCCGGCGGTGGCGCCGACGTACATGTCGAGGGTGACGCGGACGGTGGCGTGGCCGGCCATGCAGGAGACATCGGCGGGTTCGAGGTGCCAGCCGGACAGGGCGGTGGTGCAGAACACGTGCCGCAGGCTGTGCCAGGTCCAGGTGCCCGTGCGGTGCTCGCCGCGCCATCCGGCGGCGTGGTAGGCGGGTGCCAGGACGCGGCGGTCGAAGTTGGAGGACCGCCACCAGCCGCCGCGGGGAGAGGGGAACATCAGCCCAAGGGGGTTGGTCCCGGCGGCCTGCTCGGCGCGCGCTTCCTGGGCACGGGCGGCGATCGTATCCGCCAGCGGGTAGCCGGCGGGGGTGCGGGCCGGGTAGATGGTGCTGCGCCGCTTGCGGCCCTTGGGGGCCTCCAGGTACTGCTTCCCGGCGACCTCGACGACCTTGCGGTCCACGGTGATGACCCGGGCGGCCGGGACGACCTGGGCGGCGGTCAGGGCGAACAGCTCGCCTTGGCGCAGCCCGGCATAGGCGGCGGTGGCGGCCATCAGCTCGTGCAGGTCCCCGCGCCGCCCGGCGGCCAGGGCCCGGCCGAGCCGGGCGACATCATGACCGGCGGGGATCTCGGCCGGGTCGACGAACAGGGCCGATTCCCCGGCGATGGCCACCTGCGGGCCCGGCGCGGCCCGCCCGGCGGCCTGCCAGTGCACCTCCTTGAGCCGGGGGCTGGTCAGGTACCCGGCCGCGATCCCCGCGGTGACCAGGGCCGACAGGCACCGGCGCAGCCGCGCGCCCTCCCCCGCGGTGGGCGCGGCGTTGACGATGCGCTGCATGTCGGCCAGGCGGATGTCCTGGCAGCAGACCGATCCGATGACCGGAGCGACGAACCGCTCGCACAGCCTGCGCTGGGTATCGGCGTGCTTGCGGGACCACGGCCGCCCGGCCGGGTGCCGGTCCGGGGACAGGTACCAGGCGATCAGGTCCGCGCCGGGCCGCTCCAGGCCCGGCGCATCAGCCGCCAGACGCTCGGCCACCCTGGCCAGCCTGGCGGCGAGCTTGTCCTCGGCCACCGCCTCGCACTGCCGCCGCCGCCCGCCCTCATACCACACCGCCCGCCACCGGTCCCCCGCCCGCCGCGCCGGGTACACCGTGATCCCGCCCTCCAGCTCCACCACCACACGACCGTCACCCCGCGTAGCCGCGCGCCCAGCCCCGGCCGTCAAGACGGGACCGCCGGTGCGCCCTGGCCGCGTCGCAGTGGCCATGGGCCGGGTAACCCCGGCGCGGGATGGTTGTGGGTTTTCTGTGGGGATCATGGCCCGGACGAGCGCTGACTGCCCCATGGGGTCCCTCTCCTTCTGCGCTTTGCGCAGGTGAGAGGGCTGACGGGAGGCTTCCCAGGTGGTGGTCAGGGACAGGATCGAACTGTCGACCTTCCGCTTTTCAGGCGGACGCTCATACCGACTGAGCTACCTGACCTGGCTGGGACCCCGGTGAAATCTCACCAAGGATCCCGGCGGTCCTGACGGGATTTGAACCCGCGACCTCCACCTTGACAGGGTGGCGAGCACTCCAAGCTGCTCTACAGGACCTCGTGCTGACAACCGTAGCCGGCGCGTGCCCCCAACGGGATTCGAACCCGTGCCGCCGCCTTGAAAGGGCGGTGTCCTAGGCCGCTAGACGATGGGGGCGCCGACGACCTTGGCCGCCGTAACCGTATCAGCCCGCCGTTGGGGACTGCCTCAGCATAGGGGACAGACACCGGAACCAGCAAAGCGGAAGAGGAGGCTGCCAACTTGGCCTGGGTTCAGGGCGATACTTCTGCTGCGCGAGACCTTGGCTGATGCCGAGGGTGAACCGGGCCGTGACGTCTGAGCCGCGGACTGAGCTTCGGGCCGAGCCCGGCCGGGCCTGGCTCCAGGAGGAACAGGCGCTGACAGGCCGCTTACCTAGCCGCCGATAGCGCCGGCGGCTGCTGTCCGGCCTGGCGGACCTGTTCCCACGCCGTCGCGTCATGGTCGTCTGTGACGTGTTCCGGGTCGGCAGGGTCGCCGCGAGATCCGCGAGGATCAGGATGATGGGCTGGCTTGCCGTCCGGTCCTGCACCCCGGCTGATCGGCAGCGCGTGGAACCCTCCGCTATGGACCATTCTGCCGCTGCGGGCGCTGGCGGGCCCCGGCGGCGCGTACCAGCTGACGGCGGCCGCGGCTTTCGTGCAGGCGCTGCGTCCTGCCGCTAGAGGCGCTGATCCCGCCGAATACCGTGACCAAGGCGAAACGCCAGGCGTACTAGGGTCGGGTCAACGCCGAAGTAGGTCGCCAGGCCAACGCACACTCCCGCGACGACACACCCGTCGCGCGCCCGGTACAAGCGCTTCGTTCCATGTGCTTGGTTCGTTCATGGGTAGATCTCGCCCACTCCGGGGGCGGGCTGACATGCCGAACGCAGTGGTTAATACCCTGATCTGGAGCGAAAAGAGAGGACCGGCCATGTCCACAGGCGCGCCGAGCACGGACCTGCTGCAGATCGACGACCAGCTGACCGACGAGGAGCGGCTAATCCGTGACTCCGTGCGCGCCTTCGTCAGCGACCGGGCGCTGCCGCACATCGCGGACTGGTTCGAAGCGGGCCTGCTGCCCCGTGACATCATTCCGGAACTCGGCAAGCTGGGGGTGCTCGGCATGCACCTGACCGGCTACGGCTGCGCGGGCACCGGGGCGGTCGCCTACGGCGTGGCCTGCCGCGAGCTCGAGGCGTGCGACTCGGGCCTGCGCAGCGCGGCGTCCGTCCAGGGCTCGCTGTCCATGTACCCGATCTGGCGCTACGGATCGGAGGAGCAGAAGGCCGAGTGGCTGCCCCGGATGGCGGCCGGAGAGGCGATCGGCTGCTTCGGCCTCACCGAGCCCGATCACGGTTCCGACCCGGCGGGCATGCGGACATTCGCCCGGCCGGATGGATCGGACTGGGTGCTCTCCGGGACCAAGATGTGGATCACCAACGGCAGCATCGCCGATATTGCCGTGGTCTGGGCCGGCACCCCGGAAGGCATCCGCGGATTCCTCGTCCCGCGCGGCACACCCGGCTTCACCGCCCGGGACATCCACAAGAAGCTGTCGCTGCGCGCCTCCATCACGTCCGAGCTGCACCTGGACGAGGTTCGCTTGCCCGCCGCTGCCGCGCTTCCGGACGTCAGCGGGCTCAGGGGGCCTCTGTCATGCCTGACGGAGGCCAGGTTCGGCATCGCCTGGGGAGTCACCGGCGCGGCGCGGAACTGCCTGGAGAGCGCAATCGACTACGCCAGGACTCGCGAGCAGTTCGGCAAGCCCATCGCGTCCTTCCAGCTGACTCAGGCCAAGCTCAGCTGGATGGCCGCGGACCTGTATCGCTCCCAGTTGCTCGCGTTGCATCTCGGCCGGCTCAAGGAGGCGGGCTCGGTCAGCCCGGTGCAGGTCAGCATCGCCAAGATGACCAACGTCCGGTCGGCCATCGACATCGCCAGGCAGGCCCGGACGGTGCTCGGGGCCAGCGGGGTGACGCTGGAGTACCCTCCGATACGGCACGCGAATAACCTGGAAGCGGTGCTGACCTACGAGGGCACCGAGGAGATCCACACGCTGGCCATCGGCCAGGCGCTCACCGGCATCTCCGCGTACCGCTAGCCTCGGCCACGCGACCGGGCCGGGAAGTCGGTACGCTTCGTCTGGAAAGGCGTCGGCTCAGCCGGCGCGGCGGGGCGTTAGCTCAATGGCAGAGCAGTGGGCTTTTAACCCATTGGTTCAGGGTTCGACCCCCTGGCGCCCCACCAGGTAAAACACCATGTTGATCATGGTCGTCGTGGACCGACTCGTGGACCGAGTTTCGGTATTCCGGGTTACCGCTATGTCATGGGTAAGAGGTCGCCCGGACACATAGAGCAACTTCCCAGCGGCTCTTGGCGGGTGAAGGTCTACGGAGGGACCGATCCGCTGACGGGTCGCGAGATCCGGCTGCGGAAAACTTGTAAGACCGAACGGGCGGCGCTGATCGAGCTCGGCAAGCTGCTCGAGCGGGCCGCAGCGGGACGCCAGCCCGAGACGAACGCGACCGTGGCCGAGCTCATGGACCATTACGCCGAGGTGGCCGACTGGGACCTGTCGACGCGGAAGGCAAATGAGGCTTACACCCGGCGGGTTATCAAGCGTGCGCTCGGCCACCTGCAGGTTCGCAAGATCCGCGGCCCCCTGCTCGACCTGCTCTATGCGCAGCTGCGACGGTTTGGTGATCCTGGGTGCACCTGCAAGCGGTTCGTCGAGCACCGGAACGTGCCGACCCTCGTAGTTGTTACTCCAAGCCGCTGGCCTGCCTGGCCGCAGGTGGCGGACACGCTCAGGGACGCGATCAGCTCTGGGATGCTCGTGGCGGGCGACTCGCTGTCTTGTGTCCAGGAGATGAGCGCCCTGCAAGACGTGCGGGTCGCGACGCTACAGCACGCCCTAACTGCCCTGGCTGGCGTTTGCTGGGAGGCTGTGACGGCCAGCGGTTCGCCGCGCGGGACACACGTCCCACCTGAACGATGCCAGGGCGCATTACCGGAGTTGGCCAGCTCAGTGCGCAAGCCAAGTGGCCCCGCGCTTTAGTGGCGGGGTTTCCATTCGCCAATCTCCTGGAGGCGCCTGCGTTGTTGCGCGGCTGCGGAGCTGTCCCGGCCGGTTCCGCGGCTTTCGAGGCGTCCGGCGACCCGGGCACGGTGCTCTTGCGGGTTGTGGTCGTCGTACTTGAACTTGGCCGCAACGCTGGCGATGTGGAGGCGCAGGCCGCGGATTCCTGAGAGCATCCGGCCGTAGGGGGGCATGCCGGCGGCGACTTGGGCGTGGTCGCCTTGTGGCTGGAAATGCGCGAGCTGGCGGCGCAGGAGCTCGGCCTTGCGCTGGGGGTCGTCCACGATCTGCGCATGGCAGGTCAGCTGGACGGCGGAGTAGTAGCTGGTTGGGACTCCGTCCTCGTCTGGTCCGCCGGCCTTGGCGCGCCAGGTGGTCGGGATGTAGGCGTAGTCGTCGACGACGCTCATCACCACGATTGGCCGCGCCTGGACCGCCGCCCAGACTTTGTTGGGCCGGGCCAGGTGAACGAGGAGGGTGTCGCCGTCGACGACGAAGTGGGTGGGGATGACGTGCGGGGCGCCGTTGCCTGGGTCACTGACGGCGAGCTGCCCGAAATCGTGCCCGGCTAGCCAGTCCCGCCACTCGGTGTCGCTGATGGCGCCGTCCCAGGGGTGGATCAGCATGTGGGTGTTCTCCTGTCGGCGTGGGGCTGATCCGCGGCGATGAGCCGGCCGGCGATGGCGGCCCGCGGGCTCAGCCGGATGAGGGAGCTGGCCAGGTCGTTCCCCGCCGCTGCCAGGCCGTCGCGGCCCAGGGCGGCGAGTCCGTCGATGATGAAGACGGCGTTCGTGGTGGCCGGCGTTATCCGGGTCCGGGTGCATTGCCGCCAGTTCCACTGGCGGCACGTGACGCCAGCGTCGTCACGCCAGATCACCTCGCCGGGCCGGGGGTGCTCGACGGCCGGCTCACCGTGCGCCGTGATGCCGAAGTCCTCATCTCCGGCGGCCCGGACCAGCCGGGCCGGGCCCTGGTACTGGTCCAGGTCCTCGCCGCCGACTGGCACCAGGTTCGCGACCGAGACCGCGTTGTAGGCGTCGGTGAGGCGGTCGATGCGCGGCAGTCCGGCGTCCAGGCGGCGCAGCAGCGCCTCCACGCTTGGCCGGGTGCGCTGGGGCTTGGCACCGAACGCCCGGTAAGCGTCGCGCCAGCCGGCGACCTGGGGCACGTCTTCGGGTGCCCGGCCATCGAGCGCGGTCCGGGCCCGGGTCTCGGCTCGCGACAGCAGCTCCTCGCTGATCTCGTCGGGCGGTCCCGGTTCCAGGCCCACGGCCACCATCACCAGCACGCAGTAGTCCGGGCGGAGTTCGAGCACCTCGCGGGCCACGCTGACGTCCTCGAGGAACGCGCGTGCGCTCTCGCTCATCTCAGCCGCGGTCAGCAGAGTGATCATCGGGCCGCGCCCCTGCCGACAGCCGGCTCGAACACCGTCAGGGCGAAACGCGCCACCTGCGCTGAGCCTGGGTTCACGTATCCGTGGGGCAAATCACCGGCGAACGACGCCGAATCCCCGGTGGCGAGTACCTCGGCGTGCTGGCCCACCCTAAGCTCGACCTGGCCGTCCAGGACCAGGAGCAGCTCGCGGGTTCCCGCCGCGTGCGCCTGGCTGCAGTGGCTCTCGCCCGGCCCGAGCGTCCAGTCCCACAGCTCGGTGACGTCCGGCGGCGCGGTGCCGGCGACGAGCAGGGCCTGCCCGCCGCGCTCGCCCCGCCACAGCACCGGAGCGGCGCCGGCCCGGGTGACTCGCAGCCCGGGGGAACGGTCCATGTCGACCAGCGCGGGCAGCCCGATGCCGAGCGCGTCACTGATGAGAAGCAGCGTCGCGATGCTCGGGTTGGCCGAGCCCTGCTCGATGCTGACCAGCATCCTGCGACTGACGCCCGAGCGCTCGGCCAGCTGGTCCAGGGTCCAGCCCCGGCCGTTCCGGCCCTGCCGGACCCGGCCGCCGATGGCCCGGGCGACGCTGTCCGCCCCGGCGCGCCCCTCCAAATCTGACTGCCTCATATAAGGCACTATACTGCACTACCGGGAGACGGGAGAACCCTATGAGACCTGATGCCCAGCCGGCAGCGCCCGCCGGCTTGCGTCTGGAAACAGCGGTCATCTGCGCTGGCCGCCCCAGTCACGGCGCCGGCGGCCCGCTCAACGTTCCCGTGGTGCTGGCATCAAACTTCCAGACCGGCATCCCGGCAGCGCCAGGCACCGGGGAAGACAGTCGCGCCTACTCACGCACCGACGCCACCCCGGGCTGGGAGGCACTCGAGACAGCCGTGGGCCAGGTGGAGGGCAGTCACGCCGTGGCCTTCTCCTCCGGCATGGCCGTGATCGCCGCGGTGCTCGACCTGCTGCCAGCCGGCCGCCGCATCGTCGCCCCGGAAGACTGCTACTTCGGGGTGGGCGAACTGCTGGCCGACGGCCAGGAGAAAGGGCGCTGGGCCGTCGACCGGGTGGACCTGACCGACACCGCCAGCGTCCGGGCCGCCGTCGCCGGCGCGGGCCTGCCGACGTTCGGCGGGAGGCAGGTTGACTGCCTCGACCGACGCGCCCGGCCCGCGTGCTATCGCCGGGCGGGGCGACTAGGGTTTGGAGTTATGGCAGATGATGAAGCCGACCTCAGTTCTCCCAGCGGTTCTGCTTCGCCCGGCCCCGGAGTGAGTGACCGGCGTGTACTGGAGCCCTTGAGTGAGGCCGAATGCATGCAGCTGCTCGCCAGCGGCGGTGTGGGACGCCTCGTCTACAACAGCCGGTATGGGCCCACGGCGCTGCCGATCGTGTACAGGATCGACGGCGAATCGGTCGTCTTGGGCACATGGGACCCCGCCCTGTTTGACGAAGACCTGCGTACTGGTATCGCGCACGCCGAGTACCAGGTCGCCGTGGAGGCCGACCAACTCGATCTGGAGGCGCGCGAGGGGTGGATCGTGCTGGTGCGGGGAGCAGCGCATCATCTGGATACCGAGGCCGAGCGCGCGCCGGTCATCGGCGCCGGGCTTGAGCCGTGGATCGAGGGGGTGCCTGCGCACTTCATCCGGGTGACCCCCACCAGTATGTGGGGCAACCGCGTCCTCCGGGCATGACGCCAGCGGCAGTGTGACTCGGAGGAGCAACGCTCAGCATCGGGAGGCAAACCGGATCCGTGGAGGTCGGTGAGGGTCGTTGGGGCAGGTCAGAGCCATAGAATAGATCAGCCAGGGTCAGGCGCAGGTCGGTCCGGTTGCTGCACTGTACGGACCATCCCCGGCCCGCAACGCGCCGCCTGCCCCGGTCGGCCTGACCCATTCATCTGTGCAGCCAGAGCCGATGCGGCCGCCAGGTCCATCACTGTGCCGGGCTTGGCGTGGGCTTTAACGGCGCCGCTGGGCCCTTGGTCCGTCAGCCTAAATCATCTACGATTCGATCGATGCCGTTCCATTAGGGGAACATGATGAGTAACAAGCCGCACCTACGCCCTCATCAAGAGGAACGGCAAACGAGCCAGATCACCAGGCTATTCGTGGCGATTCTCATCCTCGCAATCTTCACCCTCGCAATCGCCCTGGAGTTGACCGGTCACGTCGTATTCCGTGGGAGGTTAATCCTGTCACGCGGGGCCGCTGGCTGTTGATGTGGTGGTGGTCCCCTGGCGTGCGAGCTAGCCGAGCTGGCTTCGTTCTTCGGCCAGTTCAAGGGCCTTGCGTTCCCACTCATTGAGGCCCAGTCGGGCCAGTTAACGTGAGCGCCGATGATGCCGTGAGGGCGGCCAGGGCGTGGCGAGGACATACGCGGGCGCGCCGAACCGTTCCGCACGTAGCCGAATGAGACTAGGGCGTGAGCAGCCCGCTGATATTTGACGATGGCAGGCAGGCCGACTGCCTCGCCAGACGCGAGGATCCGGGACCGGCATGAGAGCATGCTCCTATCACGCCGGCCCCGGGGGTGCAAGGCTAGCGCCCTGTGTATAAGCCTGTGGATGATTTACCCAAACACGCTGGTCAGTTGCTGTGCAGTTGTGGATGAACGGGGCTGTGGAAAAGTGGATAACCGGCGAAACGCCAGCCCTTACCCAGTCGCGGCCCCCTCTGCTGTCCACATGCGGAGTGAGTTGTCCACAGTGCAGCCTGTGGGTTTTGTTATTCCAGCGACGGGCGTGTCCTTTGACCGTCTGCTTTCACAGGTGTAGCAGATGCCCAGCTCAGCCCAGATGCGCGTGAGTACGTGGCTATCTCGGGCTGGGCCGGAGCGCTGGTGGCTGCCGTCGCTGCCGTCACAGTTGCCGTCGGCGGTACCGCGTTCTGGTGATGCCGAAACAGCCGTGGGGATCTGCCTGAATCTGGCGGCCATCCAGTCGGGACCGTGGCCGTCACAGCAGGTGAGCTGTACCGCGTGCTTCCGGACTTGTTGTGCCATCTGCCTGCGGCGATCCGGCCTGCCCTGCTAGCGTTTATGCTGGGTCATTTGAGTCAGCCGGATGCCTTCGCTGCCAGCTGCCATAAGCCCGGACCTCGCCGCGGCGGGTTACGTCGCTGAGGCATGTTCCGGAGCGGGCGGAGAGCCCGGTGAGGCGGGGGAGAAGCGATGAAGCTGCTCGCGCCAGCGGGAGAGACAGGGTGAAGGCGCGATCACGCCCGTCGGCCCAGCAGGTCGCAATGGCGGCGGCGGCCTTGTGGCTGGTCGTGTTCGGCGTACTCCACGCAACGACAGGCGTGACGGTGTTCTCGCTGTTCAGCCTGGCGCCGCTGATCGTTGCCACTGCCGCCGACGCGCGCCGCACAGCCGTCTTCGCGGGCGCGGCGGTCGCGCTCACCATCTGGGCTGACTGGTGGCACGGCCCCGCGGCGGATATGACCTACTGGACCCGGGTCGGGGTGGTCTGCGCTATCAGCGCGATGGCGGTCGTGGTGGCGGGTATACGCCGCCGTCGTGAGGAGCGCCTGGCGCGCATGACCGCGATCGCGGAGGCTGCGCAGCTCGCGCTGCTTCCGCCGCTACCCCCGGAGATGACCGGGATCACCATCGCCGCCCGCTACCGCTCCGCGACACGCGAGGCCTCGGTCGGCGGGGATCTGTATGAGATCATCCCGACCGGATACGGGATCCGGGTGATCATCGGCGACGTACGCGGCAAGGGCCTGGATGCCGTCCTGCTCGCCCGGCACGTGCTTAGCGCCTTCCGGCGAAGCGCCGTCGCGATGCCCGCCATGGAACACGTGGCGGGCGAGGTCGGCCGGGCCATCGGGCCGCACCTGGGCGAGGAGGACTTCGTCACCGCGGCGTTCGCACAAATCGGCCCCGGCGGCAAGCTCACCATTGTCAACTGCGGCCATCATCCGCCGCTGCTGCACCACCGCGGCGGCCTGCAGTCGCTGACCGACGGGAAGGCCGCGCTGCCGCTTGGCCTTGAGGAGGACTTCACCGCGTTCACTGCGAGCTGGTCGCCCGGCGACAGGCTGCTGCTCTACACCGACGGGCTGGTCGAAAGCCGTAACCAGCACGGAGACTTCTTCCCCGAAGACACGATCGCAGCGGCGCTTCTCGCATCCGACTGCGACCGAGCCCTGGACACCCTGATGAGAGCTGCAGACAAGTACACCGGCGGTCACATCCGCGACGACATGGCGCTTCTGCTGCTGGAACACGGCGCAGCTGCACCTAACAGCGCCAATGGACGCGCAGCCGCCGTCCCTCTCCCCGCTAGCGCCCATGGCCAAACCGACTTGATCCTTGGCTGATTTGGTGTAGCGCCCGCCTCGCTTTGCCCCGTCCTTCCGATAGGTGCCGATGGTCCTGCCGGGTAAGATCACTGCTCAACGGTGGGCGCTTGCGCCCATCGCCTGGGCGACGCGACCGCAGGGAGCGCCCTTGACTATGACCTTGCGCGCGGACAACCTCTCCATGACGCTTCGGGCGTAGCGTTCGCTCTATGGGGCAGCCGCGGCCCGGTGGCCGGGCAGGAACTGTTGACGATCGAGGTCAGG
>Ga0210383_10005178_pt1 | contig 11481 bp, 7 predicted proteins | sample IncBWC14OmetaG_FD_160072 | JGI IMG/M metagenome (GOLD analysis project Ga0210383, IMG submission 160072) | Forest soil microbial communities from Barre Woods Harvard Forest LTER site, Petersham, Massachusetts, United States - Inc-BW-C-14-O ...
CTTATGTACCACGGAATGTTTATGTGCCTGTCGAATTTGAGGATCGCGAGACTTTGGAGGAAGTGCTGTCCGAGCAGATAGCTGCCGAGGGCGGCCGCGCCACACGAGTTCACATTGCCGTTCCTCTCCGCGGCGAGAAGCGTTCGCTATTAGACCTCGCGGGCAACAATGCCAAGCAATCTTACGATCAGCGCTTCCGGGTGATGAAGCCGAATACGAAGGCGATTCAGGAGGCGCTGCAGGATGCGCTGGGCGTGCCGGAATTGCCGCGCCGCATCGAGTGTTTCGACATTTCTCATATTCAGGGAGCGGAGACGGTAGCTTCCATGGTCGTCTGGGAAGACGGCCACATGAAGAAGTCCGACTACCGCAAGTTTATTATTCGCAGCGTGGAGGGCGTGGACGACTTCGCATCCATGCGCGAAGTGGTAACGCGACGCTACAAGCGCCTGCAGGAAGAAAAAAAGCCCATGCCGAGTTTGGTGCTGATCGACGGCGGGTTGGGACAGTTACACGCTGCGGCTGAAGCGCTCGCGACGCTCGAGATTATCAATCAGCCACTGGCGGCGATTGCCAAGTGCGAAGAGATTATTTACGTATTTGGGCAGGAGAGCGAACCGGTCGTCCTCGACCATCATTCCCCGGTGCTGCATTTGGTTCAGTTGATTCGCGACGAGGCGCACCGCTTTGCGGTGACCTTCCACCGGAAGCGCAGGCAGATGCGCGACCGCTCTACTGAATTACTGGAGATCCCCGGTGTTGGTGCGCGAACAACTCGCCGCCTGCTGGAACATTTCGGCAGCCTGCAGGCGGTGAAGCAAGCTGAGGTCGCGGCGCTGTCGTCGGTGGTCACGCGGGCTCAAGCCGAAGCGATATTGGAACACTTTCGGAAAGAATCTTGAAACGCGGAGGGCTGAGGATTTCTCTGCGATCTCCGCGACTTTTCTCAGCGAATCTCTGCGCTCTAAGATTTTGGTCGAGGCGACGAGTTGCCCATATCCATCACAACTTTCCAGCTTCCGTCTTTTTGCTTCTTCCAAATGCTGACGTACTTGCCATCCTCGACCGTCGGCTTGCCGTCTTTGCCGATCGACCGAAACTCATAAGTTCCGTACGTATAGCCCAAGTCGCCCGAGGCGGCCATCTCCGCATGAACCGGGGACCAGGTCAAACGGTTATTCTTGTCGTCAAGGAAGCCCATGGTCTTGGCGATATTTTCTTTGCCAAGAATCGCGTCCTCTCCATTGGGCAGTTCGGCAGAGTCTTCGGCATAGTAGGACATGTATCCCTGCGAACCCTTCTCGGCCGCAGCCTTCATGAAGTCGGCTTCGAGTTGGCGGAGAGTATCGGCACCGGAGGTTGGCAAAGCCGAGGACCGCATATTGGGAAGAACGATAACCGCGATGAGGAGTATGGCGGCGAGAGCCAGCAATTTCATAAAGCCTCCACAGAAAATCAGTCACAATTTTACCCGAGCGGCAACGACCCCGCGATGCCTTCATCCTGCTAAACTAGCGGCTCATCCCATGAAAACGTTCCTGCTCGTCTTGATTCTTAGCGTCGGCGTGATTCGCAGCGCGGCCGCGCAAACTCCGACTGCTCCGACTCCACCTGCTGCGCAACCTGATCTGGCTACGCCGCAAGAAAAACATCTGCGCAATGTCCGCCAGCTCACCTTCGGCGGACAAAACGCCGAAGCTTACTTTTCAGGTGACGGCAAGAAGCTAATCTTCCAGTCCACGCGCGATAATCTCGAATGCGATCAGATGTTCACCATGAACATCGACGGCTCCGACGTTCGCATGGTTTCGAATGGCAAGGGCAAAACGACCTGCGGCTATTTCTTCCCCAACGACAAAACAATTCTCTACTCCTCCACGTATTTGGCGGACGCAAAATGCCCGCCGCGTCCGGATTATTCCAAGGGATACGTCTGGGCGGTCTACCCTGGCTTCGATATTTTTGCCGCCAATCCGGATGGCTCCGGCCTGATGCAACTCACCGACACGCCTGGCTACGACGCCGAGGGTACGGTCTCAAAAAATGGCAAGCACATCGTGTTCACCTCCATGCGCAGCGGCGACCTCGATATCTACACCATGGACGCTGACGGGCGCCACGTAAAGCAACTCACCACTGAACTGGGATACGACGGCGGCGCTGTTTATTCGCCGGATGGAAGCCAGATCGTCTATCGCGCGTATCATCCCGTCAGCGACAAGGAAATTGCCGAGTACAAAGAGCTGCTGGCGCAAAACCTGGTTCGGCCGACCACGCTTGAAATTTGGATTATGGGATCCAAAGGCAATCGCAAGCGCCGTATCACGAATCTCGGCGCTGCCAGCTTCGCTCCTGCCTTCTTCCCCAAAAGCAAACACCCGCGGATTATCTTTTCCTCAAATCAGGGCTCGACCGGCGGAATGGGAAACTTCGAGCTTTATACCATCTACGTAACTGGCAAGAGTCTGGAACGAATCACATATAGCGACGGCTTCGACGGATTCCCCATGTTCAGTCCGGATGGCAAGAAACTCGTATGGGCATCGAATCGCAACGCCAAAGCGCCGCACGAGACCAACATCTTCATCGCGGATTGGGTTCCCTAGCCGGAAACTGTGCTCACCTTGTCATTCCTCGTCAAGCCATTGTCATTCCGAGGAGCGAAGCGACGAGGAATCTGCTTTCTCCCGCCACGCGATAAACCCGAACCCCTCTCCGGGCATCGAATGACAGCTTACGGACAGAAGTTCTCGGCCTTCCGATTGCCCTTCCGGGAGCTGACCCTCGCCGAGCGCGCCGTATAATAGGCCTTCGCCCCAATGGAATCTTTGATGAAATCCCGCCAGTGGCTAATCACGCTGGGACTCTTAATTCTGGTGTTGGCGGCTGTCGTTGGCTCTGTGCTTACGAGCGACGTGGGTGCGCCCGCGGTGCAGACATCGCGCGGCCACCGGCCTCCACTGGTGGATGAGCGTCCGCTGCAAACGGCTCGTACCGTCTCCAAGCTGGCGTCAAGTTGGGATGAAAAGCGGTTCTCGGACCAGGCGCTGCGAGTCTCAGATAATGAAGTTGATCTCGCCTTCGAGGGTGCGCTGCGCGATGCCGCGAACCAACCTGCCCCATCCACGCCCGCGACCCGTGAACTCTACGCCCATGTATCCCAGGCCGAGGCTGACGTCCAGGCCGATCAGGATCACCTCAAGCAATTGAAGAAAGATCTGGCGGCCGCGAGCGGCGCCAAGCAAGACAGCGCGCAGGAGCAGGTTGATCTGGCCCAGGCTCAACTCGAGCTTGACCAGGATGAATTGGATGATGCGAGGGAAGACTTGGCGCGTTCCGGCGCCGATCCTCTCAGCCGGATCCAGCGGCAGCTGAAAAGACACAAGGAAACCGAGCACGAAACGGACGCGAAGCCCACGTCCGCGCCGACGGTGGTTCCCGAGACGGCGCCTGCACCTACCAGTCTGTACGCCCAATTCATTCGCTGGCGAGCCCTCCGCGGAAGCACGAAGCCGTTGCAGCAGGCCCGGGACGAGAGCATCCAATCCGAGGCCGCGCTCAGCCACGCTCACGATTCTCTGGAGAAACAAGTCAACGCCGAGAAAGCTACTAAGCGCGCTGCTCCCCAGCCGGCCGCTTCAAATCCGCCGGAAGCTTCAGCGAACTTGACTGGATCTACATCTGCATCGATCACGTCATTGCGGCGGCTTTCCGACGACCAGAAAAATCTCTCCGATCTCGACAAGCGCATTCAAGACGCGCAGGAATTAGACACGAACTACGGCAACTGGATTGCACTGGTTCAGTCGCAGCAGCGCGCCGCATTGCACAGCATGATGCAGTCGGCGCTGTGGATTCTTCTCATCATCCTGCTGATCTATCTCGCCGACCGCTTCATCGACCACATCCTCACCGAGCGGGTTGCGGAAGGCACCAGGCTGCATACGCTCCGCGTGGTAATTCGCTCGTGCGTGCAGGGCGTGGGCGCGCTTCTCGTTCTACTCGTCATCTTCGGTGTTCCCAGCCAAATGCCGACCGTGCTCGGCCTGGCGGGCGCGGGACTTACGGTGGCGATGAAAGACTTCATCGTGGCTTTTTTCGGCTGGTTCGTCTTGATGGGAAAAAATGGACTTCGCGTTGGCGATTGGGTCGAGATCAACGGAGTTGCCGGCGAAGTGGTCGAGATCAATCTCCTGCGCACCGTCTTGCTCGAAACCGGCAACTGGACTGAAACCGGCCATCCCACAGGCCGCAAGGTAGCCTTCGTGAATAACTATGCGATCGAAGGCCACTTCTTCAACTTCACCACCAGCGGCCAATGGATGTGGGACGAATTGCAAATCACGGTCCCGCCCAATCAGGATCCCTACCCGCTGCTCGATTCTATTCAGGAAACGGTGGAAAAAGAGACCGAAGCCAACGCCGCCGCAGCCGAAAAAGAGTGGAAGAACGCCGCCAGCAACTACAAAGTAAGCTCGGTCTCAGCCGCGCCAACTGTCAATTTGCGGCCAACCTCGGCCGGGGTCGAAGTCCACGTCCGCTACATCACCCACGCCCAGGAGCGCTCTGCGATTCGCGCCCGCTTGAACCAGGCGCTGGTAGAGTTGCTGCATCACCGCGAACCGGATAAGAAAGAAAGCATGTCCGCCGCGAAATAGTTTTGCTAGCGTGGGGACGGGCGCCCTCGCCCGTCCAAGCGGAGCAACGCTCCGCAGCCGCCATACTGATCGCCCAGGCAACGTAAATACTCGCCAGGAAACAATCTACGGTCGTGTGCCTTTACCTGCCAACTCCAGCGCACCTTTCGCCGGATCCACCAGAACCGCGCTCGGCGAGACCTGTGGATTCTCAGCGCGTAGTCGATCATACAAAACCTGCCGAACCAAGGCGGAGTTGGAAAAGACCCCGCCCGATGCGGCCACTGGAACGGTTTCAGCACGGCTAAATAGTCGAGCAGCCACGATCTTCGCCAACGTCGCCAACTCCGCTCCTGCCTTGGTTAGCACATCGCGGGCAGCCGCATTGCCCGCGTCCGCAGCGGCCAGCACTGCCGGAAACAAAGCTGCAAAGTCGGGAGACTTATTCGCGGCGATGACTAACTGCTCGCGTGTCGTAACATTCCAAGCCCTCAAAATGCCATCGAGCAAAGGATCCTTGTTCTCGAATTCCCCTTCGTCATAAGTCCGCATGCAGGCCGCGACCGCCGACCGACCGATCCAGTGCCCGGAACCTTCGTCAGAAATGGCGAACCCCCAGCCGCCGGCGCGCGCCGTCTGACCTTTGGAATTCCGGCCGTAGACAATCGAACCGGTGCCGGCAATCACGATCACGCCCGGCCCAGCGCCAAACGCCGCTTGCATCGCGATAACCATGTCACCCACGACTATGACCTCGCCGGAAACAAACTCCGATACCAGGCGATGGACCACGGCGGCGATTTCAGGAAGAGTTCCGCCGGCGATTCCAACGCAAGTTCGTTCGATTTGTGTCGGCTTAATTTTGGCCGCGGCGCACGTTTGGCGTATGGCCGCGCCCAGAGACTTTCGCGCCCGGCGTTCGCCAACCCGAACTACGTTGCTGCCAGCAGAGCTCCCCACGCCCAGCACTGAATGATGGTCGCCGATAATGCACGAGGTCTTGCTGCCGCCGCCGTCAATGCCGAGAAAGATGCCCACGAGCGTAGTTCTATCACAAAAGGCATTCCGCGGCGGATACACAGAGAAAGCTAGGAACAGAATCAAGAGTCCCCGTTTTTCTGGGTGTCTCTGTGTCTCCGTGGTGAAAAGCATTTCACCGAACTTTACGAGCCGGATACCCCGCGCAGATAAGCTACTGCGCGAATTCAAAGCCCGGTACTCTTGAGAGATCGCAGCGGAAATAGATGGGCCTGGATAAACTTGATCTCGCGATTATCGCGCTGTATCTCGTCGGGATCACTCTCTTTGGCCTTCGCTTCCGTAAACGGCAGCGAACATTGCGCGATTACTTTCTGGCCGATCGCAACATTCCGTGGTGGGCGATTGCGCTGTCGATCGTCGCCGCCGAAACCAGTACGCTCACCATCATCAGCATTCCCGGCCTCGCCTACGATACCAATCTCACTTTTCTGCAGGTCGTTCTCGGATACTTGGTCGGACGCGTGATCATCAGCTTTGTTTTGTTGCCGCACTACTTTCGCGGCGATCTCTACACAGCCTATGAGTTGATTGAGCGACGCTTTGGCCGAGGGCTGCGGTCTCTGACTGCAGGTCTGTTTCTCGTAACTCGGGCCGCAGCCGAAGGCGTGCGCGTTTATGCGGTTTCGATTGTGGTGGCAATCGCGCTGGGCACTGGCGAAATTGCCTCGATCGCCATCATCACTGTGCTGACGTTGATTTATACATTTGAAGGCGGTCTCGCCGCCGTGATCTGGACCGACGTAGTTCAAACTTTCATTTACGTTGGCGGAACATTGGTTGGGTTGTTCACCATCCTTCATTTGGTTCCGGGAGGGTGGGCCACCATTCACAACGTTGCCGAAAGTGCGGGCAAACTGCGGATCTTTGACTTTACGCCCACGTTTTGGAAGCCGTATACATTCTGGGCGGGCGTCGTCGGTGGTACGTTTCTCACAACTGCGAGCCACGGAACCGATCAACTTATCGTGCAGCGCTTATTGGCGGCGCGCAGCGAACGCCAGTCTGTGACAGCGCTGCTCTCGAGTGGAATTGCCATCCTGTTCCAATTCGCGCTTTTCCTGCTGGTCGGCGTGATGCTGTTTGCCTATTACCATGTTCCTTCCGCGACCTTCGGAACTCCAGACAGAATCTACCCTAACTTTATTGTGAGCCAGATGCCGCATGGAATCTCTGGACTCTTGATTGCCGCGATTCTTGCGGCGGCGATGTCGAACTTGAGCGCTGCACTCAACTCGCTTTCATCGACTTCGATCATCGACTTCTATCTTCAGCGCAAGCCGCAGACCGACGAACGTCGCCGAGTACAGCTTTCGCGGGTTGCGACCTTCGTCTGGGCGCTGGTGTTGTTCTCGCTCGCTGTGCTGTCGCTGCATAAAGTTGGCCGTGTCATCGAAGTCGGTCTGCAGATCGCGTCCGTCGCTTACGGAGCGCTGCTTGGCGTATTCCTCCTTGGAGTGTTGACTCGCCGAGCCAATCAGAGCGGGGCGATGATTGGAATGCTGTGCGGCTTCATTTCTGAACTCTACATCTGGCTTGGAACGCGGGTTCCGTGGACTTGGTACGTCGCCATTGGAACGGTCGTGACGTTTTCCGTCGGATATTTCGCGAGCATTGTATTCGAACGAGCAGAGGCCGGAATCTTAAAACGCAGAGGTCGCTGAGCTTTTCTCTGCGCTCTCAGCGGAGTTCCTCCGCGACCTTTGCGTTTTAAGGTTATCGCTTATACTTTCCACTCCGTCATGAATTCCCGCCCCGAACTTGCCCGTGATCTCGGCGTTAGCCATGCCAGCGCGATCGTCGTCGGCACCATCATTGGCAGCGGAATTTTTCTCGTCCCGGCCGAGATGATGCAAGCAGTCGGCTCGGCGAAACTGGTCTATCTGGCGTGGCTTGTGGGAGGGCTGCTGTCGTTCTTTGGCGCGCTCACCTATGCCGAACTGGGCGCGATGAAGCCACAAGCCGGCGGTGAGTACGTTTATGTGCGAGACGGATACGGGCCGCTCGCTGGTTTTCTTTATGCCTGGAGCTGGTTCCTGATCGCCAAGCCGGCATCGATTGCGACCATCACGACTGGGTTGGTCCGCATCCTGGGAACGTTTCCGGTGTTTGCGTTTTTCTCCATGCATGTCGTCAGTTGGCCGTTTGCAATTACTTATGGGCAGCTGGTTGCTATCGCCGCTACGTTGCTTATTTCGCTGCTCAATTACGTTGGCATCAAGAGAGCGGGCGAGTTTCAACTGGTTTTCACCTTGCTGAAAGTCGCGATCATTCTGGGCATTGTTGTAATTGGATTCAGCTACAGCGGCGGAAGCTGGAGCCACTTCGCCGGCGACTATTCTGCGGCGAAGGGCGGACTTGCAGGGTTCATGGCTGCGCTCGTCGCCGCGCTGTGGGCTTATGACGGATGGAACGATCTCAACATGGTTGCGGGAGAAATTCGTCAGCCGGAGCGCAATATTCCGATCGCGCTGATCGCGGGTGTCGCTACTGTCGCCGCGCTTTACATGCTGGTGAATGCGGCGGTCCAATTTGTCCTCCCGGCGAGCGCGATTGCAGCTTCGCCGCGGCCGGCTTCGGACGCTATCGGTCTGGTGTGGGGCACCCTTGGCGCGAGCGTAGTTTCGGCGGGGATGGCGGTTTCGATGCTGGTCACGTTGAATGGAACGATCATGAGCGGGGCGCGCATTCCCTTTGCCGTGGCGCGCGATCGTTATTTCTTTTCGGCTTTGGCGGATGTTCATCCTCGCTTTCGCACGCCTTCGGTTGCGATCGTCGTGCAAGCGGCTCTGGCTGTTCTCCTGCTGCTGTTTGGGGGAAGCTTTCGGCAATTTTTTTCGCTGACGATTTTTTCGGAGTGGCTGTTTTACATGATTGCCGCGAGCACCGTTTTTATCTTTCGGCGGCGCAATCCGCAGGCGGTGCGACCTTATCGGGTTTGGGGATATCCGGTGGTTCCTGCCTTGTTTGTGCTGGCTGCTACCGTGCTTCTTTACTACACCTTTACCGATAACTTGCGGAATTCGGCGCTGGGTTGCCTGGTTATTCTGGCGGGCGTACCGGTTTTCTATTCTTTTGCCCGGCGACGAACCAACGAGGGCAGTTGAGTCCGCGTTTTCCCGGTTTCATGGCACGCGTCACACCAAGAGTTTCGGAAGTACTTGAAAAGGCATTGGCCCTCTCCAGTGAGGATCGGGGACTGGTAGTTGATCTGCCTGATTGCCAGTCTCGATGAGGGAGCGGCTGAGGAAGGTGTGGAAGAAGCATGGGCGGAGGAGGTTAAACGACGAGTCGATGATATTCGAGCCGGAAAGGTCGAGATGATTCCGGGCGAGGAGATACGACGACGCCTCGCGGCTCGGCTGCTACCTGCCGGGAAATAAGCCCTATAGTGTTCATCCGCTAGCGTGGCTGGAAATTGAAGCAGCCGCCGAGTGGTGTCAGCAGCGAGCAGGCAAGCGTCGCATTTATTGGGGCGGTTTTTGATGCATTGGAGAGCGTTTCAAATGCGCCGCAACGCTGGCCTCAATATTTATTCGAAACTCAACGGTTTGTCTTCCACCGTTTCCCGTTTTCTGCCATTTACCTTGACGCGCCTGATGCAGTCAACATCGTAGCCATCGCTCACAACAAACGGAAGCCGGGGTATTGGAGGCAGCGGCTGTAGCGGGTTCTCAAACGCGTGAACCTGAAGATCGGCCCGCCGGTAATCGTTGAAGGCATAGAGCTGAGGAGTCCTTGGGTTCGTCCGGTTTGCATTTTCGCCTCCCACCCTTCCGCAAAGAACGCGGAAAGGGTGGGGCACCCGGCACCCGACATAACGTGTGATTTAGGGCTGCGCTTGGAATGGCGGGCCACCGGCGAATCGTTACTTCTGTATGTAGACACTAAGGCCACCATTGCCAATAAGGACAAAATCGAGCAGCCCATCCGAGTTAAAGTCTCCAGACACAATTCCCATTTCGCCACCGGAGTTTTGCGGGAGACTTATCTTCTTTGCTTTTTGGAATGTGCCGTCGCCTTTGCCCCACAACACTACGAACTCATCCTCGAAATTCGCAGAAGAGATATCAGTCGTCCCCGCTGGCGTTGACGCGATAAGATCAGTTTTGCCGTCTGAGTTGAAGTCCCCGACCGCGAAACTGAATTCGTTCCCAGTTCCGAAGCCGGTCGTGTAATAGACGGGATTCTGAAATGTCCCGTCGCCGTTGCCCAGCACGATCCCGATCCGTCCGGCATGATCGTCACAGAAGGCTAGATCGGCTTTTCCATCGCCGTTGAAGTCGTTCACCACTAGGGTCGGTCCGAAGCCGCAGCCGGGGAATGGAGCGTCGGTCGCGATGCGACGAGCCTTCTGGAAGGTGCCATCGCCATTTCCGAGCCGAAGGTAAAGCCCTTTCCCGTATTCAAGTATTAAATCCAGTATGCCGTCTCCGTCGAAGTCGGCCCCCACTGCGTCACCGTACTACGAAATATTTTGCACGTGCTTGAACGTGCCATCGCCCTTTCCGAGAAAGACGCCACCTCCGAAATTTCCACCTTCATGTGCCGCAAACAAGTCGAGCAGGCCGTCGTGGTTGAAGTCACCCACCACCATCCCCCTGGGATAGGAGTCGGCGAATAGTCCGAAGCGCGGAAGTCCCCGAAATTTATCGTCGCCTTCGCCGATTAGTACCTTCAAGTGGGTCGGGGGGTCCCCACCGACCAGTCCCGAGCCAAATACCACGTCCGGCTTGCCGTCGCCATTGAAGTCGCCATAAGCGATTCCAGCGACAGCAAAGTAGCCATAGCCAATCGTTGCCGCAGTCTGGAACGTGCCGTCCCCGTTGCTCCGATTCACGGTAACAGGGCCGGAACCCTCTCCCGACAGTAGGTCCAGTTTGCCGTAGCCGGTAACGTCGGCCGCGATGGTGTAGAAGGAATCGCTTGGAAGAAGATTTCGCGACTTGACGGCGATAGTGCTGGTGGGCTTGTGCACTTCCACCAAGGAGTAACTCGAACTTGACCTGCCTCCTCCCGGCGGAGGATTGCTCACTGTAATGTAGCCTGCCGTTGGCTTCTCGACATCCGAGGCGAGAATCTGCGCGTTCAACTCTCTGGCCGAAATGAATGTCGTCGAACGCGGGCTGCGATTCCAATTGACTACAGCGCCGGAGACGAAGTTCGCTCCGTACACCTTGAGCGTGAACGCTCCGCTGCCGGGAACGACCGCCTGCGGAACCGGCGGACCGACAACTTGCGGAACTGGGTTAGCCGCGAACGCTGAGGCTACGAGCGAGATCGCGACCGCGGCGGTCGGTATCCATGGAAGGGATTTTGAGTATCGAGTCCTGAGGTTCATGGGGCTACCTTCGGTTGCGCTTCTAAGCCTTAGCATGGTAGCCCCGTTGCGTACAGTTCCGCTAGAGTCTTAAGGAAGCGGAGGAAAGACGCATTCCGTTTGTCCTCGCGTTATCCCCTTGGTCTAGGTCTCGGGCACCGATCCTAGGTCTTGAAAAGCGCGAGACCTAGGGCACCCGCCATGCGGGCCCATTCCAGTCACAGAAGTCGAGATCAGCTTCCCGTCGCCGTTTTCGTCCGCTCCAACTCGATCTCGACCGTCCCTCACAGTCGCTTGACGTCAAAACGCAAGGTCCCTCCACTCCACAGCTCATCGCTTTGCGATGATCTGTTCCGGTCGGGATGACAGAGTTGGGGGAGAACCGATCCCGGTCTCGAAAAGCGCGACCTGGGGCACCCGCCATGTGTGCCCATTCCAGTCACACAAGGCGAGATCAGCTCCCCGTTGCCGTTTTCGTCCGCTCCG
>Ga0210383_10005180_pt1 | contig 11477 bp, 10 predicted proteins | sample IncBWC14OmetaG_FD_160072 | JGI IMG/M metagenome (GOLD analysis project Ga0210383, IMG submission 160072) | Forest soil microbial communities from Barre Woods Harvard Forest LTER site, Petersham, Massachusetts, United States - Inc-BW-C-14-O ...
GTAGAAGGTGAAGCCGCCGGACCCGGACGACTTCAGCAGCACCATCCTGGCTCGCGGTCGCTGGTCGGCTGACACCGTGGCCAGCACCATGGCGGTCGGCTCGGGCAAGCCGGCCCTGATGACATCGGTCATCCAGACATCGAACAAGCCCATCGGGTCGGCGGGCAGCATGGACTCGTCCAGTGTGCCGGTCAGGCCGGGGCCGGGTAGGCCAGGGCCGGGCAGCCCGCCGTCAGGTTCAGCATGTCGAGTTGGCTCCACGGGTAGTGATCCTCTCGCACTGCCACGGCGGCCGCCAGCCGCCGTCTGGCCCTAGTGGTGCCAGTTTGATGTGGTGAGCACCACCATGGTCAGGTCGGGTTACCGGTCCGTGGTCATCGCGAGGTTGAATAGGGGGCGCAGGCCATGAAGGCCCGCTGGCCCCCGCCGCTCGACGAGCGGCCTGAACTCCCCCCGGCCAGCCCGTCGGCCTGCCTGTATCAAGGAGACGGAGGAGCACGAATGTCCGACTTTGTGCCGGGACTCGAGGGCATCGTCGCATTCGAGACGGAGATTGCCGAGCCAGATAAGGAAGGCGGCTCACTCCGGTACCGAGGCGTCGACATCGAGGAGCTTGTCGGCCACGTCTCCTACGGGCACGTGTGGGGCCTGCTAGTGGACAACAAGTTCGCGCCAGGCCTGCCACCCGCTGAGCCGTACCCGATCCCGGTGCACTCCGGCGACATCCGCGTCGACGTCCAGAGTGCGCTGGCCATGCTGGCGCCAGCCTGGGGCATGCACCAGTTGCTCGACATCAGCGACGAGCAGGCCCGCGATGACCTCGCCAGGGCCTCGGTCATGGCGCTGTCATTCGTCGCCCAGTCCGCTCGCGGGCTCGGCGAGCCGATGGTGCCGCAGCGGCGGGTAGACGAGGCCAGGACCATCACCGAGCGGTTCATGATCCGCTGGCGCGGCGAGCCCGACCCCAAGCACGTCAAGGCCATCGACGCGTACTGGGTGTCGGCCGCCGAGCACGGCATGAACGCCTCCACGTTCACCGCCCGGGTCATCGCCTCGACCGGCGCCGATGTTGCCGCGGCGATGTCGGGCGCGGTGGGCGCGATGTCCGGCCCGCTGCACGGCGGCGCTCCCGCTCGGGTGCTGCACATGATCGAGGAAGTGGAGAAGACCGGCGACGCCACCGCCTACGTTAAGCAGGCGCTGGACCAGGGCGACCGGCTGATGGGCTTCGGGCACCGGGTGTACCGGGCCGAGGACCCGCGAGCCCGAGTACTCCGGCGGACCGCCAGGGAACTCGGGGCGCCGCGGTACGAAGTCGCGGCCGCACTCGAGAAGGCGGCTCTGGACGAGCTCCACGCCCGCCGCCCCGATCGCGTCCTGGCGACGAACGTGGAGTTCTGGGCGGCGATCATGCTCGACTTCGCCGAGGTCCCGGCGCACATGTTTACCTCCATGTTTACCTGCGCGCGGACAGCCGGCTGGGCGGCGCACATCCTCGAGCAGAAGCGGACTGGCAGGCTCGTCCGGCCGAGTGCTGATTACATCGGGCCGAAGGCTCGTTCGGTTCGGGACGTGCCCGGTGCCAACGAGGTATTCGATCAGGATGTCTGACCCAGCGCAGATCGTCATCCCGGCGGACCTGCTGCCCGCTGACGGCAGGTTCGGCAGCGGGCCGACGAAGGTCCGGGACGCCCAGATGGAGGCGCTCGCTGCCGCTGGACGCGGCCTGCTTGGCACCTCGCACCGGCAGGCGCCGGTGCGGAACCTGGTGCAGCGGATCCGGGACGGCCTGGCCGCGCTCTTCGGCCTGCCGGATGACTATCTCGTGGTACTCAGCAACGGCGGCACGACGGCGTTCTGGGAGTCCGCTGCGTTTGGCCTGGTCTCCGCCAAGGCCCAGCACCTGAGCTTCGGCGAGTTCTCGTCGAAATTCGCCAAGGTGACTGAGGCGGCACCCTGGCTCGCCGATCCGTCAGTCATCGCGTCGGCGCCGGGCACCTACCCGGCGCCGCGCGCGGAGTCCGGGGTGGACGTCTACGCGCTCACGCACAACGAGACCTCGACCGGCGTCGCCATGCCCGTCCGGCGCGTGCCTGACGCGGACAAGGGCGCCCTCGTGCTCGTTGACGCGACGAGCGCAGCGGGCGGCATCGCGGTGGATCCGACCGAGTTCGACGCATACTACTTCGCGCCGCAGAAGTGCTTCGGCTCCGATGGCGGCCTGTGGCTGGCGCTGCTGTCCCCGGCGGCTGTCGAGCGCGCGGCGCGGATCGCGGCCAGCGATCGCTACATCCCGGAGTTCCTGTCCCTGCAGGCCGCCATCGAGCAGTCCAGGCTGCAGCAGACCTACAACACCCCGGCGCTGGCAACGCTGGTGCTGCTGGCCGACCAAGTGGACTGGATGCTCGGCCAGGGCGGCATGGCCTGGACCACCGAGCGGACGGCCGCCTCCTCCGGCATCCTGTACAACTGGGCCGATAAGTCGCCGGTGGCCATGCCGTTCGTCACTGATCCGGCAGCTCGCTCGCAGGTGGTCGTGACGATTGACTTCGCTGACCACATCCAGGCCACGACGCTGTCGGCGGCCCTGCGCGCGAACGGCATCGTCGATACCGACTCCTACCGCAAGCTCGGCCGCAACCAGCTGCGGATCGGGACGTTCCCCGCGATCGAGCCGGGCGACGTCGAGGCGCTGACCGCGTGCATCGACTACGTACTGGAGCGCATGTAGCTCAGGTGCCGGCACCCGGCCGTTCAGTACGCGGCCGCCCCGTCAGCGGCCAGTCCGCGACGTCCTCGTAGCGGGACGCCTGGCCGCCACCGAGGTAGCTGCGGATGAGGTGCACGGATTGCGCTGTCCATGCCGACGTGCTGAAGCCCGCCAGGGCGGCGGTCAGGGTGGCCACGTTGCCGGGCTCGCGGCAGCGCGCCAGGGTCAGGTGCGGGCTGTACTTCCGGCTCTCGTCAGGCGGCGGCGCACCCGCTCGCCTTGCGCCTGCGGAGACCGAGCCAGCTAGTGCCCGCAGTGCGCGCTTGTCGGCCTCGACGCCGGCCCACAGCACACGAGCCCTGGACGCGGCCGGGAACGCGCCGCCGCCCGCGATCGCCAGGCGCTGCGCCGGGTGCCGACCGGCCGCTCGCTCCAGCCGCCTGCTGAGCTCTGGCAGGATGCGCTCGTCGACCTCGCCCAGGAAAGCCAGCGTCAGGTGCCACGAGGTGCTGCTGGCCCAGCGCAAGTCCGGCGCTGCGGCCTGGAGCGGCCTGACCGCCGCCGCGAGCTCGGCGTGCACCGCGGCCGGCGGCACGATGGCAACGAACAGCCTCATGCCGCCATTCGTATCAGCAGAGGCTCTATCAGCGGCCTAGGGCTCACCCGGCGATGCGGGCTAGCTCGGCCGGCCGGAGGTAGTTCCGTACCTGGACGCCGCGGCTGCGCGCGATCAGTAGCGTCATCACCACGGTCGCGGCCACTGAGATGACGCCGCCCGCGATCATCGCCATCCGGGCGCCGTAGGTCTCAGCCACCCAGCCTGCCAGCGGCGAGCCGAGCGGCGTGCCACCGAGGAAGACGAGCATGTACAGGCCCATGACCCGGCCGCGCATGTCCGGTCCGGTGTTCAGCTGCGTGCTCGAGTTGGCGGCCGTGGAGAACATCAGCAGCGTCAGCCCGGTCGGAATGAGCACCACGAGGAACGTGAGGTAGTCCGGCACGAAGCCGGTCGCGATCTCGAGGACGCTGAACGCGAACGACGTCGCCAGCAGCAGCCGCAGCGTCGGCCGGCTCCGGCGGGCGGCGAGCAGGGCTCCGCCCAGCGCGCCGACGGCAAACACGGCCGACGCCAGCCCGAACGCGCTCGCCCCGGTGTGGAACACGGTCCGTGACATCAGCGCGGTCGTCACCTGGAAGTTCATGCCGAACGTGGAGACGAAGAAGAGCAGGATCATCGGCATCCAGAGCGTCGGCCTCGCGCGCACGTAGGACAGGGCTTCGCGCAGCTGGCCAGGGCCACGCTTGGTGCGCTGGGCCGGATGAAGTTCGTCGGGGCGCATCAGCTTGAGCCCGATGAGCACGGCGCCGTAGGAGCCCGCATTGACCAGGAACGCCGCCGGTGTGCCGAGAACGCCTATCGCGAGGCCAGCCACGGCCGGGCCGACGATCCGGGCCAGGTTGAAGACGGCGCTATTGAGCGCGATCGCGTTGGCCATCCCGTCCCGGCCGACCATCTCCACGGCGAACGCCTGGCGTGTCGGATTGTCGACGACAGTGGCCAGCCCGAGGGCGAAGGCGAGTACGTAGACCTGCCAGATGCGGACGGTTCCGGTCAGCGCCAGCACGCCCAGGATGAGCGCGAGCCCGCCCATCATCGTCTGGGTGAGCATCAGGATCCGGCGCTTGGAGTAGCGATCGGCGATCACGCCGCCCCACAAGCTGAACAGCAGGAGCGGCAGGAACTGCAATCCGGTGGTGATGCCAAGCGCGGTACCGCTGTTGTGGGTCAGCTCGAGCACCAGCCAGTCCTGGGCCACCCGCTGCATCCAGCTGCCGGTATTCGATACCACCTGGCCAGCAGCAAAAAGGCGATAGTTCCGGGTCTGAAGGGAGCCGAAGGTCTTGCTGCCCCATCGCCCCGTGGTAGCCGGAACAGTGGTGGAAGGGCCCGTGGTAGCCGGAACAGTGGTGGAAGGGCCCGTGGTAGCCGGAACCGTGGTAGCCGGAACCGTGGTAGCCGGAACCGTAGTGGCAGGGCCCGTGGTAGCCGCAACCGTGGTGGCTGCGACTGGCCCTGTCAGGACTGGCTGAGCTTCTCCAGGATCGGCGCCGCGGCTCGCAGGGCCGCGCGTTCGGCCGGAGTCAGCTCGCGCAATCGCTGCGCCAGCCAAGCTTCCCGCAGGCGTCTCGACTTCTGGACGACCTCCCGGCCGGCCTGTGTGACCGTCAGCACGACCTGTCGACGGTCCGTGGCGTGTGGTCCGCGGATGACCAGACCGCTCTCCTCCAGTGCCGCGATCACCCTGGTCATCGACGGCGGCTGCACCTTCTCGTGCTCGGCCAGCTCGCCAGGCGTCATGGCCCCGTGCCGTTCCAGCGCCGCCAGGGCTGCCAGCTGCGTGTCGGAGAGGCCGGGTTCCAGGCCCTTGGCCAGTCGCTCGGCCCGTAGCCGACGAGCGAGACGGCTCACTGAGATCCGCAGGGCGCTCGCTAGGCCCGCGTCGGATCTGGTCTGCTGCGGCGTGGTCATCTTCGTTAACCTGAGTCATTACTCTTGCTAACTATAGGCGATGCTCGCGCATTCCGCCGGGTTAGTTAGCGTGCTGGCTGATGCCGGACCGCCGCCACAGCTGGCCGATTACCGTTGCTGGCCAGCTGAATCCCGGTCGGTCCCGTGAGCATCGTCCCACGATGCCGGTCCCCGCGCAGCACGACGCCGACCGCGGCTGAGAGCCCGCGAGGCCGCCAGCGGCATCGGCTAGCCTGAGGCCGTGACCCGCCCAGAACGTCCGGTCCCGCCACCGCTGGAAGGCGATGACAGGCTCATTACTGCCGTGATCACGGCAGGGTTCCTGGTGGCCCTGGTCGTCTTGCTGATCGTGCGTGGCAGCCTGCCGGCGGCGGACCGGTGGTGGATCTGGGTAGCGGCCTCCGGCACCGTGCTCGGACTCTTCGGGCTCGCCTATGTGCCGTATTTGAAGCGATCACGCGCGCGCACGGCCGAGCGGCGGCGGGCCGAGCGCGAGGCGGCCGGCTATCACAGTGCTACTGACATCACCGCCACCGACATCACGCAAGCCCCACCGCGCTAACCCGACGAAGCCAGCCCGCCCGATCTAACCCGACCGGCTTAGCCCCGGCTGGCAGGTGGCGCGTCAGGACTCGTGGTCGAACGACTCGAATACGGTGTCCGCCAGCGCCACCCCGGGCATGTCCACCAGGTCGTAGCCGACCTCGTCGATGACCGGCGCATTCGCGCCGCCACCGGGCCGGGTGGATACCGCCTCGGAGTGCGCGCCGCAGCCATGATCGAGTGAGACGACGCGGCCGTCGTCTGGTGCGTACTCGTTCGCACAGACGCCGAAGACGCGGCCCAGCGGACCGCCAAGCGGCGTCAGGAATCCGCAGGTGACGCAAGGTCCTGGCGCCGCCCGCGCCAGCGGGGTACCGGGACCGTGCTCGCTGGAGTACCACCGCACCGCAGTGGTGTCCCGGCCGATCGCCGACAAGACCCGCGACCGGCCGCCGAGCAGCAGCGCCGCACCGTCGGTGCTCGCCTCAGCTCCTGCGACGGTCGCCAGCCCGAGCGACTCGGCGAGTTCGCCACCCTTATCCCACTGGGCGCTGTCGTCCCAGTCCAGTACGCCGTCATCGCCCTCAAGCAGACTGACGGGCACCAGTCGCTCGTCGTCGCCGGCGGCAGGCATCAGATCTCCGACACCGATGTCGCCGGGACGTACCCGCTCGCTCCACGGCACCCAGTCGGGCGCGAGCAGGGAGTCTGGCCCCGGCAGCAGCACGACCTCGTCCACAGTGACCGTCTTGGCCCGCGAGGCTCTGGTGACCGTGACAGCCCAGCGCCATCCGGTATAGCCAGGGTCCATGCAGCCGAACAAATGGGTGACGACGCGCTCGTCGTCCGCCACGACCCCGACGTGCTCGCCGACTTTACCCACGCCGGCTAGCTCCTCCGCGGCGGCCCTGGCCAGGTCGGTCGCCTCGACGCAGGCCTCATCCAGGACGGCGGCACGTGTACGGGTAGGGCTCACGTTAGGTAATTGTTCCTCATCAGAAGGTATGCACGCCTGGTCAACCCCGTTATCTGCCGGCAGATGGCGTCGGCCAGTGGTTGTGCGGGCCCGTGAAGGAAGAATACTTGAGCCATGGGAGACACCGGCACGAGCGAGCGGGCCAGGCGCGCCGGTCGATCGGTATCCGCCGCCTCACAGCGCGCTGGCCGGGTCAGCGCGGCCGCGGCGGGCGGAGCCGGGCGCTTCGTGCACCGCATGAGCGGCGCTTCCGGGGCTGGCCGTACCGGATTGTCCAACCTGATCGAGCTCACCGCGGCCGGCGGCATCGGTGATGCCTTCGTCGCCGTGGCCCTGGCTGGAACGCTGTTTTTCAGCACCTCGGTTGACCAAGCGCGCACTCAGGTCGCTTTGGCACTCCTGATCACGATTGCGCCCTATGCGCTTCTTGCTCCGCTGATCGGCCCGCTGCTTGATCGGGTGAAGCGAGGTAACCGCTACATCCTCATGGGTACCTTGCTCGCGCGTGGCCTGCTGTGCTGGGGGATGGCTGGCGCCGTCCATCCCAACAACGCCGTGACGCTGCTGCCCGCAGCGTTCGGCGTACTGCTGCTGCAGAAGATCTACGGGGTGACCAGGGCGGCAGTCACGCCGCGGCTGCTGCCCTCGGAGATCACGCTGGTGACGGCCAACGCCCGGTCGAATCTCGGCTCGCTTATCGCCACGTCCGTCGGAGCAGCCTTGGCTCTCGGGGTCGACAAGATCGCGGGCGGCGATGGCGGCGGTGCCGCGTGGGTGCTCCGGGTCGCCACGGTGATCTACCTGGCGGCGACTATTGCCGGCCTGCGCCTGCCCGAGCGGGTCGACGCAGACGATGAAATCGCCGTCGGCGATATCCGGCCCGGCCAGACGGCTGGGCGCGGGCCTGCTGCGGCGGATCCGGCCAGCGACTTTGGCGGCAACGGCGCAGGCGCCGACGGCAGGGGGCCAGGCGGCACGAGGATTTTCGGAGCCCAACAGGGCGCTGCCGAGGCGGGTCGCGACGGGGCAGCACGCGCCGCCAAGCGTCGGCGGATCTTCGCGATGCCGAGGGTCGGGCCTGTTGTCGGCGAGGCGATGCGGGCCAACGCGGCGATCCGTGTTTTCTACGGCTTCATGCTTTTCTTTCTGGCCTTCATTCTGCGCAGCGAGCGCTTCGGCCACATCTCCGACACGGTCGCGCTGGGCGGCCTGGCGGTCGCGATAGCGGCGGGCGGGATACTCGGCACCACTATCGGCTCTGCGCTCAGGTCACGCGCGCCCCTGGCCATGATGTTCATCGTCCTCGGCGTGGCGACGGTCGCCACCACGGCGTGCGCGGTCTTCTTCGGGCTCTGGACAGTGCTGGCGGTGGCGCTCGTGGCCGCGGTCAGCCAGACGCTGGTGAAGGTGGCGCTTGACTCGATCCTGCAGCGGGAGATCCCAGCGGAACGGCGGTCGTCCGCGTTCGCCTTCTCCGAGACCCTGCATCAGCTCGCGCTCGTCGGCGGCGGCCTCATCGGCCTGCTGCTGTCGCTGACAAGAAGCGGCTTCACCGGCCTGACGGTGGCCGCTATCGGGCTCGCGCTCGCGCTGTGCTGGCTGATCCTGACCCGCCGCCGGCGGATCCTGCGCACCCAGCCCGTAGCGTCTGGCCCGGCGCTCTAGTACGCAGGTCAGGATTCGAGGTCGTCAGCGACAGCTCGAAGCACGGCGGCGATCTTCTTCGCGTCGCGGCTGTCCGGACGCTTGGACCGGCGATAGGTGTTGGACACGCCGTCGAGCAGTTTGATGAGGTCCTCCGTGATCAGGACCATCTCGTCCGGACTCTTGCGGTCTACCTTCGCCACGGTAGGCGGCGGTTCCAGCACCCGCACCTGAAGGGCCTGCGTCCCGCGGCGGCCCTCGGCCACGCCGAACTCCACCCGCTGCCCCGGTCGCAGCGCAGCGGCAGCTGGCTCCAGGGCAGTTGAATGGACGAATACCTCACCCCCGTCGTCACGAGTGAGGAAGCCGAATCCCTTATCGGCGTCATACCACTTGACCTTGCCAGTTGGCACGTGCGGGACCTTACGCGAGAAGGAACGAATGGGGGCAGGTCCGGAGCGCCTGCCCGAGTAAGGCTATCGGTTATGGACTGCCTCCGGCGCTGCCGGCAGCTCAGTGAACTGCCCGCGGCCGCAGCCGGTCTGCCGGGCAGATAGACGTGGCCCCCGCTCGCACCGGGACGTCGTCCTCCGCGACCGCACGCGCGTGATGGTGCTGAGACGGATTGCATGCGGGGCCGGAATACCGGCTGACGACTACCTTGTCAGGCACGCCAGCAAGACTGGCTCCCCATACCCGGAACCGGTCCAGCTCAACCGCCGCCGCAGGCGCGCAGCCACCATCCGCCGTCGCGCTGACCCGGCCCTCGTCAGCCGATCTTGTGTGGCTTGTTCCATGGCGGGACAGCAGGCGGGCGCCGCCCGTGAATGCTCCGCCAGCCCAGATACGCAGCGCTGAGCACTGCGGCGAGACGGCTGGTCACCACCCCATACACCCAGCCCTCGTGCACGCCCTGGCTTACCGAGACATGACCGCCGTTGGCGACCCCGACGGCTGTCCCGATCAGTGTCACCAGCAGCGGCAGCGCCAGGCCAAGCCACTTATCGCGGTAGTCCCACAGGCGCGAGGCCAGCGCGAGAGCAGCGCCCGCCAGCCAGACCGGCGGATAGATGACACCGCCCAGACCAAGGAGCACTACCGCCGACGCCTCCAGCGGACTGCGGCGGAACCAGGTCGCGAATGCGTTCAGCACGCGGTGCGCCTGCCTGGACAGGACCGGGTCTCGACGCGTCAATAGCGGGCTGGCGTCCGCGGGCTCGCCTGACGCGGGCGAGCCCGAGATCACGACCTTGCGTGTGCCCGCATCGGCGCCGGCTGGCGCAGACGGCCAGCGCGGCTTCGCCGGGTCTGCCGCGAGCGGCTCCGGCGCCGCGGACGCATCGTCGGACTGATCAGCCGCGACCGGCTCGCGTCCGCCTAGTGCCAGCATGAACCAGCTCGGCTCGCTGGCCTGCGCTGGGATGCGCGCCGCGGGTTCATCAGCGCCGGCCGGAGTTGGCTCGCGAGCTACGCCATTGCGGGCTATCCCGTTAGAGGCCGCATGGACGCCGGGGGTGGGGGTTTTGGGGTCGAGGGGTTCGGGGGCACTACTTCCGGCAGCGTCGGTTCCAGCGGCAGCGGTAGTTCCGGCAGCGGCGGTAGTTCCGGCGGCGGTGCTGGCTCCTGCGCCGTTAGCCGTGCTGGTTTCTGAGCCGTTGGTTTCCGCGGCGGTGCTGGCTCCCGCGCCGTTGGTTCCGGCAGGCGTGCTGGCTCCTGCGCCGTTGGTTTCCGCGGCGGTGCTGGCTCCTGCGCCGCCTTTTCCGGCGTCGGAACTGCCTGCGGCGCCCGTGGTTCCAGCGCCCGTGGTTCCAGCGCCCGTGGTTGCAGCCCCCGTGGTTCCAGCGCCCGTTGCGATGGTGGTTCTAGCCGCACGACCCGGCGTCGACGCCGGGTCGGCCGGTGCATCGACCAGGGTCGCGCCGTCGAGCAACGTCAGCTGCAGGTCGGCCCGGCTGCCTTCCTGCACGGGCCAGTGCCAGCTCGGGGTGCGGGCTCTGGTCGCGTCACGGCGAAGGACCCTGGCAAACCGGGGTCGGCTCGCAGCCGCCTCGGGCAACTCGCCGCGCACAGCCGCGAGCCGCTGGCGTTCCTGCCGCACCAGCCCCGACGGGTCACCAAGTCTCGCGAGCAGCGCGCCTACCTCCATGGCAGTCGGCGGACCGGCGAGACCGGTCTTGCGCTCGATGAGGTCACGCGTCCGGTTCATCAGCGCGCGCCGGTCATCGGGATCCAGCTGACCGCGAGCCGCGACCGACAGCCTGTTGAGGTAGTCGCGGATGAGCTGTTCGGTGGGCGGGCTCATGGGCTGATGATCCCTCTTCGAGCAGCCTTTGTGGAGCCGGCACGCATGACGAATCCGGCCGCGGCCGTAACGGATGTTGCGTCCGCGCTGCGGGCGGCGCGCGCACGCCAGCCTGCCGTAACAGCGGAAGGCAGCCCCGGCACTGCCGGGACTGCCTTCTGCCGTGTGCAGCCTGAAATGGCTGGCTTCTGCCGGGCAGCCCGCATGCGCGGGCCGACTGGATCAGAAGTCCATGTCACCGCCGCCACCAGGACCGCCTGCTGGCGCCGGGTTCTTCTCCGGCTTCTCGGCGATCACTGCCTCAGTGGTGAGGAACAGCGCGGCGATCGATGCGGCGTTCTGAAGCGCCGACCGAGTCACCTTCGCCGGGTCGATGATCCCGGCCTTGAACATGTCGACGTACTCGCCGTCGGCAGCGTTCAGGCCGTGACCAGTCGGCAGTGAGCGCACCTTCTCGACCACGACGCCGCCTTCGAGGCCGGCGTTGATCGCGATCTGCTTCAGCGGCTCCTCCAGCGCCCGGCGCACGATCTGCGCGCCAGTCGCCTCGTCACCGGGCAGCTCGAGCTTCTCGAACGCGCTCTTGCCAGCCTGGATCAAGGCGACACCGCCACCGGGGACGATGCCCTCCTCGACCGCAGCCTTGGCGTTGCGCACCGCGTCCTCGATGCGGTGCTTGCGCTCCTTCAGCTCGACCTCGGTCGCCGCGCCCGCCTTGATGACGGCAACGCCGCCAGCGAGCTTGGCGAGCCGCTCCTGGAGCTTCTCGCGG